>Ga0335085_10008829_pt1 | contig 15299 bp, 13 predicted proteins | sample Lox_Sample_45_FD_206712 | JGI IMG/M metagenome (GOLD analysis project Ga0335085, IMG submission 206712) | Soil microbial communities from Loxahatchee National Wildlife Refuge, Florida, United States - Lox_Sample_4.5 | ecosystem: Environmental > Terrestrial > Soil > Wetlands | place: USA... | reverse complement strand
AACAGATGAGCGGCTTTCCTACCATCCACGCTTCGAGGGGCGGGACGTTGGTCGGTCCGAAATACGTCGGCATCACCACGGCCCCGCATCCTTCGTAGAGAGCGCGCATGTCCTCCGCCGCGACGAATCCGAGGAAGCGCACTTGCGACGACAGACCGCAGGTGTTGACGTACCGCTCGACATGCGGGCGATTCCCTTGATCGCCTCCGGCGAACGCCACGGAGACGTTCACGCCGCCGTCCCGCAGGATCGCGACGGCTTGCACGATGCGAATGTGGTTCTTGTGCGGCCAGAACTGCGCGGGATAGAAGAAATAGCCCTCGTCCAATTCGTATTTTCGCAGAACCGATGCCAGCGGAGATGCCAGGCCTTGAGCCAAGAAAGGGCTCGGTGCAAAAGGCATCGCGAGTAACCGCTCAGCGTCGAGCCCATATCGGTGGGCGGCGGCCTTCGCGAGCTGATCCGAGTCGACGATCGTGAGGACAGCACCCGCCAAGTGATTCCGAAAATACCACTCTCGCGCGTGGAATTCCGAGAATTCCCGAACCTCGGGGAACTCAGGGACGTCGCGATGGCATAGATCCCACAACGTCGCAATAAAATTGATTCGTTGCAGCACGGCGCCCTTACCGGGAGTCGTGACGAAGTATGCCAGATCGCAGCCCCTCCGCTGCAGGGTCTTCTCGAACGACCCGATAAGCCGGAGACGCCGCTCAAGGATCTGCCACCACGGACTGAGGCAGAGTCGCGACAAGACCTGGTCAGACAGAGCGAACGAGAAAACATGTGCTTCTAGCCCTAGTCTGCGAAGGACGCGCAGGTTGTCGGCTCGCGTCGTCAGCACCTCGAACTCAAACCGGTCGGCGCAAATTGCCCGCATCTGGAGGATGGCGTTCAGCGCCTGGCTGAAGCCGCCGCCATCCGTCACGGCATTATCGAGCACGGCGACGACCTTCATGCTAGAGGCGGGCGACGGTCTGCATGCCGGCCCAGGTATGCGAGCCGAGTCCCGCGTCGGTCATCCAGCCAAGACTGCTGCACTCTCGGAACTTGTCCGCCCGCAACCTGGCAAGCTCCGGCAGAAAGAGGTATCGCATCCGATGCAGCTCGCGCACCTCCTGAATCTCCCCCGTGGACCGCACCTCGATGAACAGCGCGTAGTTCACGTCCACGATGTTCTCGTTCACGCGCAGAACCGATTCCGCGATCCGCGTCACGTTGATCGCGTCGCTTGTCAGCCGCTTGATCCGCACCTCCGGTCTCTGCGTGAGAACGGCGGGCCCATACCAGAAATCGAATATAAATATGCCGCCAGGCTGCAAATGGGCGGCAGCCGTCTCGAACATCGCTTCGAGATCGGCATCCGCGACCTGGTAACTCATGACATGGAAGAGCGAGATCACCGCGTCGTACACTTCGCCGCGGCGTACGTCTCGGGCATCGCCCCGACTGTACGACAGCCGTGATGCGACCGGGTCGGGTAACGCCTTCCGGCGGGTCTCCGCGCCGTCAAGCATCGTCGCACTCCGGTCTACCCCGTGGACTTCGTATCCCATCCGGGCGAAATGCTCCGCGTGGCCGCCAGTCCCGCAGCCGATTTCAAGGAGGCGCGTCGCGCCCGGCGCATGTCGGCGGAGGTGCGAGGCGACGAACGCGGCCTCCCCTGAATAATCCTTGTCACGATACAAGAGGTCGTAGTATGCCGCATATTTGTCAAAGGTCATTCGAGATGCGATTCAGGGTGAAGGAGACGCGTCGAGCCCGGAGGTTCAACTACCCGAGCACGCTGATCAGCGCGGCGGCGGAACGCTCCACCTGCTCTGTGGTCAAGGCCATACCGCTCGGCAAATAAAGGCCCCGCCGGCCGATCCGCTCGGCCACCGGGTGGTGTTCACCACTGAACAGACCCATTTTCCTGAATACCGGCTGTTGGTGCATCGGGTGGAAGAACGGCCGCGTGCCAATTCCCGCGCGCGCTAGGCGCTTGCTCACCTCGCTGGCGTCGAATGGAACGGCGTCGTCCAGGACGAGCCCGAACACCCAATAGATGTTCTCGGCATAGTCGGTTCGGGCCAACGGCAGTTGCAGATCTGACCGGCTCGCGAGCAACGCCGTGTATTTGGCTCCCATCCGTCGCTTGATTCCGAGGAACTCGTCCAACCGCTCAAGCTGAGCCACGCCAAGCGCCGCCTGAAGGTTCGTCATTCGGCTGTTCCAGCCGAGTTCTTCATGCACGAAGCGCCGTTGCGCCTGGAAGCAGAGGTTGCGAAGGCCCCGACATCGTTCGGCAATGCCCGGATCGTCGGTTAGGATCATCCCCCCCTCACCGGTCGTGAGGTGCTTGTTCGGATAAAAGCTGAAGACGCTGATGTCGCCAAAGCTCCCGCACGGCTTCCCGCGATACGTCTGGCCATGCATCTCGGCGGCGTCCTCGATCACCTTCAGGCCGTGTCGCTCCGCCAGGTCCAGAATCCGCGTCATCGCCGTCGGAAGGCCGTAGATGTGTACGACCATGATCGCCTTCGTGCGAGCCGTGATGCGGGCCTCGATCTGATCGACGTCCATGTTCCACGTCAACGGATCGCAGTCCACCAGAACCGGCACGGCACCCGCGCGCACCAGCGCCGCGGCGCACGAGATGATCGTGAACGTTGGCATGATCACTTCGTCGCCTGGCCCGAGGTTCAGCGCGACGGCCGCAAGATCCAGCGCTACCGAGCCATTGCACACGGCCACTCCAAACTGTCGCCCCACTCGAGCGGCAAACTGAGACTCGAACTGCTTCACGAATGGACCTTCTGACGAGATCCATCCAGAGCGAACGCACTCGACCAAGTACCGTTCTTCATTGCCGTCGAGCAGAGGCTCATTGACAGGGACCGCAGCATCCGTCGGCATAGGCTACCCTGGCACGTGAATGCGATCGCCCGGAGTGGGCGAGAAACGCGTCTTGTCGGCGTCCCCCGCGTAGGGCCCCTGTTTGATCTCGACGATCTCACTGGCCTCCAGCATCTCGAAGCCGTGCCCGCCGAACGCCAGCAGGACCACGTCACCTTGTCGCAGCACGCGGCTCTCCAGGTAGATCTGATCGTCATCATAAAAGTCGACTCGCACTCGGCCCGACTTGATCAGCAGGACCTCCTTCGTGAAATGCACCTCCCGAGCGACCGGATTGTGCACGTGAGGAGGTATGATGTATCCTTTTGGCCGATTCATGTATCCGAGTTGTTGAGAGAACTCATTCGGCGTGAAGAAATGAATTCCAGGCGCGTGGAAGTCAGCACGTATGATGATGGCCAACATGACCCCGTTATGGTTGATCGGCTCGACCATGGCATCACTACCTGTTGCGGCCATACGGACTACCTCGATGATGGGGTCAATGACTCTGGCTCGGAGCGCGGAGATTCGCTCCGCGGCTCGTGCAGGCGCGACAAGCCCGCAGCGATGGTCGATACTTTCGGAAACGCGTCGACGAGCGAATACGGATCGAGATTGGTGACCAACGAGGGCGGACCAGCAAACAGCATGGTGTCGTTGAACACATCCGACATGATGGACAGCTCCGTCGCCACGTCGTTGCGATACGTGGTGCAATAGTATTCCCCGCTCGCATGGCGCTCAAGGTTGAGCGCCTGATTATTGATATCGTTGTACAAGTCTCGCGGATAAGTATTGTCCATCCCCAAGACGAAAATCTCGTCGTAGCAGCGGAAGCGGGCGAGCGCCAGCGCTTTGAGCAGTGTCATTGAGACGTATCCGCGGGGCAGCATCGGAGACGTGTGCCCCCAGAGCCGGACTTCGTCGTCCGCGAACCCGACCACGGCGCTCCCCGGGCACAGGGTCGCGATTTCCCGTACGCGCTCCACCGGGCAAAACACGGCACACGTCGGCCGCTCCTTAAGATAGGCCAACAGGGAACGGTTGGATTCGATCAGGAGGTCGTGGTGACCCGCCGTCCGGGCGAAGTTCAACGTAGCGGGATCTGAAATCACTAGAGCGGTTGGCGTGACCGCCGCCAATCGAACGTTCCTGTGCCAAAAGTTAACGACATGGACGTCATGCCCGCCGTCCATGAACATCCGTAACACGTCACCGCTGAGGTAGCCTTGCGACGGACCATTTCCCAGTACCAGCGCTCGCCGTCCGCGTCCGCTGTCTCGGTATCGCGCGAGCTCGCGAAACGCCGACCGGAACCGGAGTCGCTTCGCGCAAAAGCGCGGCGCGCCGAGCAGCAGGTCTCTTGCGAGACCCCGAAGCTCGCGCTGTGCCGCGCTGTGCCGGACCGGCCGATAGCTGCGGTCGCGGACCATGCCTCGGACGCGAAGCGAATGCGCGCGAACGTTCTCCGCGATGTAATCGCGCGTAATGTCGGGGTGAGTCCGACACAAGGCGCGGTCGGCGGCCTCGAAGTCCTCCTCGACGTCAATATCAACCGAGCGGCTCGCCGGCATGTGATACGCAACGGCTTCCGGCGTGATGAATGTTCGCGTCCGTCGAATCCAGTCACACTTCGCCACGTAAAGCGCACCGTTGAGGAAATAGGTCGGCGGAAGCCCCTGCCTCGTCGTTGCCTCAGGTGCCGGCAGCACTCGCGTCAGATGGCCGTCCGCTCCCACGCTAAACATCCAATATGGCGTCTGATCGGACGGACACACAGAAACACACGCCGGAGCCTCCGCTTCCATGCACCGTTCGATCGCGCCGTCAATGTCCTGGGCCGTGCGGAGGGGCGACGTGGGCTGAAGCAAGACCACCCATTCGAATCCGGGTACACGATCCAGCGCGTCGAGCACGACGTCTATGCTGAGCGTCGAATCGGTCGCCAACGCGGCGTCACGCACGAATGGAGCCTCGCAGCCGAAGGCTTGGGCGACACGAATTATTTCGGCGTCGTCCGACGATAGCACGAGGCGGTCGAGATATTTCGAGGCCAGTCCGGCCCGTATCGTCCACGCAATCAACGGAAGTCCGGCGGCCATTCGAACGTTCTTACCCGGAACCCCCTTCGATCCGCCTCGCGCCGTAATAAGCCCCAACACTGTGCGATTCCGAATCATGGAGGGCTCTCGACCCCGAGTGATTGCGCGGCCCCTCCCACGACGCGCGAGTGCGCGCCCGCAGCATGATCCAGCGGATCTCCGTCCGTGTTCCTCGCGCAAAGCATCGACGCTAATGAACTGCAACCGTCACTGACGCCGGCGTCCCAACCTCCACGATCCTCCCGCCCTCCAGTTTGTAGAGTCGGTCACATCGCGCGACCGTCGACAGCCGGTGTGCGACGATCAGAATGGTCTTCTCCCCGTGAAGAGCCGTTACCGCTTTCATAACGCCACGCTCGGTTGCCATGTCGAGCGAACTCGTCGCCTCGTCCAGCACCAACACCGCCGGGTTGTGGTACAATGCCCGAGCGATCCCAATTCGCTGTCGTTGCCCGCCGGAGAGGCGGACACCACGCTCGCCGACAACGGTCTCAACACCCTCTGGAAGGCTGGCGACAAGTTCCTCCAACTGCGCCGCTCGAATGGCGCGCCGAAGGGCGGCATCGTCAATCTGTTTGTCCGCCAGACCGAAGGCAACATTGCGGCGGAGCGAATCGTCCGTGAGGAAAATGGATTGGGGCACGTAGCCGATTTGGTCCTGCCAATTACGAGGATCCTCCCGAATGTCCCGGCCATCGGCAACCACGCTGCCCGACGTCGGTGTGAGCAGGCCTAGAATGATATCGACCAGCGTGCTCTTTCCCGCTCCACTGGCTCCCACGAAACCAATGAGCTCGCCCCGCTGAATGTCGAGCGAAACATCCGTGACTGCTGGATCCTCGGCGCCCTCGTACACATAGGTGACCTGGCGCAGCTCGAGTGCATTCGCAAGGGGTCGCCGAGGTTCCCTCGAAACCAATGGCTCTGACGCCGGGAGGCTCAGCTCGACGCCCAGCAGATCCACCGCGGGCCGGCTGAATCTGAGCGATTGTAGCGCCCCCAGGATTCGATTTGCCGATGGCGTCAGGCGAAAGGCCGCCGCGCCAAACAATCCCAGCGTGGGAAGGACGACGTCAAGCGACCGACCCTGGGCGAGCATAGTAATCACGAGCATCGCTAGGCCCACGACGGCCAACAGCTCGAGCCACAAGCGCGGGAGCTGCAGCAGGGTCATCTGCCGCTCGCCAATCCGAGCGGCCTGCATATTGTGCGTCCGGTACCGCTCGAGGAAGTCGTCCTCGCGTCCGAGCAGCTTCACCTCCTTGGCGCTGCCGAGGCCTTGCTGTAGATGTTGCATGCGCAGCGTGTCGTGGACCTGGCGCGCTTCGCCCCATCGCGCGATGCGGGCACGCGTGAAACGGTGAAACCCCCACGCCGCCGCTCCCATGACGCTGACCGCGATCATTGTTCCGAGGGGCTCGACCGCCAGCAACAAGGAGCAAAGGCCGATCAACACCAGAACCTCGGTCACGAGAAGCAGCGCCGGCTGAATCCCATGGTCCGCGAACAATCGCACCTCGTTGATCACATTCAAAATCAATTCTGCAGAATTGCGTCGCAGATGGAACGCGTACGGCTGTCGCAGATAGGTTGTGAAGAGGCGCTGCGAAAGGTCCGACTGCACTCCGAAGGAGAACCGCATTTGGCGCCAAATCAGCAGCGCTTGGAAGAGAGTCTTGAACAGGTACACCCCGACGAGCAGCAACATCCCGCCGACGATGAGCTGCTCGTGAGTCGGGTTGCCGAGCAGGTCGAGAATTGGCTGCAGGCCTGGGTGCTTACGGGTCAGGTTCCCTTGCGTGAGGAGAATCAATGCCGGAATCACTGCGCCGATGCTCAGGGTCTCGAGGAGCATGCTGACGAACATCATTCCCGACAGCCCAATGGCACTGCGTCGCTCGGTGCGCGAGAGCATCCGCCAGATCTTGCCGGCCATGGATCGGTTCGCACCGGTGCTCACTGCGGCCGCCTCGAAGGCGAGTTCACGGGGACCCGCTGGCGACGGAGAGCGCCGCGCGAGAGGCGCCGCCGGATCCTGCTGAACTGTCGAGTCGGGCGTTCCTGGAAGACGTCCCACAGCGCGCCGGTGAAGCGGCTCATTCACCCCGCCTCTGAAAGTCGGCATATGCGTGCCGCAGTCCCTGCTCCAAGTCCACAGTCGCGTGCCAGCCGAGACCCCGGAGCTTCGCCGAATCGAGGAGCTTCCGTGGTGTACCATCCGGCTTGGTCGAATCGAAGGTGATTGCCCCGTCATAACCCACCACCGACGAGACGGTCCGCGCCAACTGCGCAATCGACACCTCGAATCCGGATCCCACGTTGAGGTGGCTCTGCATCGGACGCACAGCCGCTGCATAGCGATCGTAGTCCAGTTCCATGACATGCACGCTCGCGGCCGCCAGATCGTCCACATAGAGGAACTCGCGCAAGGCCGTGCCGGTCCCCCAGATGGCGACTTCTGGAGTCCGGCGCACTTTCGCCTCGTGAAACCGACGAATGAGCGCCGGAATCACGTGGCTGTTTTCCGGATGATAGGAATCCCCTGGCCCGTACAGGTTCGTCGGCATGACGCTCCGATAATCGCGTCCATATTGTCGATTATAGCTCTCACAAAGCTTGATCCCGGCGATCTTCGCGATGGCATACGGCTCGTTCGTGGGCTCCAGCAGCCCGGTGAGCAACGCGTCCTCGGCGATGGGCTGCGTGGCGAGCTTGGGATAGATGCAACTGGAACCCAGGAACAGCAACCGTTGCACGCCGTGCGCGTGCGCAGCATGAATGACGGTCGATTGCACCGTCAGGTTCTCGTAGATGAACGCGGCCGGGTAGGTATTGTTTGCGTAAATGCCGCCCACCTTCGCCGCCGACAGGTACACCTGGTCGATCCGCTCGGAGTCAAAAAACTCGTTCACCGCCTGCTGGCACGTGAGCTCCAATTCCTGTCGCGTGCGGGTAACGATCCGCCGGTAGCCCTTCGCCTGGAGGGCGCGCACGATCGCACTACCCACCATCCCGCGGTGACCTGCGACAAACACTCGTGAATCGGTGACCATGCTGTAAGCCGATTGTTGTGGCGCCCGTAGTGCGGTACGCGCGGCCGTCTCCGGCGAGCCGTTCGTCCGCTAGCCCTTGCCCTTCAATAAAAACCGCGGTGTCGCGTCGCGCAGCAAGCCGAAGAACTCCCGCGCGTCGTCGGTTGACGACTGCTTGGCGGCGGCCAGGCCGTGCAGCAGGAACGCCAGCAAGACACCAAGCGTGACGCCGCCCAACCCGCCCATCACCGCCTTCAACGCTGTCCGCCTGGGCTCGCCAATCACTGCGACGCGCGGGGATTCGATGAGCGTGATGACGGGCGTGTCCCGCACCTCGCGAATTCGCGCATCCTCCTGATTCTCGACCAGGGTCGTGTACATTTGCTGGCGCAACGTGACCGCGCGCTGCAGCCGGTCCTCCTCGAATAGCAGCTCCGGCGACTGCGCAATCGAGCGGTTCTGTTGCAGGAAGTGTTTCAGTTCGTCCTCCGCTGCGCTCAGCGCTACCTCGGCGTCCGCCGCCTGCCCTTCGACGAACTGGCGTTCCGCTTGGGCCTGCGATCGGCGGGTGTTCACGTTAAACGCGTTCACGGCGCGCACCAACCGGTCAGCCAGGACGAACGAAACGGTCGGCCACCGGGTGGTCACCACGACGCGGACCGCTCCCAGCGATCGATCTTCGGTGGCAATGACGATCTTGCGTAGCGCGTCGATGGTCCGCGCCACCCGCAGCTCGGGCGACGGGGCTGCGACCTTGAGGAGATCCGCAACGGCCATGCGCCGTCCACCGTCCTCGGGAACCGGTAGCGTGTCGATCGCGATGGGTTCCAACAGCGCCCGCGACGCCAACAGGTCGACGTAGACGGGCGGACCCCACCCTGCGCCGGTGCCCGTCGTCGGAATGCGAACGCCGAGCTGGCTCGCCGCGAGCGCCAGCCCGGACGCGCTCGCATCCGGACCCTGCGGAATGAACACCGCCGTCGATGCGTATACTCGCGGGCTCAGCAACCCCGTCGCCAGCCCGGCAACAGCTCCCCCGAGGCCAAGCCAGAAAACAATCCACCGCCGCCTCATCAAGAGGTTCGCCAAACTCAGGAGCGAAATCTCGGGATCAGGACCGTCGGTCCGCGAAGGCGCGCTGCTGCCGCCGGTCATGATGCTCGGGCGTGGCGACTCGGCCGCGCGACCGCACCAAGCGGATGCCGCATCGGAGGTCGGGACCCCGTCTCAACGAAGCACATCGCTTCGATCCGCGCGCACGCTCGAGATCCTCGGCCCGGCCGATATCGAGTCCAGACTCGTCCACGCGGTAGACGATGGGTCAGGCCATGTCCAGGCATCATTCCCTCGTGCGGCCGATCTCGGCTCGGGCCTGCTCGAGCTCAGCGGCACGGCCAACATCCAACCACGGCTCGTGCATCGGATAAATGATCGTGCGTCCACCGCGCTCTTTGAGCCTGGTAAACAACATCGGCATGTCGCAATGCTCGCCTGGCGCTAGCGCATCCATTGCCTCGGGCTGAAGGACGTAGATCCCCGCGTTGATGTGACTCCGGGCGACGGGCTTCTCCTCGAATCCCACAATGTCCACCCCCGAGGTGTGAACCACGCCGAACGGATGCTTCCATTCGTGGACTCTCACCGCCATCGTTGCCATCACGTTATGACGTGCATGAAAGTCGAGGATTTCAGCGTAATGGATGTCCGTCAACACGTCTCCATTGGTAACGACAAACGGCTGATTGGGTCGCGGGTCGAGTAAGGCGATCCCTCCAGCGGTGCCAAGCGGCTGCGCTTCTTCGATGTACTGGACATCGACTTTCCACTTCGCACCGTCTCCGAAGTAATCCCGTATGACTTCGCCGAGATAGTGAATCGATATGACGAATCGACGGAACCCGTCGGCCTTTGCGCGCTCAATAATGTGCTCCAGCATCGGCTTCGACCCAACCGCCAGCATCGGCTTTGGGCACGACTCAGTGTGGGGTCTCAGCCTCGACCCCTGACCCCCCGCCATGACAATCATCAGGTTGTCGCGATTACCGGGGTCGATCAACTCATCCAGGAGATGCAGACCGATGACCCGGCGCGACTCGTCAACGATCGGCAACTGATGGATCCGATTTGCCTTCATGATTTGGAGCGCCGCATCGCGGCCGAATTCCGCAGGAACAACAAGCGGATTCTCGAACACGATCTCGCGAATGGGGCTAGCGAGGTCCGACCCTCTCAGCAATCCCCTCCTGACGTCGCCGTCGGTGACCGTGCCCTGGAGCGTGTCGCCATCGGACACCACCAGCACAATTTGCATGCCGCTTTGATCCAGGCTGCGAATGGCATCCTGCACGGTGGCATGGGAGGGAATTACCGCACGACGCCATCGCTCCTCCGAGACTTCCGCGTTCTTGGCGCCCACGAGTCGAGGGGTGCTACGCTCTTTCACCGTCACGAATGCGCTCTCAGGCCGCCAGATCGTGGAATTTCTTCTTAAGGATCGAACCCAGCGGAAACGCGGACAAAATGGAGACGATGCGTTCGCTCGCGCCGCCATCGCCGTAGGGATTCCGAACAGAGGGCAGCCCCGCCTGAAAATCGGTCGAGTACAGGCGACGGATCGCCGCAGAGATCGAACGATGATCTGGCGCGCAGTCGATGACGCTGTCCGCTCTCTCTCGTCCCTGTTGACGATCGCCGATGTTGATGGTCCCTTTCCGAAAGGTCGGTACCTCGCCCAGGCCGCTGGACGAATTGCCGACGACGCCATCCACAAACTGCAAGCAGGAGAGATACTTCTGCTGGCCCAGCGAACCAAACGCCTTCGCCGTCGGATGCCGGGCGACGAAGGCGTTCACCATCTCGATCAACTCACGTCCACCCGGGTCGGCATTCGGCAAGGTGAACACCAACCGCGTTTCGTCTAGCTCTTCTAAGGCTCGGAGCAGCTCCGCGAATTGCGTTGACGAGTTCGCGTCGAGCGTCACCGGATGGAAGGTGACGAGCAGATTGCGCTGGCCGAACGTCAATCCGAGTGCGGACTCAAGTGCTTCTCGATCGAGAAGCGGCACCCGACGAATCGCATCCGCCGCCAGCCCGCCGACATTGAACACGCGGGAGGGGTCCTCTCCCATCTGAATCACCCGTGCTCGGTACGCTTCCGTCGCCGCGAAATGCAAGTGCGACATCTTGGTCACCGAATGTCGAATGCTGTCGTCGAACGCGCCTTCGCTGAGCTCGCCACCTGCGACGTGGGCTACAGGGATCTTGGCGACCAACGCCGCGATGACCGGCGGGAGGATCTCGAACCGATCGCCCAAAACGACGAGAATATCCGGAGCCAACCGCTGGAGCGTTCCAGCAAATCCAATCAGGCCAACTCCGACGGAGCTCGCGATGGCAACTGGCGTATCCGAGCTGAGGAGCATTTCGACGGTATCAGTGATTTCGAGACAGTCCTGGCGAATTGCGTCCACGGTGTGCCCGAACTCGTGCGAGAGGTGCATCCCGGTGACCACCAGCTGCAGTGCGAGTTCGCGCGAAGCCTGGATTTCCTGGATGAGCGGCCGAAGCAACCCATATTCTGCTCGCGATCCCGTCACCACACACACGCGGCGGGTCATAGTTCGATCGGCTCGTCAGCCGCGAAGTCGCGCCGCGCCGGTCGGCCGCTGACTTCATCCCAGCGCATCGGAGAAATTCCCGCACCCGCGCGTTTCGCCACGACGTTCTCGTCCGACAGCAACTCGCCCGCCCGAATGGTGCGCGCGGCAACGAGCGATTTGCGCACGATCGCTTGATTGGGCCGTTCGCTGTCACTCGGTCGCTTGACGCCGTCTCCCAAGGCGGCTTCAATGTTTCGAATCGCCGCGACCATGCTCCGCAGCTCGGACGGCTCGAGACTCGCTTTGTGGTCGGGACCGGGCATGTTTCGGTCGAGCGTGAAGTGCTTTTCGATCACCGTAGCACCCAGGGCCACGGCGGCGATCGGCACTTCGATCCCGAGGGTGTGATCCGAATATCCGACCTGCACGCCCAGTTCGTCGCGAATCGTAAGCATCGCGCGGAGGTTTACGTCGTGCATGGGCGTCGGATACTCAGTGTTGCAATGGAGCACGATGACCTGCTGCTTGCGCAGGCCAGCCGCAACAAGCGCTTCAACGGCCTCGCGCACCTCGTCGAGGCTTGCCATTCCGGTCGACAGAATCACGGGTTTCCCGTATCCCGCCACTTGTCTCAAGTACAACAGGTTCGTGACCTCGCCGGATGGGATTTTGAAAAATCGGGGATTTCGCTTCGCAAGGAAATCCAGGCTGACGGGTTCGCCCGCGGTGCTCAGGAACTCGATCCCACATCGCCGGCAGTGCTCGGCGATGGGATCGAAAGCCTCGAGCGGCAAGTGAATTCGTCTCGCCATCTCGAGCTGTGATTCCGCGGGTTTCCCCCGGCTGACCTGATAGGCCGCCATTCCCGCGCGGCCGGTCAACGCGAGCTCAGGAATCGCCGTTTGAAACTTGACGATATCGGAGCCGGCCGCTGCGGCGGCCTCCACCAGCCGAAACGCCGTGTCCACCGAGGCGTTGTGATTCACTCCCGCTTCTGCGATGATCAAGACAGGCATAAGCGATCCGCGGTGATCCTCAAGGACCAGTGCCGATTCGACGGCTGATCAGCATCGCTGCTTCCTGCCAGTCGATCACAATCGTCGATGTCAACTGTTCGCCCCGGCTCTACCACGTGGCTAATGGTCCCGGAAGTTACGAGCGTCTGACCGCGCCGCAATGCATCGTTCTCGGCATGTAGAGCATCCCGCCCACGGAATAAGCCCGTGGCACCCCCAGGCGACGCGAAATAACCGGGTAGTCGATCGCCGACGTCAGCCACTGATCGATCAGATAGTGCGAAGCGGTCCGCGGGCGAGGAGATCTCGTGCACGCCTTGAGCCATTCCCAGGGTTCCGTCCTTTGACAGCCCGTGCGATCGGACAGACAGCTCGGCGACGCACGTCGGCGCCGCTCGAGGGATCCCGGTGTCTTGGGTGTTCACCATGACACGCTCCAGGCGAGCCGTTCGGAAGCCGGCTTCGATAGGCCGCGCACTCCCGCCTGGAATGCTCCCTGACCCCGCCGTGAGCCAGAATGAGACTGAATCCTCATCTTGCCCTAGCAACCCAGAAAGGAGCTGCTGGGGATGTTGATGATGCGCCGACCGAGTGACTCGGCCACAGAAAGGTTCATCGCGGGACAACCGGCGTACGGGATCAGCCGGTGCATCAACGTCCACGCAGGACGCGTCATATAGCCGGCGTCGTTCGTAGCGGCGAGCACCGCGTCCCGCTCGTGCTCAACCGCCGGATCGAGCACCAGCGTCTGCAACCAATAATTGCTTCTGCAACCCGTCGGCTCGGCGACAATCCGGGTACCAGGTACATCGGCGAACGCTTCGGCGTATCGCTCATATAACCTGCGCTTAGCCGCGAGCATCTGCGGTAACCGCTCGAGTTGGGCGCAGCCGAGCGCTGCGTTGAGGTTTGGCATTCTATAGTTGTAGCCAACCTCGTCATGCGTGTACTCCCACCGGTGTGGAAGCTTTGCCGTCGTGGTAAGGTGCTTGGCCCGCTTGCCGAGCGTTTCGTCGTTTGTGAAGATGGCCCCGCCGCCGCCCGTCGTGATGGTTTTGTTCCCGTTGAAGCTGGATGTTCCCATGAGGCCGAAAGTGCCGGTGTGGCGAGCCCCGACCGTGCTTCCAAGCGATTCCGCCGCGTCTTCGACCAACGCCAGTCGGAAGTCGTGCGCGATCGAAAGCATGCCTTCAATATCGACCGGGTGGCCGAAGGTATGCATCGGCGCCAGAACGCGAATAACCCTGCCGGTCTTACGGTTCACGCACTGACCGGAATGCACCTCGGCGACTGAGTCGAGATACTCTCGCAACGCCACCGGGCACGCCCCGAGCGTGCGTTCGTCGGAATCGATGAAGTGCGGCGTGGCGCCGGCGTACGTGACGGCGTTGGCGGTCGCGACAAATGTGAGCGCCGGGATCAAAACCTCGTCGCCACCAACCACGCCGGCGAGCCGAAACGCAACGTGGAGCGCGGCCGTTCCATTGGCGACGGCGACCGCGTGCCTCGCTCCTGTGAACGTGGCCAGGTCTGCCTCAAAGCGATCGACGAACTTGCCAACCGACGAGACAAACGTCGAATCGATGCACTCGCGCAGATACGAGCGCTCGTTACCTTCGAATTGCGGTTCGTGCAGTGCCACCGGCGCGGAACCGACCACGCGCGCGATCCGTTCCGTGATGGATCGCGCCATATCACTCATACTGAATCTCATAGTTACCGTGAAAATTGCGCATGAATTCCGCGCTGTCGAACAGATGCTCGTGGAACGCGGCGAGGAGTTCCGTCACTCCGTCTTCAACCGAGTATTCGGGTTCAAAGCCGAGGCGCTCCTTCACCTTGCGAAAGCTCACCCGGTAATTGCGCGGATCGGATCCGTGCTCCTGATATTTCACCCTCGCACCCGGCACGTGGCGGATGACGGTATCCACGATTCCTTGCTTAGTGAAGTTGTTGACCTCTCCGCCCGCATTAAATACTTCGAAGGCCACGCGGTGGCGGTCGGCTGCCAGAACCATCGCCGTGAGCCGGGCAAAATCCTGCACGTGGCAATAGGGACGCCACGTATGCGCGTCGAACACCAACAGTTCTCGGCCAAGCGCGAGCTCGCGGGTGAATTCATTGACCGTGAGGTCGAAACGCATCCGCGGTGCCAACCCGAAGGCGGTCGCGAATCGAAGGACGGTCGGCGCGTAGTCCACCTTGCCTCGGTTTGACAAGAGTTGATTCTCCGCCGCCACCTTCGACTTCGCATATGCCGAGAGAGGGCTGAGCGCGAATGTTTCATCGGCCAGCTCATCTGACTTAATGAGACCGTAGTTCGAGCATGTTGAAATAAACACGACCCGGTCCAAGCCCTTGCCGTTCAAGTGATCGATGCATCTGTGGATACCGTCGTCGTTGATTCGCCTGGACGCCTCGGGATACCGCTTGGTTATCGGGTCTCCGACCAAACCTCCGAGTAGCACCACGTCCGTGGTGCCTTGCATCGCCGCATCGAGCGCGGACGTGTCGCCGAGATCCCCGTAAACGAATCGGTACCGCGGATTGGAGAGAAACGGCGTTACGCACACCGCGTTGTGGTACAGGAGCCGATCGAGGCACGTAACGCGATGCCCCGACGCCAGCAACCGCTCCGCCACAATGGGGCCGATATAGCCTGCGCCGCCG
>Ga0335085_10008828_pt1 | contig 15301 bp, 10 predicted proteins | sample Lox_Sample_45_FD_206712 | JGI IMG/M metagenome (GOLD analysis project Ga0335085, IMG submission 206712) | Soil microbial communities from Loxahatchee National Wildlife Refuge, Florida, United States - Lox_Sample_4.5 | ecosystem: Environmental > Terrestrial > Soil > Wetlands | place: USA... | reverse complement strand
AATGACCAGGAGAGCTCCCACATCCTTTTGCGCCATAAGTTCCAGGGCCTGATACACAGATGCCTCGGGGCTGATTGACCAAATATCGCCGCTTTTCTTTTTTAAGAGTTCTTTGATAGAAATCATAGAGATATACCTCCCTTTATGTAATGTTCTCTAATGATACCCCATCCATAACTCATTGTAAAGGCGCATTAAGGAACAGGCGCCAGACGTTGCCAATGACTTTTTCGGGTGTCTCTGGTAAACTCTCTGGGAGTTGGCTCCGGCGGAAGAGGAAGTGTCTCGGGGAATGAGAAATCACCACATTCATGAATACGGATACGTATAAGAAGGATTATGGGGATTCCATTGCATACCTCTACGGTCTGCAGAAATTTGGGATCAAGCTTGGGCTTGAAAATACCATAAGGCTCTTGTCTCTTCTGAATAACCCGCAGAATTCTTTCAGGTCGATTCATATCGCGGGCACCAATGGCAAAGGGTCCACCGCGGCCATGATTGCATCCATACTAAGGGCTGCAGGGTTCAGGGTGGGTCTCTTCACCTCTCCCCATCTTGTGAGCTTTACCGAGAGGATCAGGGTTGACAATGTGGAGATACGCGAGGCGGAAGTGGTGGAGCTTACCCGCGAGATAAGGAATATCATTCCCGACAGTCAGCCATCACCAGCCGCCATTCAGGACATGGACCAAACAGTCGCAAGCGGTCAGCAGTCGTTTTTGCCCACCTTCTTTGAGTTCGTGACTGCCCTTGGTTTTCTCCAATTTAAGCGGAAGGGGATTGAGTGGGCAGTGGTGGAAACAGGAATGGGGGGAAGGCTGGATGCCACAAACATTCTTGTCCCGGCAGTCTCTGTGATAACAAACATCAGTTACGATCACAGGGAATTCCTTGGCCAGACCATTAGGGAGATTTCAGGAGAAAAGGCAGGGATAATAAAAAAAGGTGTTCCTGTGGTCTCTTCAGCACAGGAGGCTGAGGTTATTGAGGTGATCACGAAAAAGGCATCGGAAATGGGGAGCGGTCTTCATATCTATGGCAAAGACTTCTTCTCCAATCCCAAGAATATTGATATACACGGGATTACATTCAGCTACGAGGGGGGAGAACAAATGAATGATCTCCGCATCTCCCTCACTGGATTGCATCAGGTGGAGAATGCGTCTCTTGCCATCAGGGCAATAGAGGTGGGCATGAAGAAAGGGGTCATTCCCTCTTATGCAATAAGGGAAGGGCTCGCACATGCCCAATGGCCTGGCAGGCTTGAATTGATTGAGAACAAGGGATGCACCTATGATTATCTCATCGACGGTGCGCACAATCCTTCGGCATCAAGGGCTCTCGCAAATTCCCTGAAAAAGTATTTCATCCCGCTCTATGAGAAGGTTGTCCTCATCATGGGAGTCATGGCCGATAAGGACATGGAGGCAATGATGAAGCCACTTCTGCCTCTGGCATCAGAGGTCATCTTCACTGCCCCTGAGTACGAAAGGGCTGCGTCCCCTGTAAGGCTCGCAGAATATGCGAAAGCACTGGGAGTCTCGCCGAGGGTAAAGGATTCTGTGAAAGCATCCATGGAACTCGCCCGGGAATTAGCGAAGAAAGGCCCTCAAAAAACGCTCATAGTGATAACCGGTTCTTTTTATACCATTGGCGAGGCAAAAAGCGCCCTCGGTCATGAGTGCAGTGCTCAGTCGCTTGCGAGGCTGCGGTGAGCCTGTTCAGACGGTTTCAGAATCCAAAAATCAAAATCCAAGATCCCGGACATATTATCTTTATGCCATTCATTTCTCATTTTGTATTCATTTCTTTTCTGCTATGCGCCGTTCCCTGCTTCGGAAATGAGAGCACTATGATAGAGTCAGAAACCCTCGACTATGATGGGGCGACCTCTACCTATACGGCAAAAGGCCACGTGAGGATATACAGGGACCTGGGAAGCATCGAGGCTGACGAGATCAGCTACAATGAGCAGACCGGTGACGCCTATCCTGAGGGCAATGTCATATATGAGAACCCCGACGTGAGGATAAAGGCCAAAAGGGCTGATTGGAACCTTCAGAGCGATACAGGTACCCTTTACGAAGCCGAGACCTTTTCCAAGAAGGATAACTGGCACATCACGGGACTTGAGATAGAGAAGACCGGACCAAAGGAATATACACTGAAGACAGCGTCATTCACCACCTGTGACGCACCTGTCCCCGCGTGGTGCTTCAAAGGCTCTGATGTTGATGCTGTTGTGGGTGACAGGCTGAAGGCGAGAAATGTCATCTTTAATATAATTAATTTACCTGTGCTGTACTCTCCCTACCTCTCCTCAGCCTTGGGCAAAGAGAGAAGGACAGGGTTTCTGACCCCGGTTGTTGGCTTAGTAAGTTCCAAGGGCTTGCATCTTGAGCTACCTTTTTACTGGGTGATCTCTGAGAATATGGATGCCACATTCCTGCCGGATATTTACACGAAGACCGCTGTGGGCGAGGGTCTGGAATACAGATTCGTTGAGCCTGACGGGTCCAAGGGCAATTTCTGGTTGTATCATCTCAAGGACAAGAACTTTGCTGACCCGTTATGGATCGCAAGAGGAACTTACGACAGAGACCGTGAGAGCCCGGTCACGGGATACCTCAATCTGAACTATGTAACACCGGTTGATCTGTATAATGAGTATAATCCCTATATTTTTTCGAAACAGCGTCTCTTTGATTCGCTTTCTTATCTTAACCAGACGACCGGGAGGTTTTTGGACTCCACCGGGGAGGTATCTGCTAAGTTCAGCGGTTCACGTCTTTATCTTGATGCCCAGTATCTCGTTGACCTGCAGGAGGGCGTAAATCAGTCCACCATTTTGCAGAAGCTGCCCGAAGCGGGATATTTCATCAACCCGCGAAGGATTGGCCCGCTGGTGTTTTCTCTGTCATCCAATGCCGCAGAATTCTGGAGAGACCAGGGTGTTTCCGGTCAGAGGGTGGATATCTACCCAAGGTTCTCCTATTCTTTTGGAAGTGACATTATCATCGATCAGGCCCTGGGATTGCGGGAAACTGCATATTTTCTTAATAATGCCGATGTGACGGGAAGTTCGCCTCACAGGGAAAGCCTCGACTATACCATTATCGCACATACAAGACTCACAAAGAACTATGGTTCCTTCACCCATATCATTGAACCGTCGCTGAGCTATACCTTTATTCCGAATGCCGAATCAAATCTTCCCCTCTTTGACTCCACAGAGCTTTACACAAAGACCTCCACAATACAGCTGGCCCTTCTCAACAGGTTCATAGACAGCAAAGGTGAGTTCCTGACCGTGAAGCTCACCCAGCCATATGACACGTACCTCCACGGAAACTCCGTTCTGCCGCTGCCATATGACACATACCTCCAAGGAAAATCCTTTCAGCCACTGCAATTGCAGGTTGCCATCCAGAGACCGATAACCTTCAGGAATGAGACGTTGCTTGACGTAAACACAGGCAGCTTTGAAGAGGTCAATTCTGATATAACCACGCCAATGCCCGGCAAGGGATCACTGAGCATAGGCGAAAGATACAATAGAACGCAGAACATACTCTTCTTCACCTTTGCAGCGAATTATAGTTTCTCGAAGGCAGTTTCTGCAGAGGGGAATTTCTGGTATGACGCAAAAAGCGGGAGCCTCAGCAATGTTATCGCAAAACTGAAATACCAGCAGCAGTGCTGGGGGGTAACCACAGTGTTCACCAAGAGCGAGACTCATGGTGTCAGCGTCTCTTTACTTTTTGACCTCCTGGGGCTCGGGACCATCAAGGCATTTTGAGAAATGTATCAGTGTTTCTGAAATCTCCTCAGAAGACCTTCTATCATCTCAACCGCTTTGGCGACGGAAGTTCTGTCTGCTGCTATCAGAAGTTCGGGATGAGGAGGCTCTTCGTAAGGAACGGAGAAGCCCGGAACCGGCCAGCCGGCTTCACCTTTTTGATAGATTTCCCTTGGCGCCCCGCGGGTTTCGGAGCGTAGTCTCTCCCTCTCGATACATAATTCAACCGGACATTTCAGGTAAATTTCGGCATAGCGCGGGATAACCTGCCGCGCGAGGTCCCGCCATTTCCTTAGATTCCCCGTTGCGTCGATGATCACGGCATGGCCATGTTCCGTAAGGACTGACGCGGTGTACACAAGGCAACGATATACAATATCTCTTTCGGAATCGGAATAGGTCGGCTCAGGGGTAACGACTTTTCTCAATGCGTCCATGCGGAGCATAATGAAATCCGGATGGAGTTTTTTTACTTCATCCGCGATTGTGCTTTTTCCGCTTCCTGGAAGGCCTGTGATCCATAGTGCCATTGAATTCATATATTGAGAGTTTATCATAATGCAGGACTATGAAAAAGCCGTCAGATGAGGCAATTCGTCCTGCACTTAAGGATTTGTTCTTGCAGACTCAGGATAACAATAATTGATTTTCCCTTGACCTTGATTCACCCACGCTGGTCACATAAATCGCAGGCTGGCCGAGGACAGGGCATTTTGCTTCGCAGATGCCGCAGCCAATACAGAGTTCAAGATCTACCCGCGGCTGTTTGAGAACGTGTTCTTTGCCCTCCCTGTCTTTTGCCTTTGCCTCTTCAAACCATATGGCCTTCCTGGGTGTGGGGCAGACCTCTTCGCATACGATACATGGGGTGGCATGGGCATAGGGAAGACATCTGCCCTTGTCAATCATGGCGAGCCCTATCTTTACCTTCATCTTATCCTTTAATTCCAGTCTCTTAATGGCACCTGTGGGACATACCTGGCCGCAGAGGGTACACCGGAATTCGCAATACCCTATTCTCGGAATGAGCACAGGTGACCAGATCCCCTCAAGTCCTGCCTCGATGAGGGTTGGCTGCAATCCATTGGTAATGCATACCTTCATGCACTCGCCGCATTTCACACATCTCTTGAGGAATTCCCTTTCCTCGAGAGAGCCGGGTGGCCTGATGAGCCTCGGTTGGGAAAACCCTGACTTCGAGAGGGGTACTGACCTCATCAAAGGGACGGCAATCACACCCGAGAGCACGGAGGTGACTACCCTCCTCCTGCCCAGATCCATTGCCCCGGCGGCCTTCTTTTGTGCGAATCCGAAGCTCACCGTGTTCTGGGGACAGATATCATCACAGTTCCAGCAGTAAAGACACTCGGTGTCCCTCCATTCGTCTTTCCTGTCAGGAGAAGCATTTCCCTGACAGGCCGTGGCGCAGGCGCCACACGAAGTACACCCCTCGCTCACCGACCTCTTCAGCAAGGAAGATTTCGAGAGCATTCCCAGAAAGGCACCAAGGGGACAGAGATACTTGCACCAGAACCGCTTTTCCACAAGATTGAGACCAAGAACCAGGAAGAAGAGAGTACCGATGAATATCGCTTGATTGTAAAAAGGCTGCTGAAAGGAGAGGATGGTTTTTTTCAAAAAGGAATAGATGAACTCCGATATGTCCACAACCCCTTTAGTATTGAGATTGTAAACAGTATCAAAGAATGCCCTCACCCCGTAATTGAATAAGGGATACACACTCACCGAGAGCGACCTGATAAGGAGGGAGAGAGGATCCATGATGCCCACCAGCTGAAGGGTGAACACAGAAGACGCAAGGATGAATGCCAGGATATAGTACTTTACCCTGTACCAATTCTTCGGGGCTCTCTCAGGACGTTTCTTCTTCAGCGACCCCACCATATTATTCAATGTTCCCAGGGGACATATCCATCCGCAGAATACCCTTCCAAGGAGGAGTGTCGCGACAATCATGATGAGGGAGAGGTAAAAAGCCTTGGCAGCAGTGTGGGCAGCGAGGACTGTTGTGGTTAATATCAGGGGATCAAAATCAAGAAAGATTTTTGCAGGGTATCCCAGTACGTCATTCCCCTTTGACTCTGTCTGAACAAAGAGAAAGAGGAAAATGACCAAGAATATCCCCTGGGAGATCCTTCTAAGGTTCTGCATAGAGGGGTCTCAGGCCGTGATTCTCCTGATCTTGAGCTTAGAAATGTCCATAGTACCGAGGCCCATCTTGTCTCCTGCCCTCACATATCCAAGGTCACTTCCCTTCATGCCAAAAAGGGTCGCACCAAAGGAGTCAACGGCAACCTGATCAATCCCCACGATGACCGTATCTGTCTTTTTCACGTCCTTCAAATCCCCTCCCTGGGGACCATTGGCAGTGAGTATCCTGACCGCATCCAGTACAGTGAGGGTGGGCTTGATGACGAGTCCCAGGTCAGCAAGGCTTTCATCCAGTTTCTGGTGTATCTGTCTCCTGGATCCCCCCATGACGCCCATCCAGTTCTTCATTGCAAGGGTAAGCTTTGCGAGGCTGTGGTGTTTTGCAATGGGGATGTTTATCACTTTATCGGCCTCAAGGACCTCTGTGTAGAGCGGCCATGATTTGAGGGCCTCACCTCTTATGCTCATGTCCCTGAATTTCCTTTCATCCATATACTCCAGCTCTGCGCCCAAGGGCTTTACCGCATCAGCAATACCGCTCTGCACATAGCACCTCCTGGGGTCGTTCACGGGCCGGTCAAATATCTTTATCTTCTTTGCACCCGCCTCAAGACAGAGTCTTACCATGGTCGCAACTACCTCAGGGTTGGTATTGGCCGCCTGCTCAGGGAGTCTGTCCCATCCCATGTTTGGTTTTATCACCACCACGTCTCCCCTGGAGATGAATCTCTTTATGCCGCCCATCGCATCAACGGCTGCCTTTGTAATCTTTGAGGGAGAATCACCACGGGCAACAACAAGATCAATCTTCTCTGACGCTTCCAACCGGCGAATAACTGTCCCGAGGCCGGGAAGGGAAATCCCCACACCTGTAAGCGCTGCTCGCTTCAGAAACTCTCTGCGGTCCATACTTGCTCCTTTCTCTAATGCTACTGCCCGGGCGTTAAAGCAAATCAGTTCGTCCTCAAGGACTCCCACAGAGGAATCGGGGATTCCCAACAAATGAAACAGCAGCCAACACAATGACCATAATTTATATTCTCAATAAATGGGTGGGCATTGTCAATTCGAAACAAGTTGTTTCTCCATTAAAGGGGAAATGAGTTCATATCATATTGTTTCATCCAGATACGCCTTGGTGAAAATCTGCTAGAATAAATATAAAGACATTAATGAACTGGCCGGAAGAATGAGTGACAATGAACTAAAGTCTGCAGAGCATCGTGAGGCAGAGACGAGGGAGGAGGTAAAGAGTCCGTCCCTCTATAAGGTTCTTCTCCTCAATGATGATTACACCACAATGGATTTTGTCGTTCAGGTCCTTGAGGAGGTCTTTCACAAAGCTCCTGCTGAAGCCACACAAATCATGCTCCACGTTCATAAGAAGGGGATAGGATTGTGTGGAATATATACGAGGGATATTGCAGAGACTAAAGTGGCCACGGTGCACGAACTGGCACGGGGAAAGGGTTTTCCCCTTATGTGCATGATGGAGAAGGAATGATCAGCAAGGAACTGGAACTCACCCTGGAGGCTACGATACGGGATGCACAGGCGAGGCACCATGAGTACCTCGGCGTGGAACATATCCTGTTCGCGGTTCTCCACGACGAATGGGGAGTTGAGGTAATAACGCACTGCGGCGGTAGTGTTGAAAAGATAAAGGCAGCCATCGAAGATTTTTTTGAACAACACATCCCAAAACTTTCCTCCGATGCCGGTGCATACCTGCAACCGACCACGGGTTTCCATCGTGTACTCCAGAGGGCGCTGGACCATGTGCAATCATCCGGAAAAACTGAGGCAGATGCCGGTGACGTCCTGGCATCCATTTGTTTGGAGGAAGATTCGCATGCCCAGCAGTTCCTCCGGTCAGAAGGCATCACAAGGCTGGATGTGCTGAACTATATCTCCCACGGGATACCAAAGACAAAGGAAGCGTCAGGAAGCGGGAAGGATGAGGAGACAGAGGTTCATGATGAAAAAGGGGAGAAACGGATACAGAACCCTCTGAAACTCTTTGCCGTAAGTTTGACCGAGAAGGCCCAAAAGGGCGATCTGGATCCTCTGGTAGGCCGGCGGGAAGAGCTTGAGAGGACCATCCAGGTGCTCAGCAGGAGGAGAAAAAACAATATCATTTTCGTGGGTGAGCCGGGGGTGGGAAAGACCGCTCTCGTGGAAGGCCTTGCATTAAGGGTGCATAAGGGGCAGGTTCCTGAGGTGTTAAAGGACACCCAGATATTTGCGCTGGATATGGGAGGGCTTTTGGCAGGGACCAAATACAGGGGCGACTTCGAGGCACGTTTGAAGGCGACCATAAAGGGCGTTGAGAATATTCCGGGCGCCATTCTTTTTATCGACGAAATCCATACTATTGTGGGTGCAGGGGCCACAAGTGGTGGCTCCCTTGATGCATCCAACATTCTCAAGCCTGTGCTTATTTCAGGGAAGTTGCGCTGTATTGGCGCGACCACCTACGAGGAATACAAAAATTACTTCGAAAAGGACCGTGCCCTTTCGCGTCGTTTCCAGAAGATTGAGATTCAGGAACCGAGCATTGGAGAAACCCTCTCTATTCTGAGGGGACTGAAGGCATATTACGAGGAATTCCATGGCATAAAATATACCGAGGGGGCTCTCAAGGGGGCGGCCGAACTCTCTGCGAAATATATCAATGACAAATATCTCCCCGATAAGGCCATTGATGTCATCGACGAGGCAGGGGCAACGCTGAAACTCTCTCAAGCATTCAAGAGAAAGAAGACCGTGGGGCTCTATGAAGTGGAAAAGGTGGTTGCGAAGATGGCGAAGATCCCGTCTCGCACCATATCCACATCTGATATGGACAAGCTGAAGGTATTGAAAGATGAATTGAAGAGGGTTGTGTTCGGACAGGACGCTGCCATTAGTTCCCTCGTCTCCTCCATTAAGAGGGCGCGTGCGGGACTGGGTTCACCCGAAAAACCGATCGGGTCTTTTCTCTTCCTGGGGCCCACGGGAGTGGGGAAGACAGAGATCGCAAAACAGATGGCATTAGTTCTCGGTGTCCAGTTCACCCGGTTTGATATGAGTGAATATATGGAAAAACATGCTGTCGCCCGTTTAATAGGCGCACCGCCTGGGTATGTGGGGTTTGACCAGGGAGGATTATTGACAGAAGCCATCCGAAAGCACCCCTATAACGTCCTTCTTATGGATGAAATCGAAAAGGCACACCCTGATATCTTCGGCATCCTCCTCCAGATTATGGATTATGCCACGTTAACTGATAACAACGGGAAAAAGGCGGATTTCCGGAATGTCATCATCATCATGACCTCCAATGCCGGAGCCCAGGATATGGACAGGAATGTCATCGGTTTTGGGGAGAGGGGTGTGGATACGCGCGCAAAAGGAAAGGAAGCGATCATGAAGCTCTTCACTCCGGAGTTCAGAAACAGGCTCGATGCCATCATTACCTTTAATCCTTTAACTCCGGAGATCATGAAGAGGGTGGTGGACAAGTTCATAAGCGAGCTTGAAAGCCAGCTGAGGGGCAAAGGCGTCACCATCTCCCTGTCTGACGAGGCGAGGGGCTGGCTTGCACAAAAGGGATACGATCCCCGTTACGGAGCGCGTCCGTTGGGAAGACTTATTCAGGAGGAGATCAAAGACTTTCTCTCAGAGGAGATCCTTTTCGGGAGATTGGAGAAAGGGGGAAAGGTCTTTATCGTTTTGAAAGACGGCCGCCTGAGTTTTGAATATCAATAAAACGATTGTACAATACGTGCTGGCATGCGTTCTCTTTTTCTCCTGAACTCTTCATGGGATGTTCTCTATCTGTTCGGCAAAAGGTATAGGTTTTATGCCGGTCTTTCAACTCCCTGACAGAATTGTTTTTCCATCCCCGGAATATGCTGAAGAGGATGGCCTCCTTGCCGTGGGGGGCGATCTCAGCGAAGAGCGCCTTTTACTTGCGTATTCAGCGGGGATTTTCCCCTGGTATTCAGAGGGCACTCCTATTCTGTGGTGGTCTCCTGATCCCCGTCTCATTCTGCTCCCCGATGAACTCAAGGTGTCCAGGAGTCTGAGGCAGACCATAAATAAAGGCATGTATAAGGTGACTATGGACAAGGCATTTGGTGAGGTAATAGAGAATTGTGCATCCGTACCCAGGAAAGAGGGAGAAGGCACATGGATCACCGCAGAGATGGTTGCCGCATATGTTCGTCTTCACGATTCAGGGTTCGCCCACTCTGTGGAAAGCTGGTACGGGGAAGAGCTTGCAGGAGGGCTCTACGGGGTTTCCCTGAGCGGGGTCTTTTTCGGGGAATCCATGTTTGCGAAAAGGCATGATGCCTCGAAGGTTGCCTTTGTCAAGCTCATTCAGCAGCTCAAGGAATGGGACTTCCGGCTGGTGGATTGCCAGATTACCACCGAGCACCTCAAGAGGCTTGGAGCTCGGGAGGTCTCCAGGTTGGAATTCATGAGCAGGTTACGAGAAGCACTCAAAAGACCTCATCGGCATGGTCGGTGGACCCAAACGATGTCATAATGTGGTGAAATGATTCCCTCTACCACCTCTTGTCAGCGATCATGGTGAATTATCAAAAATGAAAACCCCCATCGCCTTATTGCCCTCTGCCTCGTGAGCTCATTTGTTAAAGGGGTGGGGCAAATTCTCTCAACCACATGCTCTTTACGGGATACCTCAGTTTCTTTACCGCTTTGACCTCGATCTGTCGTATCCTCTCCCGTGAGACATCAAACTCGTAACCGAGTTCCTCCAGGGTGCAAGATGCCTCCTCTCCTATGCCATATCGTTTTCTGATAATCCTCTCCTCTTTGGGATTGAGGGTGGTCACAATCTTATTGATATGGTATCTGAGGTCATCACTGATTAGGCTCTCGAGAGGGGAAGGTGTTGTCCTGTCCTCAATGAAGTCGCTGAGGTGGCTCGTCTCGTCCTCTGAGGTGGGAGCCTCGAGGGAAAGGGGCTCCCTCGCTATCTTCAATATGGTTCTCACTTTTTCAGGGGGCATGTTGACCCTGGAGGCGATTTCCTCAGGGGAAGGCTCGGCTCCAAGTTCCTGTACGAGTTCCCTGGTGACCTTCGCAATGCGATTCTTTAAATCCAGCAAATGAACAGGTATGCGGATTGTCCTTGACTGGTCAGCCAGGGCCCTTGTGATCGCCTGCCTGATCCACCAGGTGGCGTAGGTGCTGAATTTATACCCCCTCCGGTATTCGAATTTCTCCACTGCCCTCATTAATCCGATGTTCCCCTCCTGAATAAGATCAGGAAAGCTCAGCCCCTTCCCAATGTATCTCTTAGCAATGCTGATCACGAGCCTGAGATTGGCCTCTATCATTGCATTTTTTGCGGCAAATGCCTCTGCGCGGGCATCAGTAAGGATGTTCATAACAGTTTTCATCTTGCTGTACGGTAACCCGATGAAGCATTCGGTTCTCGTGACTTCTCTGCCATACTCCCGGTATTTCTTCATCAATGTCTCGGGATGAGTATTGAAATTTTCATGCCCTATTGACGGGGGAGGGGAGGGGTTTACCGGGGTCTTTCTGAACGATGGGCGCAGAGGATTCTTCTTCTTTCCTTTTATATCGTAATTGAGGTCGTCAAGTCTTTTTTCAAGTAATACCCTCTTGTTATTCAGTTCTCGTATTTGCCGCACCGCATTATCCAATTTCTCGATGAATGTGTCGATAACAACCTCTTTGAGCCTTAATGCCTTGATATTCTCCAAGATCTTTTCACGGTTGTTCTCAAGAGACCTTGTGGTACGAAGAGATATCTTTCCCGGGGAGGGGCGACTCATCCTCTGCTTTCTGTGTAATCTCTTAAGGCACCTCGTTCTCAGCTGATACAAATCCTTCACCCGTTCCAGGTGAGCAAGAAATTTCCTTTTTTCAGCCTCGGGTGTTTCCATTGAGTCAGCTTCGTTCTGTGTGAACTCTGAGAGGGATGCACCTCCTTTTCGTATCAAGGCACCGTAGGTGAGGAGTTCCTCCACTACAAAAGGGAGGGGGAAGATAGACTCTATGATTCTTTCTCTCCCTTTTTCTATTTGCCGCGCCAGTTCTATTTCATCTTCTTTCTTAAGGAGAGGGAAATTGCCCATCTCTTTAAGGTACATTTTTATCGGGTCGTATTCTTCGGTCACAAAGGCAACCCTTTCCTCAGCCTCTATTTCCCCCTCACCCTCGTCTTCGCTCTCGCCCCAGTGAATCTCTTTGGCACCAGGGCTTTTCTCCTCAAGTGGTTCCAGGCGTTCACATTCTGGATACTCTTCAAGATATTCGAGGCTGCCGATTCTTTGGCTCACTGTTTGAAATATATCCATTTTCCTTACCCCTTTCTCTTGCGACAATTATAAAAACCTTCTCGAATTATTTTTTTGATTTTCAATTAGTTAAGGTGAAAAGGAACTTCTTCACTATATACCATTGGAATAAAATGGGAAATCAGCATAAAACTGATTTTTTTGTAGGAGACTCAACGTATTTTTTGTAAGTCTTTGTCCTACAAGGAGGACACGCTAGCATTCAAATGTCTAAAGAAGTGTTAAGAGAATAAGGATGAAAAAAATCTACTGGGTTATATCTTAGGCTACCAAGCGGTTTTGAATGGCATAATGGGTAATCTCCGCATTATTCTTCATCTTCATCTTTTCCAAAATACGGGCGCGATAGGTGCTGATAGTTTTTGCGCTCAGTGAAAGCTTCTCGGCAATCTCACCCACCGTTTTCCCGGAAGCAATCATGCACATTACCTGGTATTCGCGGTCGGAAAGGTTCTCATGGAGGGGCTTATCAGAATTGATCTGAAGGTTAAAGGCCAATTTTTCTGCCAATGAAGGAGTTACATACCTCTTCCCCATAGATACCTTTCGTATGGCTGCAATCAATTCATCGGGAGCGCTCTCTTTGGTAAGGTATCCCGAGGCACCAGCCTTGAGGACGCGCACTGCATACTGCTCTTCGGGGTACATGCTGAGCACCAGGACAGGGAGTTTTGGGTTTTCGGCCTTTAATTCTCTCAGGATATCAAGCCCGGTTCTCCCTGGCATGGAAATATCAAGGAGAACCATATCAAAACTGTCTTTTCTTGTCTTGTTCAGTACCTCTTGTCCGTCGCACGCTTCGTCGGTGACAATCATATCAGAAGTTTCTGCAATGATCTGCTTAAGTCCTTTACGTACGATAGTGTGATCATCTGCAATGAGGATTTTTATCATACTAACACCTAGTATATTTTAAATTCTGGTCTTCACTATCAGACAAATTCTAATTATTTTGTCGGTTATTATCTTACAAGCCCGGATGGTAGAACGTCACTCTTGAGCCGCTTTTTTTCCGTGGGGTATATGTATTGTGAGAGAGGTCCCTTTATTGCGAATGCCCTTTATTTTTATCTCTCCGTTCAAAAAATGCACGCGTTCCCGGATTCCTATCAGGCCGAACGATTGGGGGCTATTCAACTGTTTCTTTTTGATCCCCCTGCCATCATCTTCGACGTGCAACGCGATCCCTTCGGCTTTTTCATGTAACGATATCCTCACCTTTGTTGCGTGTGCGTGGCGGGCCACATTGGTCAGCGCCTCCTGGAAGATACGGAAAATGGTTGTGGAGTGATGTCTGTCCAGTACAATATCATCGGGGTCCACACTCACGTCACAGGCGATGCCGGTATGTTTCTCGAACTCTTTTGCCTGCCACTCAATGGCAGCAGCGAGTCCGAGATGGTCCAGCACTCCTGGCCTCAGCTCTGAAGAAATCCTTTTCACTGTCTGGATGGTGGAATCAACCAGGCTTAGCATTGATTTTGTTCTCTCTGCGAGAGATTTATCGCCTCTGTGTTTCTTGTCAAGCCAGGACAAATCCATTTTCAGGGCGGTCAGCACCTGACCCAGTTCATCATGAATTTCGCGTGCGATGGTGGTCCTCTCTTCTTCCCTCACGGACTGCAGATGCATGGAGAGGTTACGCAGCTGTTCCCTGGAGTAGGTGAGCTCTTCCTCCGCCCTTTTACGCTCTGTGATGTCCTGTACCGTTCCCACAATGTTGATCGGCTCATCCCTGTCGTCAAATCTGACTTCACCCTGTTCGTGGATAACCCTTAGCAGCCCGTTGGGGAGTACTATCCGGTGCTCGATATTGTAGGGCTGCCGATCATAAATGGCTTCATTCACCGACTTTTTCACAAATTCCCTGTCATCTGGGTGCACATAATTCAGGAAGGCGACGTAAGTGGTTGCGGTCTGTTGCGGGGTCAATCCAAAAATACGATAGGTCTCATCGGACCAGCGCAGTTCATTTGTCAGGAGGTCCCATTCCCAGTTTCCCAGCCCAGCGATCCGTTGGGCTTCAGAAAGGCTTTTCTCACTCCGCTGGAGAGCCTCGTAGTTTCTCCAGAGTTCATCTTCAATGGAAAATCTGTAGATGGCCTCTCCGATGAGAGGGGTGACAACTTCAATAAGCTGGATGATCTTCAGGGGAACCATCCCTTCCCTTTCATCGGCAAGATGAATGGCTCCCAATACCTTTTCACTGTACCGGATGGGCACCACGGCCACCGACCTAAATCCGCTGCCCACACACGTTCCCCGATACCTCGAAGACTCCTCCGGGGTTAAGGTCTTGACGAATTCGATAGTATTATTGCAGTAGAATGAACCACCGGGGGTCATGGCCGATGCGTCCTGCGGGTCAGGGGTCCCCGCGATTACCCTTACGCAGGCACACTGGTCATGATGGAGAGATATCCGGTTCTCCACCTCCCAAAATTCACTACTGAAGCCTCTGTACGCATCATACGGGATATTTCCGTTCTTTTCCAATACCCTTATGCCCACGCACCTGCTGCCGCTCCATTTAGCCATCAGATTTACTACCTCATAAAGGTACTCGTTCCGCGTGAATGAATGGGAAAAGAGCTGTAAAAGGGTGTTATGGGTGAGCATACGATCCTGGAACTCTTTTTGCTCAGTCACATCCTTAAGGGAGAAGACAAGAAAGTCCACCTCACCTCTGCTATCAAGGACAGGGACTAGGTTCCAATCCCAATACGTGACCCCCCATTCGGGATGATCGGGAAAGGAAAAAGGTCTTGCAACGGCCTGATAGGGAACTTTCGTTGCAACTACTCTTTTGAATATCCCCTCGTTTTCTTTATGGGGATAGAATTCGAAATGGTTATGTCCCGCGAAGTCGGACACGTCACGTTGGCATGCGTTGGCGTATGCTGTGTTGACCCTGATAAAATTAAAATCTCTATCGAGAAATACCAGGGGAGTTATAGTATGGTCGAAAAATGCTTCTAATATCCTT
>Ga0335085_10008827_pt1 | contig 15302 bp, 13 predicted proteins | sample Lox_Sample_45_FD_206712 | JGI IMG/M metagenome (GOLD analysis project Ga0335085, IMG submission 206712) | Soil microbial communities from Loxahatchee National Wildlife Refuge, Florida, United States - Lox_Sample_4.5 | ecosystem: Environmental > Terrestrial > Soil > Wetlands | place: USA... | reverse complement strand
AATGTGTAAATTCCGTTGTCACAACCGTTTCCACCGCTAGTACAGGATCGCACCCCGATGCGACCTCAACCCTTGGGCGGGTGGCCCACCCTTTGAGCTCTTGATTTCCTTCCCCGTTTCGAAACTGAGGGTGCCCCGTCCTTGCGTTTTTTTGCAAGGGCGGGCACGATGCTGCCGATACCATGAGCTGTTATGCCCAGCGGCATGCATCGCACTTACGGGGCGCGTCATCGGCACTCTATCACTTGTTCCAGTTATCGCAGACTAGCTTTTCTAGGAAACACGGCACAGACAGGACGTAGTACAAGTTTTTCCCGCGTCGGGGGCTCGAATCACACACCGATGTGATCTCAACCCTTGCACAGGCAATCTGAAGGGTAGATCATCGCCAAGGCGAAAGCGGTACAGGCAACAATCAGCCAGCCGGGTGCCCCGGGCTTTTGATCTCGCTGGCATCACCCACACTGTGGGTGCCCCACTCTTCGCGTTCTTTGCGAAGGGTGGGTACCGGACTGCTGACAGTATGGAATTTTGCGTAAGAGCGCCTCACGCCACCCGGTCGCGAAACGAGATCTCTCCCCAGCCCTCATTCACCCGCACCGGCCCAGCTTCGTCCAGAAGATAGAAGGACGGGTGGCCCGGCCTTTGCGCTGCAAACGTCACCACGACTGTGGGTGCCCCGTTCTTCGCGCAGTTTGCGAAGGGCGGGTACGATGCTGTCGACAGCGTAGGCGTTTGGGCCTTCGCTCACGCCACGCGGTCGCGGAAGGAAATCTTTCCCCATCCTTCGTTGATCCGTACGGGTCCGGCTTCGCCCAATAAGTAGAACCGATAACTGCTCCAACGCCATTGCTCGGGCGACTCAACCAATCCGCGCTTCACCGGATTGCGATGCATGTACCGCAGCTTCTCCACTCGTTTCTTCGCAGTCCACACATGGAAATCGTAGAAGCGTGCCTGCCAGAATGCCCGGCGCGTCTCTTCTCCAAACAATTCTTGCTGCCGCGGATCCCGACGTTTCTTTCGTGGCAATAACTCCCGTGCGGTCCGCTGCTTCAGAACTTGCATGGCAGTAGAAGGAGTGCCCACCTCCGGTTCCGTGATCAGCAGGTGGACGTGCTCGGGCATCACTACGTAGCCGACCACAACAAGACGGAAACGCTGGCGGGTCTGCTCCAGAATGTGCAGGAACCGATCGCGTGCGCGCGCCGAGCTCAGAAAAGGCAATCGCCGGTAACAAGAACAGGTGATAAAGTGCGGTGGTGCGCGCCGTAGGTGCGATGCAGGCCGCTGGGCATAAACCACTCATGGTATTGGCAGCATCGTACCCGCCCTTGCAAAAATCGCAAGGACAGGGCACCCACAGTCTCGAAACGGGAAACAGAAGAACAAACTTGAAAGGGTGGGCCACCCGTCCTGCAGCATTCCGCGTGGATATTAGCTTCCGGGAGGCATCGGGATGGGTGAAGCAGTAAAACGACAAATCAAAAGCGGACTGCGGGTGGGTGGTGGCATCGGCTCGCTTCTGATCGCAATGTTGCCTTTGGGCGATGGGTTCCGTAGGCTGTGGCTGACGACTGTGCCGTATCATTTCTCGTTTTCAGCCATAGGATGTATTGAGCTCCTGCTGGCAGCTGCGATATTGATGACAACAGCGCATTTGTGGCTGCCGTACTTCGGTGGATGTATGGTTTTGGCCATCTTCCAGGGTGTCTTGATGTTGATAACCGGAAATGTGGGGACGGACGGGACGTTACACTAGTTTTCCCCGGACGACATTACTAAGTAACATCAATCCGGCTGGAGTATACTAGCTCCCCTCCGGAGGTACTTAGGCGGGTGGCCCACCCTTTGAGCTCTTGATTTCCTTCCCCGTTTCGAAACTGAGGGTGGGCGGGTGGCCCACCCTTTGAGCTCTTGATTTCCTTCCCCGTTTCGAAACTGAGGGTGCCCCGTCCTTGCGTTTTTTTGCAAGGGCGGGCACGATGCTGCCGATACCATGAGCTGTTATGCCCAGCGGCATGCATCGCACTTACGGGGCGCGTCATCGGCACTCTATCACTTGTTCCAGTTATCGCAGACTAGCTTTTCTAGGAAACACGGCACAGACAGGACGTAGTACAAGTTTTTCCCGCGTCGGGGGCTCGAATCACACACCGATGTGATCTCAACCCTTGCACAGGCAATCTGAAGGGTAGATCATCGCCAAGGCGAAAGCGGTACAGGCAACAATCAGCCAGCACCAGCTAAGTCCTTGCGGCTCAAGATTTTGCCCCCAAGCTATTGAGCCCCATAGATTACTTTGCATTTTTCCCGTAAAGCAATGATTTCAATAGATAGGGAGGGGGGAGGGGGGTACCCCGACCACGCAAATTCCCAAATCGGAACTCGATCAAAGTCCGTTTTCCGCGCCCAATTCGACCTTAATTCGCTGCGATTCGAAGAAATCTTTTCAGCAGCCAGCCTTGTCGTCTTCCAACGCCGTTCCCATTACCGCCGTGTCTTGACGCCTCGCTTCCCTGCCGATTAACTTCGCGTACGGGGAAAATTCTGTCTTCCAGCGAGGTGCGGTCCCGTGATCGGCGGCGCAGTGAAGTCCAGCGTGCCGTTGTTCGGCCAAATAAGCAGATCGTTTCCGTTGTAGCCAAGGACGGTGGCCCGCCCTTTGCGTTGCCGACTTCACCACGACTGTGGGTGTACGATGCTGCCAAGAGCGTGAGGTTTGGGCCTCGACACTCGGCAGCCCCAAATCTCAAGAGCAAAAGGCCAACGACCAACGACCAACGACCAACGACGAAGAAGTTCGTCTGCTAGCTGACTCCGGATACCTCACCGCTCACTCACACCGCAAAGCGGCCACCGGATCCACCCGCATCGCCCGTCGCGCCGGCAGATAACATGCCAGCACTGCCACCACCCCAAGCACGCTCGCGACGACCGCGAATGTCGCGGGATCCGTCGGTTGCACTCCATACAGCAATTTCGCCATGATCCGGGAAAGCAGAAGCGAGCCCGCGATTCCTGCCAGTGACCCGACCAATGCCAGGTACATCCCTTGCCGCGCAATCAACAGCAGAACCTGTGTACGCGTCGCTCCCAACGATATCCGCACCCCAATCTCATGTGTTCTCCGCGATGCCGAATAACTGATAACGCCATAAATCCCTACGCTCGCGAGCACCAGTGCCACCCCCGCAAAGATCGACAGCAGCAGCATTTCGAAGCGTGGCTGCGCCGTCGCCTCAGCCACTACTCCTTCCATGGTTACCACCTGCGAGACCGTCAAATTCCGGTCAAACGACCATGCCGCTTCTTTCATCGCCGTAGCAACCGATACGGGATCTCCCGCCGTGCGCGCCACGACCGTGATATATGCCATATAGGATTTTGGGCTGCTCAGGAACTCCTTGTTCTGAAACGCCGCCAGGTACACTTCGGGAAACGGACTTGCTACCCAATCCTCCTGCTTCGCATTCCTGCTGACTCCAATAATCGTGAGCCACGTCCGAGGATTCGCCTTGTCGTCATCGAACGAGATCCGTTTACCAATCGGATCTTCACCGGGCCAAAATTCCTGGGCTGCCCGTTCGTTAATCATGACGATGCCCGGCGCGTTTACCGTGTCCGCCTCCGTAACCTCCCGCCCTCGAATGAGCGGCAGCCGCATGGTCTCGAAATATCCCGGAGTCACTATCCGATAAATCGCCGTGGGTGTTTCCCCAGGACGCGGCTTTGCGCGCCCCTCGATGAGGAACGACCAACCCCAGGTATCACCCGCCAGCGGCAAGTGATTGATCGCGCCCGCAAACTCCACTCCGGGCAGCGATCTCACGCGCTCAAGCAATTGGTGATAGAAGACCGTGCGACGTCCTCCGTCTGCCTCCTTCGATCCCGCCACCGATACCATCATCGAAATCACGTTATGCGGATTGAACCCCGCATCCACAGCCTGCAACGCCGCGAACGTGCGGATCATCAGCCCGGCGCCGATGAGCAACATCAGCGCGAGCGCGAACTCCGAAATCACCAGGAGGCTGCGCAGGCGGCTCTTACGAAAGCCCTCGCCCGTGCCCCGGGCCCCCTCTTTCAACAGGTCATTCACATTCACCGACGAAGCTTGCAGAGCGGGCACAAGCCCGAATCCCACGCTGGTCAGGATCGTTGCCGCAAGCAAGAACAGTGCTGCATGTCCATCGACAGATACCGTTTGCACCCTCGGGACGTTTCCAGGACTCATCGCAATCAGGACCCTTGTTCCGAGGATTGCGAGCGCCAGGCCCAGTGCTCCCCCAAGGCCGCCCAGCAGGAGGCTCTCGGTGAGAAACTGCCGAATCAGGCGCCCGCGCCGAGCACCCAGCGCCGCCCGTAATGCCACTTCCTTTCGGCGTGTCGCTGCCCGCGCTAACAGCATGTGCGCCACATTCGCGCACGTAATCATTAGTACAAACCCCACCGCGCCGAGAAGCACCAGCAATGGAGTCTCGATGTGCCCCACAACTCTTTCTTTCAATGGAGTCACGACCACATTGCGATTCGTCGCCGGAAACTGCTGTTCCAGGCGTCCGGTGATCCCGGCGATTTCCGCGCGCGCCTGCGCCAGAGAAACTCCGTCTTTCAGCCGCGCAAAGATTCGCAGGTTGTTGCCGCCGCGATCGTGGATTCTCTCGCCGAACGCATTCGGCGCCCAGGCTTCTGCGTGGGTCGCCCAGAAGGGCGTGAACTGAAATCCCGGCGGCATGACGCCCACTACGACGTATGCAGTTCCATCCAGCAGAACCGGTTTCCCCAGTACATTCGGGTCCGACGAGAATCGTCGTTGCCACAGGCGGTAACTCAGGATCACTTCGCGATCGGCGCCGTCTTTGTCCTCCCCTTCCACAAACAATCGGCCCAGCATCGGCTCGATTCCCAGCATCGGAAAAACGTTCTGCGTCACCTTCAAACCTTCAATGTGTTCCGCAGGGGCGCCGTCCCCGGTTACATTCGGCGACCAGTATTCTGCTGCTCCCATCGCCGTGAAGGAATGGCTCTGGTCGCGCCAGTCGATATAGTTGGCCGCCGAAACCGGATCCTCGCCGTTCATCAGAATGGTCACCAGTCGCCCGGAGTCGCGATAAGCCAGCGGTTTCAGCAGCACGGCATCTACCACGCTGAAAATCGCTGTGTTCGCTCCGATACCCAACGCCAGTACAACCACCGCGGTGATCGTGAACACCGGCGTTCGCCACATTGCGCGCACTCCATGGCGAACATCCTGCATCAGAGTTTCTATAAAACTCACCCCAACCGCGTCGCGGCACTCCTCCTTCGTGATCTGCACCCCGCCGAATTCCAGCCGTGCTTGCCGCAAAGCATCGGGTTGCGACACCCCTCGACTCGCCAGGTCCGCCGCCCGCGCTTCCATGTGGAATCTCATCTCCTCTTCCATCTCACGTTCCATGCGGGAGCGTCCCAGCATGGCCCGTGTCCAGGAGCGAACTCGCGCCCACAACGTCATAGCTCCTCCGGCGTGGCATCGAGAATTCCCGCGATCACCGCGGTCATCTGGTTCCAGCGCTTCGTCTCCGACTGCAAGCGCTTCTTGCCCGCCGCAGTAAGCCGGTAATACCGTGCCCGACGCTTGTTCTCCGACTCTCCCCACTCGCTGGCAATCCAACCCTGATGTTGCAGGCGGTACAGCGCGGGATACAGCGATCCCTGCTGAATCTCCAGCCGCTCTTTCGAAATCTGCTCGATCCGCAGAAGAATTCCATACCCGTGCAGCGGGCTCAGCGACACCGCCTTCAAAATCAGCATGTCGAGCGTGCCCTGTAATAGCTCAAGCTGTTGGTCCATAGCGTTCGCTTCCTAGACGATCTACGAAAGATACTGTCCATTCTCCTAGACCGTCAAGGAGAACAGACGTTCAGAGACGAAACGGGTTAGCAAAAAAAGAAGAAAAGAATGTTTTCGAGTGAACGGCAGATTACGGCGGGCTGCGCTGGGTTATTCTGAAAGCTGATCGCTGAAAGCTGAGAGCTCGTAACTCGAAGCTCGCGGCTCGAAGCTCGAAGCTCGAAGCTAAATGCTCTCCGACTCCAACATCCTCGCCCACATCGCACGCCAATCGAAGCGCCAGGCCGGGTACAAGCAACTAGTCCGCGAACTGGGCCTGCACGGCGAAGAGCGCCGCGAGCTCAACGATCGCCTGCACAAGCTAGTCAAGAGCGGCCAACTCATCCCCATCGACTCCGACCGCTACCAACTCCCGCAAGCCGCCGCCGACAAGAACCTCATCGCCGGACACCTCTCCATGCACCGCGACGGATTCGGCTTCGTCATCCCCGACCCCAAATCCCTCACCGGCCCGCTCAAATCCAAACTCGCCGGAGACATCTTCATCCCGCCGCACCAGATCGGCAGCGCCATGCACGGCGACCTTGTCCTTGTCGACGTCACCAACATCCGCGACGACGGCCGCGCCGAAGGCCGCATCGTCCGCCCGGTCAACCGTGCCCATCCAACAGTAGTAGGCATCTTCCACTACGGCAGCCGCAGAAACTACGTCACGCCAATTGACACAAAAATCACGCAAGAAATCGCAATCCCAGAAGGCCAGGAGCGCCCGGAATCCCCTGTGCCCTCTGTGACCCCAGTGGTGAAAGACGTCGAACACTCATCACAGAAATCACACAGAAGAAAGAAATCCGTAGACAGGGTGCTAGGCGAAGAAGCTGCCCACCACGAAGACTGGACCAACCTCGAAGGCGTAGTAGTCGATGTAGAAATCACCGACTGGCCCAGCGCCACGCAGCAGCCACGCGGAAAAGTAATCGAGATCCTCGGCCGCGAAGACGACTTCGGCGTCGACGTAGAAATCACCATCCGCAAATTCCATCTCCCCCACCACTTCCCCGCGCCCACGTTAGAAGAAGCTCAAGCCATTCCCGCCACCATCCGCGCATCCGAACTCCACCGGCGACGCGACTTCCGCGATCTCCCCATCGTCACCATCGACGGAGAAACCGCCCGCGACTTCGACGACGCCGTCCTCGTCACGATGCTCCCCAACCACAATTACGAACTCCAGGTCCACATCGCCGACGTCGCCCAATACGTCACTCCCGACTCCGCCCTCGACCAGGAAGCTCGCCTCCGCGGCACCAGCGTCTACTTCCCCGACCGCGCCGTGCCCATGCTCCCGCTCGAACTCTCCACCGACATCTGCAGCCTGCGTCCCCACTTCGACCGCCTCGTTCTCTCCTGCATCATGGAAATCGATCACCGCGGCGAAATCGTCCACTACGATCTCTGCGAAGGCATCATCCGCTCCGCCGAGCGCATGACCTACACCGCCGTCAACGCCGTGCTCGAAGGCGACGAAGCCCTCCGCCAGCGCTATGCCCCGCTGGTTGCCAACTTCGAGCTCATGCGCGATCTCGCACAAATTCTCAACCGCAAGCGCGAGCGTCGCGGATCGATCGACTTCGATCTCCCCGAGCCCGTCATCGAATTTGACGACTTCGGCCTCATGAAGTCCATCGCCCGCTCCGAGCGCAACATCGCCCACCGCCTCATCGAAGAATTCATGCTCTCGGCCAACGAGACCGTAGCGCACCATCTCGACTCGCACCGCATCGCCAGCCTCTACCGTGTCCACGAGAAGCCCGACGCCAAGCGCGTCTACGATTTCGAAACCATTGCCGCCACCTTCGGATATTCGCTGGGCGTCGGTGCGCTCCCGATTCACAAAGTCCAGATGAAAGCCGACCGCCGTGCCGCCTACGGTACCGGCAAGCGCGTCAAGGAAATCGAAGTCCCCCAGGAAGTTCACATCACGCCGCGTATGTATCAGAAGCTCACGGAAAAAATCGCGGGCAAGCCCGAAGAACGAATCCTCAGCTACCTGATGCTCCGCAGCCTGAAGCAAGCCCGCTATTCAGAAGAAAATCTGGGACACTTCGCGCTAGCCGCCCCAACCTACACGCACTTCACCAGCCCGATCCGCCGCTACCCAGACCTGATCGTCCACCGCATCCTGAAAGAAATTCTAAGAGCAAGCGATTCAGAAAAGGGTGGCCTACTCAAGCTCGCAGTTGGCTTGAGTGGGGATGTCCCGAAAGCGGGTGCCCCATTTCTGGCAGATTTTGCCAGAAGTGGGGATGTTCCTGACGCCCGCCGCCCGAAGCCTGACGCCGACGCCCCCAGCCCATGGTCCAAGCGCCGCGATCACGCCGCGCACCGCGAAGAGCACGCCCCGCTCTCCGGCCCCATCCCGCTCGACGAACTCCACGCCATCGCCGAAGAGTCCAGCCAATCCGAGCGCCGCGCCGACGACGCCGAACGCGAGCTGATGGAATGGAAGAAAGTAAAGTTCATGCAGGATCACGTCGGCGAAGACTTCGACGGACTCATCACCAGCGTCACCAAGTTCGGATTCTTCGTCGAACTCACCGACCTCTTCGTCGAAGGCCTCGTCCCGCTCAATACGCTGATCGACGACCGCTACACCTATCACGAAAACACGCGCGAGATCATCGGACAGCGCTCGCGCAAAATCTACCGCATCGGCCAGCAGCTACGAGTCATTGTCGACCGCATCGACCCGGTAGAAAAGAAGATCAACTTCGCCGTCCTCGAAGAAGCGCCGCCCAAGCGCGAAAAGCGCAAGAAGAGAAGATGATCCAGGAAGTGGTTTGTCATCCTGAGCAACGGCGCAAGCCGTTGCGAGGGACCGTACGGAGGCGTGAAGCAAAGATGCCGCACAGAAGGCCGGCGAGAACCTGGGTGCCAATCAGATACGCTAAAATCCAGGAAACTCCAATTTCTTGTCAAGCCCCCAAAACGCCCCAATTTCCCCTAACCGCTTGACTCACAAAGAAAAATATTTCCCAAAACCTTGCCGGTTTACCCCAGTCAAATTGCTAAAATAAATATAGAGAGTAAAAAAACAGCGCGGCCCGAAAAGGCCGCGTTTTTTGTTGCCTCCACTCTTCAGGTCGTCAATCCGTGAAAAGTCCAGGAATGCTCATCCGCCACGCAAAGGCGCGCGGCGAGTGGGCCGAACTACGCTTCATGACGCGCGCCACCGAACTAGGATTCCGCGCAGCCAAGCCTTGGGGAGACAGTGCTCCCTACGACATCGCCACCGAACATCGCGGACGCTTCCGCCGCGTCCAGGTCAAGTGCACCATCTTCCACCGCGGCAACTCCTACAAATGCCACCTCGACTCCAACGGGGTCCCCTACTCGCCCAAAGACATCGACTTCATCGCCGCCCTGGTCATCCCCACAGACACGTGGTACATCCTCCCAATCAAAGCCACAAACGGCCAATCCGACCTCCTCTTAACACCGCACAACGACCGTTCAAAATACGAAAAGTACAAAGAAGCGTGGCACCTGTTGCGAAGATGAGACATTGGTGTTGTGTAGGATGGACGCCTGTTTTATCGAACGCCAGCCGCGAAGCGGCGAAAGAATGCAGCCCACGGCGTAAGCCGTGGGGACGAGGTCAACAATCATGTCCCAGCCCCGGAGGGGCGACAGAAACGTACGCCGGCGGCGCTTCTTACTGGACCTTGTTCGACCAATGCACGGGTCAATTCCACATCCTGAATCGATTTTGCGATCTCCGTCGTTCACGATCCGTCGCGTCAATCCCAAATGTATCGCGGATCATACTCAACATGATTCTTCTTCAAAAACGCCACAAACTCTTCCTGGAACGAATGCGTCCTGTGATGTTCTTCCTGGCCCGCGATATATTCCGTGACGGCCCCCACGCTCGATTCACTTACGCTAAACACCCCATACCCGGTCTGCCATCCAAATTGTGCCGAATGTTTCTCTCGCATCCATCGCGATGAATTGGTTTTGACGATGCCCATGATCTCGGCGCCCGAATGGACCGGACGCACGCGAACCAACATGTGGACATGGTCCGATGCGCCGTTGATGATCAACGCCGTGTCGTTCATCTCCCGAACAATGCCGCCAAGATAGGCGAACAGATCGTCGCGGAATTCGGTTTTGATCAACGGACGGCGGCCCGCGGTCGAGAAAATGAAATGCAACAAGATATTTCCCGATGTATGGGACATTGTCTTTCGCCCCTCCGGGGCTGGGTGTGCTTTGCGGGACGCCACCCACGGCTTGCGCCGTGGGCTGCACTCTTCCGCCGCTACGCGGCTGCCCGCGGATAAGCGCACGCCAGTTCCAACCAACGCGGCTTTTTGGCAGACCTCGATTCTCAGCGCCATCCTCAAAAGAAGGCGGTGATGCATGTCACAAGACTCAAGAAAGTGTCGCCAAAAATTTCAAATCGGGAAAGACAAGTGAGCCGAATGCCGTAATCCCAAAGCCAAAACGCTGCGATGCCTGTGCACACCGCAGCTCCGAAGGAGCGAAAGAACACAGCCCACGGTGCCAACCGTCGGTGGTCGGACCGAGATTATGCCCCAGCCGCGAAGCGGCGAAAGAGTACAGCCCATGGCGCAAGCCATGGGTGGTGGTGCGGAAAAGAGCCTAGCCCCGAAAGGGCGAAAGAAACCGCGGCGTCGATCAGAATTGCGTCCCGTGATCCGAAGCGAGACCTGAACTAACGTGTACTCCGGCGATGGCCGATATCCACCGCGAAATCACAGAGGGACAGCCGCCTCGGCTGTCCAGCAAGCGAAGCGAGCCGATTGTGCCTAGGCTCGGGCCCAGGAACAACCGTGGAAGAGCGGCGCTTCAGCGCCGTGTCCAGAGGCCAAGGGAAAGCGGGCTTTAGCCCCGGTTTCGTCTCGCGACGTAGATCCGCATGAAACGATTTGACAAGCATCCATGCACTATTCTGAATTGTGACGGAAGGCTCAGAGAAGAGAAAAGCCAGCCCCAAAGGGGCGCAAGAGACGGCCGCCTCGGCCAGGATAGGTGGGTGCGTGATTCGCGATGTTTGCCACATGAGCCTCAGATATAATCGCCGCGTTTCTTATACCGCGACGATCAAACTTTCTTTCGTCTTTGATTGACCCTAGGTTCAGCAGGGAAGTGACTTCATGGAATTCAAACTGAATCGGCGTGGATTTCTACTGGCAGCCGGGGGCTGTGTTGTTGCGAGTTCGTTTTCAGATCCGGCATCGGCGCGTGTGCGGGCTGAGAGGAGCATGCAGACGATGAAACCCGAATTGTCCAAAGTGAAGGCATGCGTCTTCGATACGTTCGGTACCGTTGTGGACTGGCGAACTTCCGTCATCGCCGAGTGCACTGAATGGGGCAAGAGCAAAGGACTGAACATTAACTGGGAGGAGTTCGCCGACCGCTGGCGCCTCGGGTATCGGCCCGCCATGAACAAAGTCCGCAAGGGAGAGATTCCGTGGACGAATCTCGACGATCTGCAATACATCATCCTCAACGATCTGCGCAAGCAGTACAAGATCGAAGGACTCAGCGAAGAGGAGAAACTCCACTGGGCTCACGTTTGGCGAAGGTTGAAGCCGTGGCCGGATTCGGTTGAGGGCCTCACTCGCTTGAAGAAGAAATTCATCATCTCTCCGATGTCCAACGGCAATATCGCCCTTCTGACTCACATGGCCAAATTTGCCGGTTTACCTTGGGACGTCATTCTGGGAACGGACATCGTCAAGCATTACAAGCCCGATCGCGAAATGTACCTGTCGGCGCCGCTTTATCTGGATCTGAAGCCTGAGGAAGTAATGATGTGCGCAGCCCACTCCGGTGATCTGGAGGCGGCCCGCAGTTGTGGCCTCCGGACGGGTTTCATTTACCGTCCAAACGAATTCGGTAACGGGCATGTGGACGTGCCCGACAAAGCTAAGCCTGGCGATTTTGACGTGGTTGCCCAAAGCATCATCGATGTTGCGCAGCAAATGGGCGCATAGGATAGAGGAAGAGGATTGCTCGCCGGCGAGCTAACAAAATGGCGCACGCCCTAGCCGCGAAGCGGCGAAAGAAATGCAGCCCACGGCGCAAGCCGTGGGAACGTTCAATGAAAGAGGAGTTCAGCCCGAAAGGGGCGAAAGGAACGGTGGAACGCTCGCGATGGCCGGCTGCCAAGCTCATATGCACTCGCTTCCGCCACGGACGCTCCTACAAATGCCACCTCGACTCCAACCTAGGAACGTCGCAATTAATTGAAAAAAGGTAACTTGACACGCGTAAAGTTAGGTGTAAACTTTCAGATGTGAGACGTACGAGACCACCCCTCCATCTGAAGCGGTCGCCACTGGTAATTGTCCTGACACAGGTTCGATTCTCGGCGGTGATGGCACTGGAGAAATTCATCCCTGATATCCAGGAACAGCTCCGGCACAAGGGTTTCCCTCGTTTTACGAAGGGCCAGATGCATGAGTTTCTGTTGCAGCCGCAGGGACCCCCAAAGTTCAACATCACGGATCGGTTCGAGTTTCAAGACAAAGGCGGCAATCTTGGAATTGTGTTAACTCCGACCTCATTTGCGATTCAGACGAACAAATACGACAGTTTTGACCACTTCGGAGAGATCTTTTCGACGACGCTGCACGTCGTGAATCGGGTGCTAGGTATCACACTGGCTGAACGCGTTGGTTTGCGCTACGTGGATCTAATTCGATTGGATGGAAATGAAAAACTCTCGGAGTATCTTTCTCCCGGACTTCTTGGCATAAACCCAACGAGCCTGGGCGTGAAGGCGTGGACAAGCCGTTTCGAGTCAGTTGGAGATACTGAGCTCGGCAAGCTCGTGGTGCGCTGCTCTCAAACAGACCAGATGTTGCCCCCTGATCTCTTCCCGACGACCTTGAATTACCCAAACACACTTAGTCCGGGCGAAACGGCGACATTGCTTGATTTCGATCATTTTGCTGAAGGAACCACCGACTTTGACACAGACGCAATCACAGCGCTAGTGGGTGAATTGCACGATGCTCTGGACCTGGCGTTCAGGGTTTCGGTAACACCAACGGCCCTTCTTCACTGGGGCAATGGGGAGGAATAAATGGCGAGCCCAGCTCCCGCAATGTATACCGACTTAACGCGCGGAACAACGGTCGCATCAAGTTCATGTTCAGAGCAATATCCCTTTGCGCATTGGAACAATCGACTTTTGATCGCGGTTCTTGGAATAACGATTGGAACCGGGGGTGCTGTTAATGCCTCGCCTGTGGCCAATGCCCCAACAAGCAGTCAGATTCAGTTGACCGTTTGCAACCTCAAGGAGATGTCTCCAGCCAACGAGAGCCTTCTCCTGGCGCATGAGCAGATCGCCGGGATTCAGAGGTATTTATCGATGAATGTGACCGATCTAGCGAAGGCTATGCGCATCGCGCGCCCGACTGTCTATGCTTGGATGAAAGGGGCTCGCCCACACGAAGCGAATCTGGAACGGATTTCACATCTGTACCGAATTTCACGGACATGGCGATCCATGTCCAGTACCCCTGTGGGAAGGTACCTGACCGTGCCGCTGGAAGGTGGTCTGTCGCTGATTGAGCAACTCTCGCAAGAGGAGCTGTCGGTCGCGGCAATCAGCGACTCATTAGCCCGAATAAAGAGCGCAATGAAGAGCGGCCCCCGTAGACAGACAATCCAAGAAACAGCGCAGGAGCGCGGGTTACAGCTGCTCCGGGGTAAGGAGAAGAAGAGCTGGTCTGCGGATGACAATTTCAATTTGTAGGAGATCGAATCGCGCAGCAGAAGTGAGGGCTTTGCTTGGAGGGAACGTCGAACCTGCATAATTCGTCTTGGCGGCAAGGCTCCGTTCTTTCGCGCGAACTGCTGGAACCAGGGACATTGCCTAGAGACGTAAGTCCGGAGTGCAGGCTGATTGTGATCTCGCACGATTGTGATCTCGTTCACCACTCTTATGAAAATGAACCATTCGTTGAGTTTTTTCTGGCGAGCCCTGCCGAAAAAAGTGATGGTAGAAAACGAGGAGGTAAGAACCCGCGGCGCTTCCAATTCGTAGCAAAGCACAAGGACCAAGAGCAGATTTACGAGATCAGCGTGCACGACAAATTTCGGGTTGGCAGAAAGCTTCTTGAGAAAGGAGCACCCGATCTTACATTCCGTATCTCCAAGAGCGACGTAAATGCAATCGCCCGGTGGGCAGGCAAGCGTTACTGCCGTCCAGCATTTGCAACGGAATTCGACCGTCGCCTTTCCGCAGTGGGAAAGGAAAAGTTTGAGCGCGCGCTCCAAAAATTTGGGACGGACGTTTCGGGTATATTTATCTCATTTCTAAGTGAAAGTGGAGAACTGCCGGCGCGCGACGAATACTCGATCATTGTGACAATAGTGGCTCCGAGAGATGCTGTCGTCGATGACGACCGCGAGCAAGATCTCCTAAAACTGGTTGCAGAGTTCCGAAGACTTTTTGGGAATTGCCCTGGTATCCGCATTGAGGATTTTAGGCTGAAGAGCGAAGCGGAGTTTAGCTTAGAAGACTGGAAAAGCAGCCAGCCGTGGGATTACGAGTTTATCAGCGAAGGCGATCCCGACCACGCTTACGTCGTCGGCCCTGGTGCGGTGGAACCATCCCGGTAAACCTTGGTACGAAATTTCAAATACCCTCTTGCACTTTTAACAATGGCTTGATATAAACAATGAACCGAGAGCATTTGTGTGGCTGGCTGGGCGCATTTCTGCAACTCTCGTGCGCGTCCGGCATCTAATGTTTTAGACAGGGATTGAATCCCTGAATCGCCCCGGCCACGGGGCTTGATTCGGAAACACTGAGTAGGCTTCCGAAGGGTACCTTCAAAGCAAGGACCTCCAAAGTAAGTTCTTTTCTCAATTTTTCGTCTTCCGCCCTCGCACGGCTTAAAATGCCTGTGCTTTCAAGCACTTGCAAGGCGGAAGACCCATACTGCTGCGCGCCCTTGGGTTGTGGAAGGGTGCGACTTAAGCCGCACCGCCAGAATGCCAAGAGACACGGGCTTTAGCCCCTGAGGTCGGCTCAGTCGATCCGCTGACCGGAATTCCCATTGTGGAAATCAAGTGGAAATTCTGTGGGATGCATGCGTTGACTCGCGATTGTGCCGCACGGTATGTTTGTAGGGTTTCGAGGACGGTCAGGCTCGCACTAGTGTGTGCCTGGCTGGACTGAATGCGCGCCGCTCAGGCGGATCGTGATTCGGTCTTTGATAATTCGGTTGAACGTGCCAGTCGTGAGAGAACGATTTCGGGCATAAGTCTGAAACGATCTCACAAGATAGGCCACTCCGCTTTCGCAAGAGAGCTGGAAGTGGTCGCCAGCACATCCCTTTCGAGCGATGGAGCTGGCAGCCTACCTTCTACCCGTCGGTAGGCGAACAGGTTTCAAACGAGAGTTTGATCCTGGC
>Ga0335085_10008826_pt1 | contig 15303 bp, 12 predicted proteins | sample Lox_Sample_45_FD_206712 | JGI IMG/M metagenome (GOLD analysis project Ga0335085, IMG submission 206712) | Soil microbial communities from Loxahatchee National Wildlife Refuge, Florida, United States - Lox_Sample_4.5 | ecosystem: Environmental > Terrestrial > Soil > Wetlands | place: USA... | reverse complement strand
TGGCCAGGTTCTCCGCCTCGCGAATGACGGAGGAGAATCGCCGGGAGCGAAACGCTCCGCGCATCTGCGGGATGACGCAGAAGGTGCAGGGGTGGTCGCATCCCTCGGCAATCTTCAAATATGCGGAATAGGCGGGCGTAGAAAGCACACGCGGAGTAAACTCGTGATAGAGGTAGGGCTCCGCGGGGGCAGCCACCGTTTGTGGTGTGGAGGTTTCCGTACAAGCGGCCAGAACGCGCTCCAACTCGTTGGTGCCTATGACGTAATCGACTTCGGGAATCTGTTGAAGAATTTCCTGCCGGTATCGTTCCACCAGGCAGCCGGCCACTACCAGTTTCTTGGCGATCCCGAACTTCTTGTACTCGGCCATTTCCAATATTGTATTGATGGATTCCTGCTTGGCGGGCGCGATGAAGGCGCAGGTATTCACAATAATAACGTCAGCCTCGTCGGGGCGCGGGGTTAGCTCGTACCCCTCACGCGCCAGGATCCCTAGCATGACCTCGCTGTCCACAAGATTCTTGGGACAACCCAAACTTACCATTCCAATCTTGGGCATAGATTCCTTGCTTTGCGCAAATTCATGAATTGCCGAGTCACATAAAAGTTTAGCACAAGTCTAAAACGTGCGGGAAACGGGATTCGGAAGCCCTGGTAGGGCTTTGGTAGCCACGGTCGATACTTTCTGACCGTTGGGCTTTCCCATGCACATCATGACGGTCATTGTTATACGCGCCGACACCGGACCCATTGAACAGACGCCCGGCACCGAAGGAAGAACCCACGGTCAAAAAGGCAATGACCGTGGCTACCACCCGTCCAACGCATGTCCAGTGTTCCGCATTCCGTGTCAGTCTCCGCCCTGGCGCTGCCAAGTCAGAACAGAGTTCTCCGAAGAGGCAGCGATGACACGACTGTCCGGCGAAAAGGCTACGTCGAGGAGCGGCTCCCCGCTTTCCTGGAGGGTTTGTAGCAGGGTGCCATCTTCGGCAGACCAGACGCGCACCGTGTGATCCTCGCCGGCCGAGGCAATCCACTTCCCATTCGGCGAAAATTCCGCGCGATGCACGGGCCCGATATGCCCCGTGAGGGTTTCGAGAAGCTTCCAATCCCCGGCAGAGAAAACACGGACCTTGCCGTCCTCGCACGCGGTGACCACCTTCTTGGCGTCACGCGAAAAGGCCATACTCAGAACCGTACCGCCATGCCCGCGCAGGGAGTCCACAAATTTATGGGTCTTTAGCTCCACGACCGTGGGGTCGGCAACCGAGGAGGTCTGAATCTGTCCTAGCAAGAGCCAATGGCCGTCCGGAGAGAAGTCATAGATGTTGGGAATCTGGGTCAAATCGGGGATGTTAACTCTGCCTCCCTGACCCGAGCGAGGATTCCAAAGGTCAAAGTTGCTTTCCTTGTAGATGGCCAGATAGCCGATCATGGGAAAGAATCGCGCCGGACTAAATCCGCCGCGCGAGCCCACCGCATCAACTTTTCCTTCCAGACGATCCCCCTCCACATCCCACAGAAATGCCAGCAGGGGAGTGGACGCTGCGGGCTTTCCTTTCACATGGTACGCCCCATTGGCGAGAAGGAAGACTTGATGGGGAGAGAGGAAATTGGCCGAGTGAATCTCCAAGTCTTGAATGTCAGCAAGACGAGGCTTCAACGCTTTCTTGATAGCATCTGTGTGCAGATCAATGATGGCCACCTTCTCGCCCGCCACCACGGCGAGCAAGGCGGAGTCGGGGGAAAACGCCCCATCGGAGGAGGCCCTTAGAGCTAAGTGGCCTTCCAAATGAATATGGCTGACCCAAACTGGCGAACCGGGAGGCGACTGCAAGGTGTCAACCTGCGACGCCAAAACCGCCGGGAACAAGAGGACGCCTGCCAACAGGAGGATGCCAGGGCGCAGTTTCAGGATCTTCGAAAGTCCAAATCCAAAAATTGACCCCAACCGGGTGAGCTTCGAGTGTCGAATATCGAGTTGCATTCCTGACCCGTGGTCAGACAAGTTCCCCCCTCGCGATGCGCTGGACGATTTCGCGGTCCGCTGCTAGGAAATTGTAGCGCGGAAGGTCGGCCCGCGCCGCCCACTCAATGGCCTCAAACACCTGGTTTGAGGCCTCGCCAAGGTATTGCTTCACAGCGAAAAAGGCCACTTCCACGTAGCGATCGGGGTATTGGTGGCACAGGCGAAAAACCTCCGGGCCCACCTCGGCCTGGATTGCCAGTTCCTCCTCCAGTTCCCGCCTTAGGGCACCGGACAGACCTTCTCCCTCTTTCACTTTGCCGCCGGGAAATTCCCACTGGAGACCATAGGCATCACTCCTTGTCCGCTGGCAAATGAGGATACGATGCTCCTTGAGTATGATGCCGGCTACGACAAGAATGGGTTTCTGGTCAGTCATCGAAGAATCCGATTGTAGCAGAGGCGCCGCTCTGTAACCTAAAATGCAGTTCGATCTCAAATTTGCAGTGGTGGTGTCATTTGCCGTGGCACGGCCATCCTGGCCGTGACCGATCATGGGCGGGACGCCCATGCCACTACCAAATGACACCACTACCCTAATTTGCAGCTTGATTGCGCCAACAGCTCAAGTTGGGATACACTAGCGCCGCCTAAAACGTCTATCTGCGCGGGGCCTGATCAGCACTCGACGTCTATAAGAATGCACACTCGCCACCGAGGACACTGACATCAGTGGAAGCTGAAAACAAATCTGAGAGTATCCTTTCCAGACTCAGCCAACAGTTGACGGCTCTGGAAAAGCGCGATTTCGAGCAGTGGGTCATTGTCATCGGCACCGGCATCCTGGTAGGAGCGGGGCTGGTCGCTATCCTCTTTCCGGGAGCCATTCTACGTGAGGGAACGTTGCACTTTGAGATCTCCGTCTCCCGTGAACTCTTCCTGGGCTTGATCGCGCTACTCGTCCTCTTCAACACCTATATGATTACCAGCCGCCTGAGGTTACGACGGACCCGCGGAGAGGTCATTTCCACCGCCATTCACAGCGAACTCTTGCGCCTGCAATCCTTCAGCGACCCACTGACCGAGGTCTATAACCGGCGCTCGCTTGACGACATGCTCAAAAAATACAGCAGCCGGGCCGAGCGCTTGCAAAAACCGCTCAGCTTTTTGCTGATTGATGTGGATGACTTCCGGGAAATCAACTCGCGATTTGGGCACACCACGGGTGACTTTGTGCTGCTCGAGGTTGCCACGATCCTCAAGTCCGCCGTGCGCGGCTCCGACGCCGTGATTCGCTATGGCGGAGATGAGTTCCTCATCATCCTCGCCGATTCTCCCTTGAAGGATGTGGAGATTGTGATGGCGCGTATTGCGCGCTTTGTGCAGGATTGGAACCAGAGCGGTCACTTGAAGGATTTCCAACTCACGCTGAGCGTGGGCGCTTCCCAGTGGGGGCCGGGGAAAACCGCCGAGGCCATCATGAACGAAGCCGACCAGCACATGTACGCCGCCAAAGCCCGCGGCAAGAAAGACCGCGCCACCACTGGGGAATGACTACAGGTGGCGTGCGAGGAACCTTCCGCACCTCCCCCCACAAGCACCACACCGTCGCAAGGCCGATTGCGTCTAATCAATTGAAAATTGGATGGCACCCTGATTCGCCAAGAACGGCGTCGGGCTGAAACTCGGTGTACCCTCTCATGACTATGTCTGGAATGCGCCCGCGGTTGTGTCTTGGGTGGGTTGCTCGCGTAGCACGTCAAAAAGTCATGAGATACCGGTCGACCTCCCACTCGCTGACGTTCCGCTGGTATTGGCGCCATTCCTCGTTCTTGACTTGAATATAGTAAGAAGTGAAATCGTCGCCCAAGGCTTGTTGGACGGCCGAATCCTTTTCCAAGTGGTGCAGAGCTTCCCGCAGGCTCATCGGCAGGATCTGAATCCCACGCGCAGCGAGTTCGCTTTCGGAAACCTCATACAGGTTGCTGGTGTTCGCGGGGCCAGGGTCCATCTTCTGCTCAATCCCATCGAGTCCCGCAGCAAGGAGAGCAGCTATCGCCAGATAGGGGTTGGCAGCGCCGTCGATGGCCCGATTCTCAATTCGTCCCGGCCCGGGCAGGCGAATCATCTGCGTGCGATTGGAGGGACCGTAGGTTATATAAATGGGGGCCCAGGTGGCGCCCGAGCGCGGCGTTCCTGGGACCAACCGCTTGTAACTGTTCACCAGCGGCGATGTGATGGCGCACAGGCTCGGCGCGTGATGCAGAACTCCCGCCATAAACATGCGTCCCAGCAAGGAAAGCCCGAACTCCGCAGACTCATCCAGAAACAGATTTTTGCCGGTCTCTGCGTCCGCCAGGCTGAGGTGGAAATGCGCGCCGTTGCCGGTCAAGTGAGAAAAGGGCTTGGGCATGAATGTCGCCCACAACCCTTGCTCCTCGGCGAGGGTCCGCACCATCCACTTGAAGAAAGTGTGGCGGTCAGCGCTGGTCAACGCGTCGGAGTAAGTCCAGTTGATCTCGAATTGGCAGTTGGCGTCCTCGTGGTCGTTGGCGTAAGGGTCCCAGCCCAGTTCCTGCATGTAGCGCAGAAGGTTGGTCATGAAATCCAGATTGCGGTAGAGCGCACGCAGGTCGTAGCAGGGCTTTCCGGCCATGTCGAGAGGGTCCCAGGGAAGGTAGCGGCCATGGTCATTCTTCTTCAAGAGCATGAACTCAGCCTCAATTCCCACGTTGAGGGTATAACCCCTCTGGCGGAGAGCTTGGAGGCTGTGGGAAAGGATGGTACGCGGGCAGTAGGGCCAAGGATTTCCATTGACGTGCAGGTTGCCGGGCACCCACGCCACGTTCTTGCGCCAGGGGAGGACAGTGAGCGACCGAAAGTCGGGCATGCTCACCACGTCGGGATCGTGCGGGCCTTGGTTGAGATCACCCGCTGCAAACCCGGCAAATCCCGCGCCCTCGCGCTGCATCTCATCGCGATGCGTGGCGGGCACAACCTTGGCCTTGGGAACCCCTGCCAATTCGACGAAGGAGCAGAGGTAGAATTCGATGTTGGGTTCGGACGTCTGCGGCTCGCGTTGAGTATCCATACGTTTCTCCAATGACCCCTACAGGGATTGATTGAATATCAGCCCTTCAGGTGAGAGGACTGGGGCCCCGCGCCTAGCCCGGAAGCTTCAGGAGTTGGATGAAGCAAGCGTGCAGACGAAAGAATTCCACACATCGCGCGGGAAACTGCTGCCAAGGTGACCCCTCACCCGTCGGCACAGGGCCGACACCCTCTCCCCACGGGAGAGGGTAAGAATTGTTTTCCGTTCCTTCTCCCTTGGGGAGAAGGTGGCCGAGAGACGTGGTCGGATGAGGGGTCCCTTCTGAAACCCGTGTGAAACGTCTTTAAGTCTCACCTTAGCGTATCGCCCTCATGAACAGTCCAAGCTAAGAAGAAACCGCCGCCGCGGCTTTTTCTCCTACAAGCTGTCCGGCAGAAAAGCGCGCAGGCGAAAATGCCTCGATCAGTCGGGGGACTTTCCCCGTGGCAATCAGTTCCGCCGTACACTTCCCGGCGATGGGAGCAGCCTTGAAACCGTAGGTTCCCCATCCCACGTCCATGTAAAAGTTCTTCACCTCCTGCGCCGCTCCGATAATCGGGGCAAAATCCGGGGTCATGTCGCAGACGCCCGCCCATTGTCGCAAGACGCGCAGTCCGTGCAGTTGCGGGAAAAGCTCAAGAGTGTAAGTGGCCATCTGCTCGAGCGTGGGCAGCGTTCCCCTCAGGCTGTAGGACTGGTAGGGATCGATTTCCGCGCCGATCACCAATTCCCCCTTGTCCGTCTGATTCACATATACGTGCAGCGTGGCCGAAACGATGACCTTGTCGAGGAACGGTTTTAGCGGCTCCGTCACGCAAGCTTGCAGCGGATGGCTGACCACCTGCAAGGGCACGCCGGCCATTTTCGAAATCGTGGAAGCCCATCCGGCCGTGGCATTCAACACCGCTCCGGCTGCCACTTCACCGCGGTTGGTGATGACGGCCTGAACCTCTCCCATTTCCACACGCATGCCGGTGACGGTCGTAAAGGGATGAACCTCAATTCCCATGCGGTCGCAGGCGCGCGCGAGGCCCCAGACCACAGCGTCGTGGCGGATGATGCCTCCGGGAGGATGGTAAAGCGCCGCCAAGACCGGAAAACGCGGGCGCTGGCTGAGGTCCATGGAAGGAACCAAGCGGCGAATTTCCTCGGGATAAATGATGCGGCTGTCGATTCCCAGGGCCTGGTTGTTTTCCGCCCGGATGCGCAGTCCCGTCACCGAAGCGTCGGTGTGCCCCAGGGTCAGATGGCCGCACTGGCTAAACAGCAGGTTCCATTCGAGCTCGCGCGAAAGGCCTTCATACAACTTCACTGATGCGTCGTAGAAAAGGATGCCTTCTGGCGTGCGGTAGTTCGAGCGAATAATCGCGGTGTTCCGCCCACTGCTGCCGTTCCCGAGGTAGCCTTTGTCAAGGAGCGCCACACTGCGCACGCCGTGGCGTGAGCCGAGGTAGTAGGCGGTGGCCAGACCGTGCACCCCGGCGCCCACAATGACCACATCGTAGCGTCGCTTCAGGTCCTGCTGCCGCCGCCACATGCGCTGCTTTTTGAACAGGTTCAGCATCCCGATTCAACCTTGTAATAACTGCTCGGCCTGCAGCCCAAAGGGTGTAATTCCAAATTCCTGCCCGGCGTGCACCACCGACTCCCAAATGCTCTCGCCGTATTCCCGGCCGACCAGAAGTTGATAGGCCGGCATGCCTTTCATGTCCTTGCGTAGAACAATGGCGTGTACATGCGCGACGTTAGCTTGTGCGCAAGTCAGATTCCCGCGTGCCGCGTCGGATAGGTTTAGCGAAGTCAGCTTGCTGAGGACTTCCCGACTGCGCGGGCCGGCTATCAGCAGGTGGGCGTATACCGAAGTCACATCAGTCAAGTAAATAGACGCGGCCGGAGCACCGCCCGTCACCGGCTGCGGAACACACTCCATTACCTTGTCGCGTCCGGAAGGCAGGCAGGTCACCAGGTAGCGAAGCCGCCCCAGAGGCCAGACATGGGCTTCCGGTCCAAGGGCCGGAGCCTCATTCAGGCCCAAGCCCTGCAGTTCGATTTTCGACATCCAGCTTAGGTCGGCGACGCCCACGGATTGGCGCACTCGCGCCGCTTCGTCTTCCGGCGACGAAAACGTGGAGGGAATTTGCCAGCCATGATGGTCGATCATCGTGGCGCCGCTGTTGAAATGCGTGTGGAAGATTGCCGTTTGCTTAATGGGAATTCCCCTCACGCGCGCAACCGCGTGCCCTCCGGATCGTAAAACGCCTGCTCCGTAATCTTGGCGCGCGCCAACCGTCCGCTCACTCGGACGTCAACCTCGGCCCCTTCGTGGGCGCGATCCGCCGGCACCCAGGCCAAGCCAATTGCCTTTTGGAAGCTGGGCGAATATCGCGCGCTGGTCACGCGTCCTGCCAATTCCCCGTTTACGATAATGGCCGCGCCGTCCTCCGGCAGAACATCTTCACTCATAATGAAACCCGCGAGTTTCTGGCGAGGCGTTTCGCCGGACAGCCGCCGGAGTGCCGCGCGGCCAATGAAATCGTCTTTATCCAACTTGGGCGCCCAGGCCATTCCCGCCTCGAAGGGATTCGTCGTTGCGTCGCTATCGACTCCGACAATTACATGGCGCTTTTCCAACCGGAGCAACCGCTGAGCTTCGATTCCAAAGGGCCTGATGTCGTATTTGCGGCCCGCTTCAAGCAGAGCCTTCCAGAGGTCCGGCCCGGACTCAGCAGGGAAGTGGATCTCCCATCCTGTCTCACCCACAAACCCGATGCGCATTAGGATCGCGCTCACGCCCGCCACCTGCGCGGTGCGGCATGCCATGTAAGGGAAAGTTTTGGAGCTCAGATCCGCATCCGTCAACGGCGCGAGCACGTCACGCGCGTTCGGACCGGCGAGGTTTACGGCGGCCAAACCCGGGGTCAGGTTGGTGGTGAAAACGTCCCAGCCCGTTCCCACCAGCCACCATTTTATCCACTGATGGACGAAGTCCAGATTCCCGGTGGTGGTGGTCACGAAGAAGTGATCTTCGGCAAGGCGCGAAACCGTGCCGTCGTCGAGCATGATTCCCGCTTCGTCGCAAAGCACGCCGTAGCGTGTGCGGCCCGGGCGCAGGTCGGACAGGCGCCCCGCATAAATCTTATCGAGCAGTCTGCCGATGTCGCGACCCTTGAGGTCAAGCTTGCCCAGGGTGCTGACGTCAATCAATCCCACGCGCTCGCGCACAGCCCGATATTCTTCTTTAACGCACAACTTCTCCGCGGCGCCGGGCTTCGCCTGGTAGTAGCGCGGCCGTTTCCATTCGCCCATATCAAGCCACACGGCGCCCGCTTCCGCGTGCTCGTAATGCATGGGCGTGCGGCGGATGGGATGATGCCGCGCGCCGGCCAATGCCCCCAGCGTGACGCCCGGATTGGGCGGCCGGGCCGTGGTGACTCCCGTATCCGCCATGCTGCGGGAGTTTTGCCGGGCGCAGATGCCGATAGCGGGCAACTGACACATGCGGCCCTGGCAGGGGCCCATGGTCGTCGTGGTGTAGCGCTTCAGCGTTTCGATGTGGTCATAGCCCTCGTCGACGGCGTCCACCAGATCTTGGGAGCTGACGTCCGAGCAGAGGCAGACAAACGCGCGCTTGCTTGCGGGGTCGCGCTCCGGGGGCAGCGTCGCAGGGGCGATGAGGCCCTCACCGGTTACTTCCCCAGCAGCGCTAATGCTTGCCGGAATATCCTTGGGAACGAACGCGCCTTTCTTACCGTCCCATTGCAAGCGCGCTCCGGCTTGATGGAGCAGCCCGGCGTCGGGGATCCGATGGCCGCACACGACAACCAGATCGCAGGTATATCGTGCGCCGCGCGTCTCGATTCCGGTGACGTGCTTCTTGCCAAGAGCCTTCACGACGGATTCCGGCGGCACGACGGCAGCAATCTGAATGCCCGCTTCGCGCAAGGCCGCTACCACCGGCTCTTCCATCGGGCTGCGGGCAATAACCACGGCAACCTTGCCGGGCGTAATTCCGTGCAGGTTAATCAGCCGCTGGACGGCCGTCGAAAGCATGATCCCTACCAGGTCGTTGTTGGGAAACAGCAGGGGCGATTCATACGCGCCGGTGGCCACGACGACGCGCCCCGCCCGCAGGTGAATCAACTGCTCGGCATCGTTGGGGTCGCGCCGCGGCCTCACAATGCCCAGCAGATTGCCCTCATAGAGGCCGAAGCAGTAGCAGCCCGTCAGCACTTGCAGATTGGGAAGGGCTTCAGCTTGCGCGATAAGATCGACGAGGGAAGCGTTTGCCTGGCTCGCGTAGCGAAGGTGGCCGCCGAGTGCAGGCTGGTCATCGATCAGAGTCACCTGCTCGCCCTGGATTGCCAAATCGATTGCGCATTTCAAGCCCGCCGGCCCGCCGCCAATCACGGCAACTTCCGTGTGCCGGTAGGCGTGCTCATAATTCCCACTAACATTGTCGAGTGAAGGCGGCGTGCCCAGGCCGGCGACCTTGCGCACGAACGGTTCAGCCGCGTGCCACATGCGCGGGTCGGTCATCGTCTTGTAGTACCACCCCACCGGCATCAGCCAGTCGAACCGCTGTACGAGCGCCAGCCCGTCCTGGTCGAGAGACGGATAGGCGTTCTGGTGCGTCACCCGCATTCCCGCGCGGACGGGAGTGATGCAGGCGCGGACGTTAGGGGTTCCGTCCACATTCATCAGGCAATTCGGACACTTGCCGGAAAGGCACAGCAAGCCCCGCGGCCGATGGTACTTGAAGCTCCTGGTGAAGATGCGCTGCCCGGCGCGAAAGAGGGCGGAAGCTACAGTGTCGCCCGGGCGGGCCGTGACCTGCTTGCCATTGAAGTCGAACTTGAGGGCGTCCGGGGTTTCGCTCACATCAATTCTTCAGGGAAAAAAGATTCTTGGACTTCATTGGTCAAGGTGTTGCGGAGCGCTTGAAACCACTGGCGGCAGCCCGAGCGGTGAAACCACCATTCCTTTTGCACGCCAGCCTCATTCACCTTGGTATATGTGTAGTTCGCCCAATCCAGTTCGGGAGCGCTGGGTGCGGGCCGTTGCTTTACCTCGCCGCCAAAGCGGAACTCGTAGACGCTGCGATTGCCGCATTGTGGACACCGCACTAAGAACGACAAGGTTGTTCTCCCAACCCAAATCCGTCCACCTGTAGTGGCGACCCATTGGACCGCACATGGGACGCTAAACCGGCTGCGGAAGAAGACCCCTCACCCCCACGACCAGCAGACCGTGGGGCCCCCCACCTCCTCCCTCGGCCACCCGCTGCCCACCGGAGTAGGGAAGAAATCGTCCCGCCCACGTGCGGGTAGGCCCACCGGTTTTCCCTCTCCGAGGGGAAAGGGCGGGCGTGTTTTGGTGCGCCCCGCGCACCGTTACCATTTCCCTCTCCCAGGGGAGAGGGTGGCCCGCGCCACGCGCTTTCACCAGCGGGCGCGGGACGGGTGAGGGGTCTCTTGCCTGGCACACGACCGGATACTCCGGAGCATGTCAAACCCTGGCGGCCCCCCGGAAGTGGGCCTATGCGCTTACAGCTTTGCCACCCGCCGCAGCCCGGCCAAGGGAATCCCACAAATCGCTGATGCCTCTACGGTCAGCGCCGCCATATCTTCCGGTTCCAGGTGATGGACATCTGACTTGCCGCAGGCGCGCGCCAGCATTTGAATCTCTGTGGTCATTACGCGCAGAAGATTGGCCACTCGCTCCGCCCCTTGGTCAATGTCCAGTCGCGCCATCAATTGCGGGTCCTGGGTAGTAACCCCCACCGGGCACCTTCCGGTATGGCAGTGGTGGCAATAGCCAGGTTCGGCGCCGAGTCGGCGATAATCGTCCACGTGCAGCGCCTTATTGCAGTTCAGGGCAATGAGCGCGGCCGTGCCGATATAGACCGCATCCGCGCCCAGCGCGATGGCTTTTGCCGCATCCGCGCCATCGCGGATTCCGCCGGCGATGATGAGCTGAATTTCCCCGTACTGGCCGCAATCCTCCAGCGCCGCTCGCGCCTCGCAAACCGCTGCCAGAGTTGGGATGCCCGAGTGCTCCTGAAAGATTGCCGGAGAAGCCCCAGTTCCGCCTTCCATACCGTCCACCACGATCACGTCAGCGCCGGCTTTGGCCGCCAACTTCACGTCATCAAAAACGCGACTCGCGCCCATCTTGACGAAAATGGGGACTTCCCAGTCAGTCGCTTCCCGGAGTTCTTCAATCTTGACGATCATGTCGTCGGGCCCCAGGAAATCCGGGTGCCGCGCCGGACTGCGCTGGTCCACGCCCACCGGCAGGTCGCGCTGCTTGGCGATGGTCTCTGATACCTTTGAGCCCAGCAGGAGGCCGCCGGTGCCGGGCTTCGCTCCCTGCCCAACCGTCAGTTCAATAGCATCGGCCCGGCGCATGTCGTGAATACTGATGCCATAGCGCGAGGGCAGCACTTCATAAATCAAGGTCTTGCTGTTCTCGCGTTCAGCGCCCAACATGCCGCCATCGCCGGTGGTATTTGAGGAACCCACGGCAGCCGCGCCGCGCGCCAAGGCTACCTTGGCGTTGTAGGAAAGCGCTCCCCAGCTCATCCCGGTAATCATCACGGGAATGTCCAGCACAATCGGCTTGCGCGCATGACGCTTCCCCAGCACGGTTTTGGTGGAGCACTTCTCGCGATAGCCCTCCAGGGGAATCCGGGTTAGCGAGCAAGGTAAAAAGGTGAGATCGTCAAAGGTGGCCCAAGTCCGCGGGCGCAGCGTACCGTAACCCCGCATGCGATAAAGGCCGGATTCCGCCTTGGCCTGGATATCCTCAATCACCTCGGGCCGGAATGTTCCGCTGGCTTCCAGGTGGCGGCGCAAGATCTGAGGGTCATCCGGCATGGATCAGAGGGCCTCCTGCCAAGTCTTCCAATCGCGTTTGTCAAAATTCCAGAGCTTCCTGCCGGCCACGACCTTCTTGAATTCCCGGCTCGGGGGAAGGCCCTTGCGCAATTCCGGGTCAAGCAATCGACCCAGCAGCGCGTCAAGAGACTGCGCATCGTCGGATGTGGGGGACTCCACAACCGCGTCGTTCCCCAGCCCGGCAATTTTCCCACCCACATAACAGACCGTTTCATACATGGAATCGCCGAAGCCTTCACCCGTGTCGCCGCAAACAATTAGAGTTCCCTTCTGTCCCATAAATCCGGCCATATACCCGCAATCGCCCGCGACGATTACTGAGCCACCTTTAATGGAGATGCCCAGGCGCGCCGCAGCATCGCCACGAATGACCACCGTGCCGCCGCGAATTGACGCCGCAGCGCCATTGCCGGCGCTCCCGTGTACGACCACGTGGCCGTTCATCATGCACTCCGCCAGTCCCCATCCGGCGCTGCCCGCCACTTCAATGGTGGGGCCGTCAATCAGGCCCCCACAGTAGTAGCCGACGCTGCCCTCAATTTGCAGGGTTACAGGCTTCAGCAGGGCGACTCCCAGGTTGTGCTTGGCGCCGGGGTTTTGCACCAGAATCTGCCGGTCGCCTTGCTGGACCTGGCGCTTGATTTCCGCATTGATCTCCCGCGTGGTGCGGCCGTCGCAGTTTACCGTTCCCATACCCGCACCTCTCTGGCCTGCGCCTCCCGCACCGCGTAGGCGCCGGGCAAGGCCGATCGTATGGCGATCTCTTCGTTTGCAAGGGCAACGAAACTCTCCGTCTCCGTCCACAGCAGCGGCTTGAGGGCGAAGGGGTCTTTGACAAACCCGAATTGGCGGGCAGTCGCAATAAGGCAACTGAAGGAGCCGTCCAAGTCGCGCAGCAGGGATTCCAACGCTTCCTTCAGCGTACTGCCGCGATTGATCTGGTCGGCAAGATAGATCGCCACAACTTCCGAATCGTTTTCGGTGTAGAAGCGGAGGTTGCGCTGCTCATAGCGGCGGCGGAGTTGGTGATAATTCGTAATGTGGCCGTTATGGACAATCGCCAAGTCCGGCAGTTGATGGCTGCCAAAGGGCTGGGAGTGGCTCAGGTCCACCTTAGACTCCGTCGAGAGGCGCGTATGGCCGAGACCATGGGTGCCGGTGAGTTGGGTGACTCCGTAAGTCTGTTCGAGGTTCGACGGCGAGCCCACCTGCTTGACGATTTCGAGGCTGGCCCCCATGCTGACCACCTCGAAGACCTTATCGAGCGCCTCGATTTTCGCGGCCAGGGCGGGCAGATCCTCCACACCCTCCATCACCAACCGCGCGGAATTCCCGTAATTCAAAATCTGGTATTTTCCGCCGCATTGGGAATCGAGAAACTGCGTCAGGACTTGGATAAGCGCCGGCGAATCCCCCTGTTCATCCAATTTGATTCGCAACACAGCCTTGCGGTCGGTCCCCGGAGCGAAAAGGGCGACACCGGTCGAGTCCGGTCCCCGGCACGCCAGACCTTCGAGCATGGTGATGAGCACCTTGCCGACGCTCGCGCCGCGGCCGTCCCCGGACTTATTGAAAAAGCCTGCAATTCCGCACATGGGAAATCCCTGAGAAGTTCTGTATACTAGCAGTATACGCGAAAGGAAGCAAGTCTTTATGAAGACACGAACGAGCGCCCCCTCCAAAGCTGCAATCGTGGGCGAGGTGGAGCGGGTCTACCAGTTATTGAAGTCATGGCTGATTGCCGCGCGCTTGGCTCCGGGTGAAGTCTTGTCGGAGGTTGAGCTCGCTTCCCGCTGCGAAACCAGCCGGACGCCGGTGCGCGAATCCTTCAGCCGCCTGGCGCAGGATGGCTGGTTGAAGCGGATTCCGCGCAAAGGCTACCTGGTAGCGCCCATTTCCATTCGCGACATTGTGGAGCTCTATGAGTATCGCCGAGTGCTGGAATGCTTCGCCGCGGAAAGCGTGGCCCACTCCGCCAGCGCCGAGGCCATTGAGAGTTTGGATCAACTGGTCAGTGTGGAAAGACAGCGCGAGGCGGAGGTCGATGCGATCCTGACGGCCAATGAAGAATTTCACCGTCGCCTGGCGGAGCTGACCATGAACGCGCGGGTGGCGAGCCAGGTGGCCCTGGTGCTCTGTTACGTCAAGCGCCTCGATACCATCTGCACGCAGAGCGTGCCAGGCTGGATCGGACACCAGGAGATTATCAGTGCCCTGCGCACCCGCCAGCCGGAGGCCGCCCGTGAAGCCATGGCCCGGCATATCAATCTCTCCCGCGACAAGATGCTGCGGTTGTTTGGGGCTTGAAATCGCCAATCGCGGCCTATTGATTTCAAGAGCCAGGATGCCTTAAGATGTATTTATTGGGCCGCAAATGAAACAAAAGAGAACGCGTGTCCGCATCCTTTACGTCATTCTGCTCATCCTGCTTGTCATCACTGTGGGGCCGCTTTGGTTTTACGGATCCAAGATGATGTCGATGAATCGGGAGCGGCTGGAGACACAGGAAAGCGTTCTCCAGACCATCACCTCCCAGGCGCTCTCTCAAGTTATCTCCCTTTACATGGAGAACTTGAACCAGCAGTTGAAGGAATTCTTTGACACCGTAGTGCCGCTGGCGACGCACATCCCCGCCGAGCAGTATTCGAGCGATAAAGACCTACGCGTGGCGCTGGAAGCGTTCGTGGCGGACCGCCCCGCCGTCCTCTATGCCACCGTTCTGAACGACCAGGCGCGCGGACGGGAGGCGCGAGCGCACAACTTTAACGCCGCGGGCGATCCATTTTTGCGCAAATCCCTGGAAGCAGCTTTCATCGCCGCCCAACAAGGCCAGGAATTCCGCAGCAATCCCCTCACTGTCTACGGCCAGGCTGGGAATGAAGTGGTCATGGTAATGGCCGAACCCCTCCGGCAAAAGGACAAATTCCTGGGAATGGTGGCCGCCGTCGTAACGCTCAAGCCCATCACGCAGGAGTTGGTGGACACCAATGTGCGGTCGGGTTTGGAAGCTTACGTCGTAGACAACGCCGGGCGGTTGGTGACGTCGTATGATCCCGACAAGGTTTCGGGCACGGATATGGTGGTCATTCCCATCGTGCAGAAGTTCCTGGATTGGAGCGGGCGCGCGCGCGTGGCGGAGACTGCGCCCTTTCCCATGGCGACGGGCAACCAGACAGTCATGATGCTGGGCACCTACTCTCCGACGCAAAAACTGGGTTGGGGCGTCATTGTGCAGCGCAAGATGACAGAGGCCTACTTCACGGTCTTTGAAATGCGCCGCCAAACCTTCCGCTGGGGCTTGCTGCTCATCATATTGAGTCTGGTCGTCGGCTTCCTGGCGGCAAAGACCA
>Ga0335085_10008825_pt1 | contig 15303 bp, 15 predicted proteins | sample Lox_Sample_45_FD_206712 | JGI IMG/M metagenome (GOLD analysis project Ga0335085, IMG submission 206712) | Soil microbial communities from Loxahatchee National Wildlife Refuge, Florida, United States - Lox_Sample_4.5 | ecosystem: Environmental > Terrestrial > Soil > Wetlands | place: USA... | reverse complement strand
TCCTTGATGGCGGCGCAGATCTCATCCGTACCGACCGTGATCACTTCGTCCACATATTGTTGGGCGATATGGAACGGCTCCTTGCCGACCTGTTTGACGGCGGCGCCGTCGGCGAATAGGCCGACTTGTTTCAACGCGACCCTGCGCCTGGCCATCAGCGCCTTGTTCAGACAATCCGCATCGTCCGGTTCGACGCCAATGATTTTGACCTCGGGGCGCACGAACTTGACATAGGTCGCGATTCCGGCGATCAGGCCGCCGCCGCCCACCGGAACGAAGATCGAGTGGATATCGCCCATTTGCTGGCGCAGTATCTCCATGGCGATCGTGCCCTGGCCGGCAATCACTTCCGGGTCGTCGTAGGGATGGATGAATGTCAGCTTCTGCTCGCGCGCCAGGGTCAAGGCATGCTCGCAGGCTTCATCGTAGGAATCGCCGTGGAGCACGGTTTCGCCGCCCAGACTCTGCACGGCGAGCACCTTGATCGCCGGGGTGGTGCAGGGCATGACGATCAGTGCGCGGATGCCGAACTGGCGTGCGGACAGTGCAACGCCCTGGGCGTGGTTGCCGGCCGAGGCGGCAATGACGCCAGCCTGGCGTACCGCCTCGCTGAGCGAGGCGATCTTGTTGTAAGCGCCGCGGAGCTTGAAGGAAAACACCGGCTGCAAATCCTCGCGCTTGACATAAACCGCATTGTTCAGGCGCTTGGACAGGCTGGGCGCGAAATCCAACGGCGTTTCCACCGCCACGTCGTAGACGCGGGCGCGCAGGATTCGCTCGACATATTTGTGAATCATTCAATGTCTCAGGTGATAGCGCGAAGCTGAGCCGAAGGCCGGTTCGCGCGCGCTGAAGGGCATGACAGACTCGGCGATCCCAGAGTATGATCCCATTATCTCAACCGTATGATGGAGCGCCAAAATGACGCAAGACGAACTGAAAAAGAAAGTCGCCGAAGCCGCCTTGAACTATGCAAAAGGCGTTTCGATCGTAGGCATAGGTACGGGTTCGACCGTTAACCATTTTATTGATTTGCTGGCCGATCTCAAAGCCGACATCGAAGCTGCGGTTTCCAGCTCTGAGATGAGCACGGCCCGACTGAAGAAAATCGGCATCCCGGTCATCGATCTGAACGCGGCGGGCGGGTTGGATGTGTATATCGACGGCGCGGACGAGGTCAACGCCCATCTGCAGATGATCAAGGGCGGCGGCGGTGCGCTGACGCGGGAAAAAATCATCGCCGGCGCCAGCCGCAAATTCGTCTGCATCGTCGACGAGACCAAGTACGTGGACGTGCTGGGGCGATTCCCCCTGCCGGTCGAAGTCATCCCGATGGCTCGCAGCTTCGTCGCCCGGGAAATGGTGAAATTGGGCGGTCAGCCACAATGGCGCGAAGGTTACGTCACCGACAACGGATGCCAGATTCTCGACGTCTACAATCTTGAAATTCTCAATCCGCCCCAGCTGGAGGGTGAGATCAACAACATCCCCGGCGTCGTCACCGTCGGCATCTTTGCCTTGAGACCGGCCGATGTGGTTTTGCTGGGCTCGGAGGAAGGAATCAGGACGTTGAAATGAAAGGGCAGATCACTGCCCACTATCCCGTTTCCAGCACCACCTTGCCGGTCATGTGCCCCGCCTCAATCAGGTCATGCGCGGCAGCGGCTTCTTTCAACGGCAGGATCCGGCCGACGTGAATCTGCAGCCTGCCATCGTCGATCCAGTGGCCGCACTTATTCAGGATGTCCACCTGATGATCCCTGGCCTCATGGAGATCGCGGAGCATGGGCGTGAGCATCAACTCGAAACCGATGCGCAGGTTGCGCATTCTCGCCTCCTTGAGCGAGGCATCCCCGATATCGAGCAAGGTGACGATGTCGCCGAAGTGCGCCGTGCATTCGATGCTGCGCTTGAACACCTCGGGCCCCACGGTGTCCAGCACGACATTGGCGCCTTTGCCCACCGTCAGATCATTGACGACCTGTACGAAATCATCGCTCCGATAGTCGATTGTGTCATCCGCGCCCCATCGTCTTGCCAGTGCCGCCTTTTCCTGCGAGCCCACCGTAGTCAAGACCTGCGCCCCCCTGAGTTTGGCCAACTGAATCGCCACATGGCCAACGCCGCCGGCCCCAGCGTGGATCAGTACCGTTTGCCCGGCCTGAAGGCGCGCCCGATCGTATAAGGCGCCCCAGGCCGTGATCAGCACCAATGGGGCTGCCGCAGCCGCCTCGAAGCTCAGCGACTTCGGCATGGGTGCGACCCAGCGCTCATCCAGCACGGTGTATTCGGCGTAGTTGCCCTGGTCGGCACCCAAGCCGCCGTGGCAAAACCAAACCTTTTCGCCGGTCTTGAACCGTGTCACGGCTGCGCCGACTTCGACGACGATACCTGCGCCATCGCAGCCCAGCACGGCCGGCAGCGCGTTTTCGTAGAACAGGCCGCGCTGGCGCAGCTTGGTATCGATCGGATTGACGCCGGCCGCCTTCAATTGCACCTTGATCTGGCTCGGCGTGGTGACGTGCGGTTCGGCGATGTCGTCCGCTTGCAATACGTCCGGCGCTCCCGGCCGGGTCATGAGTATGGCTTTCATTGGGTTCCTCCGAATGGTCGAGTTGTGAGCACTGGGGTTCGAACGACCCGATGGCCGCACTACTTGCCGCTTAGAAAACGATCCAGTAGCCCCGGCCTGCGGACGCCGATGAAGCGCTGCCACCAATAGGAACGGCCGAGGCTGGAGACTATGACGCGCCCGGTCCGGCTGCTGGGGGCGTGAACGAAAGAATCGTTGCCGACATAAATCCCGACATGGGAAAACGGTTTGCCGCTAGTATTGAAGAAGATCAAGTCACCGGGACGGCGCTCCTGCTTGTCCACAGGCGGCAATGACGCGGCCATTTCGCGGGTGGTGCGCGGCAGGGAGACGCCGTGTTTTTCGTAGACATGCTTGACGAAGCCGCTGCAATCGAAACCTTCCGCAGGCGATGCCTTACCGTAACGGTAAGGGGTGCCCTGTAAGCTGAGGGCGTAATTGACGAGCTTGGTGTTGTCGGCGCCGCCCATGGGGGTTTTCTCGGGCATTCCGGCGCAGCCGGCCATCAGCAGCATGGCCGCCAGCAGAACGAGCCACGCAGAGCCGTTCAGCGAGACCGCGTCCATCGAGCGAAGCAAGCCGGCCGGACAACCCGACAGGAAAGCCGGTTTGCACGTGCAGGGCCCGCGGGGTGTGGCATAGGGATATGCCGCACGGCACATGCGAAACACCTCCGATTTAACATAGCGACTCCCGATCAGGGCTTAGGATAATCCCTCACGTTCCTTGAATGATAATCGAGCGGGGCTTCGGCGTCAGCCGTCCATTGACTTGCATATCCCTCGTAGTCGTAGCTTTTCATCAGCCGCAGACCGTCCCGTCCGTCCCATGCGTAAATCGCCGGCAGATTATAGCCGTTGAAGCGGTTGGCCTTGATCAAGCTGTAAGCCCCCACATTTTGGAACGCCACCCGATCGCCCAGGACCAGGGGCCGCTCGAAGCGGTATTCGCCGAACACGTCGCCGGCGAGGCAGGTGCAACCCGCCAGGATCGCAACTTGGCCCTCACCCGGTTCATCCCAGGCCGGTTCGGGGCGAATCTGGTATTCGAACGTTTCGGGATGATGATTGACCGCGGTGTCAAGGATGGCGACTAACTTGCCGTCGTTTTCAAACAAATCGATCACGCTGGCAACGAGATAACCCGCCTGGCCAACCAAAGCTTTGCCGGGCTCGAAATACACGTCCAAGTCCCAGCGTCGCCGCAAACCGCCGGCGACTTCGCATAAGCCCTGCAAGTCGGCTTCTGTTTCAAACAGGTAGCCGCCCCCCAGGTTGAGCCATTCCAATTCGGGGAGCCAATCCGCCAGGCTTTCCTCGATGCGCGCCACCGTCTTTTGCAACGGGTCGAAGGAGCGCGACGAAAACACGTTGTGAAAATGCAGGCCCCTCAGGCGGTTTCCCGGAAAATCGCCCTTCGCCAACACGCGCTCCAGCTCTTCCAGGGGGACGCCGAGCTTGGAGAACTCTCGGCAGGGATCGTAGCGGCGGTCATCGAGGAAGGAAAGCTTCGGATTGATGCGCAGTCCTGCGCTCGAGCCATTGCGAAGAAAAGGCAGGAACCGGCGGAACTGTCCCAACGAGTTGAAACCGATGAACCCGCACAGGGAGCCAATCTCGGACATTTCTTCCCGCCGCAGGCCCGGCGTGCTGATATGAAGCGAGCGGCCCCCGTCGCCGATCGTCGCGGCCAGCCGCGCCTCGAACAATGAGCTGACCGAAAAACCGTCGACCCACGGCTCCAGCAGCCCCAGCACCGACTCGAACGGAAACGATTTGATCGAGTAAAGGATCCTGCAGCCGCTGGCCGTCCCTGCGCGGTGCAGCAACCTCGCCGTTTCCAGGATGCGGCTTTCGTCGTAAACAAAGGCGGGGGTGGCTGGCGGCAGTTCCTGAATGGGCGGCATGACGGCTGAAGGCGGATCAAAAGCGGATGCTCCGTGCTCCACACTATTTTACCCGAGCCCATGACCGGGATGAAAACCCGCTGCGGAGAAAACGCCAGCCATCTGCGACTTGCGTGGGTCGCACCCTATCGACAAACCCAATTCGGTGACCCACTGTATTTCACAGGGCGCCTCTCTTATGATGTCTACGTCTTCGTAAGCGCCAAGAACCGCCAAAGAGGAGCCATGTTTCCGATCCGCGATGTCAACCCCACCATACGCAAGCCCGTAGCGACGGTTACGCTTATCGCTCTCAACGTCGCCGCCTGGGTGTTGGCACAAGGGGCCGGGAGCGCTATACCCCTCGCCAAATCGCTGTGCCTGTACGGCCTGATTCCGGGTGAGCTCCTCGGCCCAGCGCCCATAGGCACCGTCATCCCCCTGAACGAAAACCTAGTCTGCGCTCTGGAGGAAGGTTCAGTCGTCACCTTGTTGACTCACATGTTCCTGCATGGCGGCTGGTTTCATCTAATCACCAACATGTGGTTCCTGTGGATCTTCGGCGATAACGTCGAGGACGCAATGGGGCCGGCACGCTTTATCGCCTTCTACCTGTTATCCGGACTGGCCGCCGCGACCACGCAGATCATCACGGATCCCGGTGCCCTCATCCCGATGGTGGGCGCGTCCGGGGCTATCGGGGGCGTGCTCGGTGCTTATGCCCGCCTATATCCGCATGCCCGGATCGTCACGGTGATCTTCCTGGGCTTTTATGTGACCACCATAACCTTGCCCGCCATCGCCATGCTGGGGTATTGGTTCTTCATCCAGCTGGCCGGCGCGATGCCAGGCCTGCAAGGTGCGGGCGGGGTGGCGTTCTGGGCGCATATCGGGGGGTTCTTGGCCGGGCTCGTCTTAATCGGCCCGATGCATCGGCGGGACTACTACGCCGAACATCTGTCCCAAATACCGAAACCCATGCCGCAGGACCAGTAACTGCCAGCGCGGCAAGTTGCTAGGTTACACTCGTCAACCGCAATCAGTCCTTGCTGAGGGGTTGGGACGGGCTGAGGAAAGCCAGTTTGGTCCGCTCGAGCGAGGTCGCTTTCTCCGGAAGTTCCGGCGGAACGGGATGGGCCGTTTTCTGGTATCGCGTCAGAATCCGCTTCACATAGTTTCGGGTTTCCTCGTAAGGCGGCACGCCCTGGTAGCGCTCAACGGCACCCTCGCCGGCATTGTAGGCCGCTACCACCCATTCGACGTTGCCGGAGAAGTGGCGCATCAGCCAGTGCAGATAGGCCGTGCCGCCTTTGATGTTCTCGACTGGATTCCAAACGTCCTTGACGCGGAAGCGTTCGGCCGTGGCCGGAATCAGCTGCATCAGGCCTTGGGCGTTCTTGTTTGAGAGCGCGCCCGGATTGAATGCCGATTCGGCCTGGATGACGGCCATCACCAATTGGGGATCGATGGCATAACGGGGTGCGATCTGATTGACCCAAGCTTCCACGATCTTGCGGTTGGGGCTCTGAATTTCGCGAATCTCCGGTGGCGGGGGTTGACAGGCTGCATCGGTGACGGTCGAGATGTCCCCCAGGCGGGCGGCCATGCGTTTGGCGAAGGTGTCGCCGCCGTCGGCGGCGCGCCGGAACCAGTACATCGCAATCCCCATATCGCGGGGCAGTCCACGGCCGTTGAAGTACATCCAGCCGAGGTTGTAGGCCGATTGTTCATCGCCCATCAGGGCCGCCTTACAGTAAAGCTTGTAGGCCTCGGCATAATCCTGCTTGACGCCCCGACCATGTTCGTAAACCACTGCCATATTGCGGATGCCTTGCGGTTCCGGGTCGATTTGGATCGCGCCAAGCTGCGCAGCGGGAAGCATAAACAAACCCGCGAGTAAGCGATTTTGCCAGCCCATGCCTTCGTTTCTCGCCGAGGGTGATTCTTTTTCGTTCAAAAGCACGGGCTATGCCAAGACGGATTTTTGTGATCGAGATCAGTCGCTTGCCGGTTTTAAAGAAGGGGATGCACGGAAAATCGTAAGATTTGCTGACACCTCACCTATCCCCCACCCAGTTCCCGCCAACGAAAGCAATCCACGGTATGGTCATTCACCATGCCCACGGCCTGCATCAGCGCATAGCAAATCTTCGTACCGACGAATTTGAACCCGCGTCGCTTCAGGTCTTTGCTGAGCGCATCCGATTCGGGCGTGCGGGTGGGGGCTTCCCGGATGTCGCGCCAGGCGTTCTGGCGGGGCTCGCCATCCACGAAACGCCACAGGTAGGCGTCGAAACTGCCGTTTTGTTCCTGTACGGCCAGAAACGCACGGGCGTTGCGGGCGGCCGCCTCGATCTTGAGCCGGTTTCTGACGATGCCGGGATCATCCAGCAGCGCCCGCACTCGGCCGTCATCGTAACGGGCGACGAGTTCGGGGTCAAAGCGATCGAATACCGCCCGATAATGTTCCCGCTTGCGGAGTATGGTCAGCCAGCTCAGGCCCGCCTGGGCTCCTTCCAGAATCAGGAATTCAAACAACATCCGGTCGTCGTGCACCGGCGTTCCCCACTCATGGTCGTGGTAAATCCGCTCTTCCGGCGTCTTCCACGCCCAGGCGCAGCGAGTGCGCAGATCAATCATTCCAGAGCCGCCACACCGGAACGAGATCCGGAGGCAGAGGAGGCAACCGCCCCAGCTTGAGCCAGCTGTGTTCCGGGCTGTGGAAGTCGGAGCCCAGCGAGGCAAGCAACCCGAAGTGCCGGGCATTCTGGGCCGCGGTCTGAATCTCGTTGGCGTTGCCGGTTCCGGAAATCACCTCCAGCGCGGCGCCGCCGGTTTCCTTGAACTCGACAAGCAGCCGGCGCATCCAGCTACCAGTGAGCTTGTAGCGTTGCGGATGGGCGAGGACGGCGATACCGCCCGCCCGCCGAATCCAGCCAACGGCATCGCCCAGCTCAGCCCACTGGGTCGGGACATAGCCGGGCTTGCCCTGGGAGAGATAACGGTCGAACACTTCCTTCACGCCGGGGGCCAAGCCCAACCGGACCAGGTAGCGAGCGAAATGGGTGCGGGTGATCATGCCGGTTCCCGCCATGGCCCGCGAGGACTCGAACGCATCTTCCACGCCATACTTGGCGAGGCGCCTGCCCATCTCCTGCGCCCGCGACAGGCGTATGGCCTGCAGGCGCTCAAGTCCCTCTTGCAAGGAGGCACATCGGGTATCGACGTTCAAACCGACGATATGCACCGACTTGCCCTGCCAGCTGACGGAAATTTCCACCCCCGGTATCAGCCGGATGTTCCCGCACTCCCTCGCGGCACCTTGCGCCTCACCGATGCCGACGGTGGAGTCGTGGTCGGTCAACGCGATGTGGGTCACGCCGGCCGAAGCAGCCTGCCGGACCAGCTCCGCCGGCGCGTAGGCCCCATCGGAGGCGGTGGAGTGGGTATGTAGATCGTAGACGACTGGCATTATTCGGATGCGTTCGACTGTTTGCGGGTCCGGCGCGAGGGCGATCAGCCTTGCGGTCGCCATGAACCCGGAAGGCTAGTGACGCTCGCCATAAAGGCGGGCGTACAAACCTCCTTTAGTGAGGAGCATGTCGTGATCGCCTTGCTCGCAGATGCGACCGTCCTCGAACACAAACACCCGATCGGCGTGCCGGATGGCGCTGAGCCGGTGGGCGACGATGATCGTCGTCTTGTTTGCCAGGAACGCTGCTAATGCAAGGTGCAACCGCGCTTCGGTTTCGCTATCCAACGCCGAGGTAGCCTCGTCGAGGATAACCACGCTCGGATTGGACAGGATCATGCGGGCGATGGCGAGGCGCTGGCGCTGGCCGCCGGAAAGTCGCATGCCGAAGCGGCCGACGACAGTGTCCAAGCCCTGAGGAAAATCTTGCACGGTATCCTTGAGCTGGGCTATGGCCAAGGCCTGCCAGAGTTCTTCATCGCTGGCCTTACGACCCAGGGTGAGGTTGGCGCGTACTGTGTCGTTGAACATCGCCGGATGCTGCAAGACGGTGACAACGTGCTCGCGCACGACGTCCATGCCGGTTTCCGTCATCGGCACGCCATCGAAATAAATCATGCCGGCGGTGGGCGGATAGAGCCCGATCAGGTTTTGCACGAGGGTGGATTTGCCGCCCCCACTCGCGCCGATCAGCGCGATTTTTTCCCCGGGACGGATATCCATGGTGATCCCCTTCAGCACGTCGCGTCCGTTCGGATAGGAAAAGTACAGATCATCGATGAAGAGACCGACCGTTTGTTTGTCGGCGAAGGGATTGAACATGTGGGGATACTGCGGCTCTTGTTTCAGATCCAGCAGCTGGTTGATCCGCTCCAGAGCACCCCTGGCCCCGAACAAGGCGTATTGAATGCCGAGGATTTCCTGTACCGGGGACATCATGAACCACAAATAGCCGAACACGGCCATCATTTCGCCGATGGACAGGTCGGAATAAATCACCATGAACATCGCCAGCGCGCGAAACACGTCGAAGCCGAACAGGAAGACCAGGAAACTCAGGCGGCTGGCGGCATCGCTTTTCCAGGAAAAGGCGGCGGAATGGTTTTTCACGGCCCAAGCCGCTTCCAGGAGACGACCCATATAGTGCTTTTCCCGGTTGCTGGCGCGAATTTGATGGATCGCATCCAGGGTTTCCGTGAGCGCTTGCTGGAACGCTCCGATGGCTGCGTTCTCCCGTTTCTTCAGGTGTTTGACGCGCTTGCCGAGCACGCCGGTGAAATAAATCACCAGTGGGTTCAATAGCAAAATGAACAGGGCCAGTGGCCAGTGCATCCACAGCAGGATGGCGGCGGTGCCGACGATGGAAAGCGCGGCCACCAGCAGGCGCGAGACGGTGCTGCCGATGAAGGCGTCCAGGGTGTCCAGGTCGGTCACCAGATGGGTGACCACCTTGCCGCTTCCGAGGATTTCGTATTCGGCCATGGATATCCGTTCCAGGCGGTGGATCAGGCGACTGCGTATACGATACGTCACATCCTTTGAAACAAGGGCGAATTGACGCGTCTGCCAGACGTTCAGGAGAACGGCGCTTAGCCGCAGCAACAGGGTTAGCGCCAGTACGGCCAGTATGTAAAGGATCGGGCCATGCCACTGGGAAGGAAAGAACCTGTCGATGGTGTGGACGGTGAAGCCGGGCTTTTGCAACAAGACCTCGTCAACCAGCAGCGGCATGAGCAAAGGAATCGGCACACTGGTCAATACAGCGAGGATCGCGACGAAATGCGCCTTGATCAGCTTGCGTTTATGCTCTAAGGCGACGCCGCGGATGTAAGCCCAGTCAAAGCGCTGGCCCGATTCCGCCTGGGAGGCGTCCAGTATGTCGATCTCACGCGGTTTCATGATGCAAGCCGGAGTTCCTCGAAGAGCGGGAAGTAGGTGGGGCAAGGCTTTCCCGTCAAATTATTATCAGTATGACACTTTAACAAGCGGCGTGCGGGCTGAAAACCGCTATTGAAAGGCGTAAACTTTGACGCACTCCGCATTTTGAGGGGATATGCCGTTGCGGCGCCTTCCGAGAATGCGCGACCCGCAGCAGATACACCAAAACCGGCTTAGCCCGATCGTTCGGCGTCGGCGCAGACCCGCGAGCAAGTACCGATTTCGGCACGCCCTGGGCCTTCCTCAATCCGTTACTGAATTTATTTTTTACCTGAGCGATAATACCGCGCTTTTCCAAATGGTCGGCAAGGTACTCAAGTTAATGCAAAAGCAGCAGAGCTATACCCGGGAAGAGTTGCTCCAGTGCGGCCGGGGCGAGATGTTTGGTCCGGGAAACGCCCAGCTACCGCTTCCGCCCATGCTGATGTTCGACCGGATCACCCACATCGATTCCGATGGGGGCGCCTACACCAAGGGTTTGATCGTCGCCGAACTGGACCTTGATCCCGACCTATGGTTCTTTGCCTGCCATTTTCAGAACGATCCGGTCATGCCAGGCTGTCTCGGCCTCGACGCCATGTGGCAGATGATCGGGTTCTATCTGGGCTGGATGGGTGGGCCCGGCCGCGGACGTGCTCTGGGTGTCGGCGAAGTCAAATTCCGTGGCCAGGTTTTGCCGCGGAACAAATTGGTGACTTATCGTATCAACCTCAAGCGGGTCATCATGCGCAAACTCGTCATGGGCATCGCCGACGCCGAAATGGAATGCGACGGCAAGGTCATTTACGAAGCCACCGATCTTCGGGTCGGTTTGTTCACTTCCACAGACGATTTCTGAGGGAGTTTTTTGCTATGAGACGCGTAGTTGTAACAGGTATCGGCATTGTTTCCAGTATCGGCAATAACCGGCAGGAAGTGACGGAAGCCCTGCGCCAAGGCCGATCGGGTATCGATTTCAGCGAGGAATATCGAGAGCTGGGCTTTCGCAGCCATGTTTATGGCTCCATCAAGCTGAACGTCGATGATTTGATCGATCGCAAGGTTCGCCGCTTCATGGGTGACGGCGCGGCCTTCAATTACTTGGCCATGCAGGAGGCCATTCTTGATGCGGGCCTTCGGGAAAACGAGGTTTCCAATCCGCGTACCGGTTTGGTCATGGGCTCCGGCGGGCCTTCGACCGCCAACTTGTTGCTGGCTTGGGACAGTTTCCGCGAGAAGGGGGTGAAGAAGGTCGGGCCTTACATGGTCCCCCGCACCATGTCGAATACCAATTCCGCCTGTCTGGCGACGCCGTTTCGGATCAAGGGCGTCAATTACTCCATCAGTTCCGCCTGCGCCACCAGCGCCCATTGTATCGGTAACGGAGCAGAACAGATTCAGCTCGACAAGCAGGACATCGTCTTCGCCGGAGGTGGCGAAGAGGTCCACTGGACCATGACGGTGCTGTTCGACGCCATGGGCGCCCTGTCCTCGAAATACAACGACGCGCCGACCACCGCCTCCAGACCCTATGACGAGACCCGCGACGGTTTCGTGATTTCGGGCGGCGGCGGCGTTCTGGTGCTGGAAGAACTGGAGCACGCCCAGGCGCGTGGCGCGAAAATCTATGCCGAACTGGTCGGCTACGGAGCGACTTCCGACGGTTACGACATGGTGCAGCCTTCCGGAGAGGGTGCGGTCCGTTGCATGCGCCAGGCCATGTCCACCGTTGCCGATCCCATCGATTACATCAATGCCCACGGCACCAGCACGCCCATCGGCGACATCAAGGAATTGCAGGCGGTCAGGGAAGTATTCGGCGACAACATTCCGCCGATCGCCTCGACCAAATCGCTGTCCGGTCATGCTCTGGGCGCGGCCGGTGTGCACGAGGCGATTTATTCGCTGCTGATGATGGAGGCCGGTTTCATCAGCGCCTCGGCCAATATCAGGCACCTCGACCCCGGCGCCGAAGGCGTGACCGTCGTCCGCGAGCGGATCGACCGTGCCACGCTGAACACGGTCATGTCGAACAGTTTTGGCTTCGGCGGCACCAATGCGACCCTGATCTTCCAGCGTTATGCCGGCTAAGGCGATCGAAATCCTAAGCGAAAAGCAGCGATTCGAATTCAACAAGCTGCAGAAGCGGTTGCGCCGTCTGACCGGTGAGGCGATCGCCGACTATCGGATGATCGAGGACGGCGACAAGGTCATGGTGTGCCTGTCCGGCGGCAAGGATTCCTATACCCTTCTCGACATTCTCCTGAGCCTAAAGCTCAATGCGCCGGTCCGTTTCGACATCGTCGCCGTCAACCTCGATCAGAAGCAGCCGGGCTTTCCCGAGCACGTCTTGCCGGGATACCTCAGCGAGCGTGACATATCCTTCCACATCATCGAGCAGGATACCTACAGCACGGTAAAACGCGTGGTGCCCGAAGGAAAAACCACCTGCGGGCTGTGTTCAAGGCTCAGGCGTGGGATCCTGTATCGCTATGCGCGGGAAAACGGCGTGACCAAGATCGCCCTGGGACATCACCGCGACGACATCCTGGAAACGTTTTTTCTCAATCTGTTCCACGGCGGGACGCTCAAAGCCATGTCGCCCAAACTGCTGAGCGACGACCGCCGTCACATCGTGATCCGCCCCTTGGCCTACTGCAAGGAAAAGGATATCGAGGCATACGCCCGAATCAAGGAATTCCCCATCATCCCCTGCAATCTCTGCGGGTCGCAGGAAAACCTCCAGCGCCAAGCCATGAAGGATATGTTGCGCGAATGGGACAGGCGTTATCCGGGACGCCTGGATTCGATCTTCACCTCCCTGCAAAACGTTGCACCTTCCCACTTGGCGGACGCCACGCTGTTCGATTTCGCCAAGCTTGAAACGCTGCGTAATACCGCCGCCCCTCAATCCGAGCCTTCCGCCGCGGGTTTGGAAATTCTGGCCCTGTAGAACCGGTTCGTCGAAGCACATAACCCCGCCGTGCGGCGAAACTCGTTAGGGCTTGAACTGAAAAGCCTAACGTGATTATTTTGGCGAAGCGATCTGTCGAGACCGCTTCACTCGCACCTAGGAGTTAACGCTCATGTGGAATTACTTCGCGCTGTTTATGGTCGCCGTGGTCGGAATCGTCGTTCTGGACGAAGATCCGACTAGCGTCTCGATTCAGGAATGGGTTTTGTTCGCCGTCATGATTTACGCCGCGATTTCCTTCTTCCGCAGCTACCGGGACTCAATTTCATCAGGTAAACGCCAGTGACTTCGCATCAGCGTTGGCAGCGTGGGCAATAGAAAGTGGCGCGCTGTCCCAACCGGATGCTGCGAATGGACGCGCCGCAATGTGCGCAAGGCAAGCCCTCCCGGCCGTAGACGGTGAGAGTTTGCTGGAAGTAGCCGGGCTTGCCCGCCTCGTTGACGAAGTCCCTGAGTGTGGTTCCACCTTGGGCGATGGCTTCGCCCAGCACCGTGCGGATCGTCTCCGCCAGCCGCTCGTAGCGTTCCCTGCCGATACGGCCCGCAGCGCGCCTGGGGTCGATGCCGGAACGGAACAAGGCCTCGTTGGCATAGATATTCCCGACGCCGACGACTAGGCGACTATCCATGACGAATGACTTGACCGGCGCTTTCCGGCCTTTCGCCGCATCGTGAAGATAGTCACCGGAAAAGGAGTCCTCGAAGGGTTCAGGCCCCAGATCCGCCAGTAGAGGATGTTCCTGGGGATCCCCCTCCGCCCACAGCAGGCAGCCGAACCTACGCGGATCGTGGAAGCGCAGGCAGAGACCGTTTTCGAACACAATGTCCAAATGGTCGTGCTGTCTCGGCGGCGCTTCGGGCGAGATCACGCGCAGGCTCCCGGACATGCCCAGGTGCATGATCGCGGTGCCGCAGTCCAAGCCTATCAGGAGATATTTCCCGCGCCGTCCCACGTTGCGGATCTGCCGGCGGAATAGCTTTGCCGGTAGATCGTCAGGGACAGGCCAGCGCAACCGAGGCTGGCGGACCACGAGCCGGGCGACGGTTTGGCCGAGGATATGAGGCGCGATGCCTCGCCGGGTGGTTTCGACTTCGGGCAGCTCAGGCATGAGAAGAAACCGCAGAAACCCGCAACACGCCAGCTAAGAACCGATGGCGTACTGGTGCCCTCTCGCGCCAGGGCTCAAGGTTGCGCATGGACACGCCTCGAAAACGCCCGATGTTTTGAGCGGTGCGCAAGCGGGCTTACTCGATCCCTTCTTCCGGTTCTTCCCCGGTTTCAGGTTCCGCCTCTTCCTGCTCTTGATCGACCGCGGGTGCATCCTTTCCTTCCGGCTGTTTATCCGGGGGACCGGATTCCACCTGTTTCAAGCCGAGCAGTTGTTTGGCGGATTCGCCCGCCAGCAGGTACTGCAAGCCCCAATCCGTCCGGGCGAGCAGGAGATCGGGTTCGCGCTGTACGATCACGAATTCGATCGGGGCCTGATTGGGGAAGCCGATCCGGATGATATCGCCCTGGGGCGCCTGATCGATCCGCTTGACCTCAATGGCTCGAGCGGACTGCCAGGCGTTGAGGAGATCGGTCATGCGAGCGGGGACATCGCTGGGCGGCTCGAGAATCCACTTGCCGTCCTGGCCCAGCGTGGCTTTCAGGCCGGGCAGAAAAATCTCGTTCGGCTTGACGTCCTCCGGCAGCAGTTTCTTGTCCACATAATCGGTCGCGGAAGCGGAAAGATGGTGGGAGAAATCGTCGTTGACCAGATGCAGGGTATCACCCATCTGGACGTAGCGGCGCATGCCGATGGGGTCCGAGCCGCCGAAAATCAGCTTGACCGAACCCAGCGTCAAGACGGACTTCGGCTTGTCGAGCTCGAATTTGGCCAGCTCTTCCGGCTTGAGCGGATACCGGGCAAGGCTTTCGGCCTTGGCGATATCCAACAATTGCCGTATCCGAATCTCGTTCGCCGGCGCGGCGAAGGGCGATTTCAACCACCAGTGGCCTTCGCGCCGCTCGAAGACGATCGTGTCCTTGTTTTGTAGCGTGAGCTGATTAACGGCGCCGTCGTCAATTTCAGCGAGCCGCGTAATCTTCGGCTCTTGCTTCCCGGGCTCGAAGAAAGCCAGGGCGGCGAGTCCTGCGACCACCGCCAGCAGGATCAGATTCAACAGCAGCCTCTTTTGCATCAGCGTCTCCGGCGTTTGAACCAAATTAAAGCGCCAGCTCCGATCAGAACGATGGGTAGCAGGAACAGGAAGCCCAGGGCGATGGCTCCGGAAGCTGTGGGCGAAAGATTCAGCGCACGATCCCGGGCGGTTTTGGCGGGGACATTGATGAATTGTTCGTTCTGGCTGAGCCAGTGGATGATGTTCAGTCCTAGATTCAGGTTGCCGCCGTTGCCCAGATAGGCGTTGGAGAGAAAATCGCCATCGCCGATGACGATCATGCGCTGCTCGGCGGGCTT
>Ga0335085_10008824_pt1 | contig 15303 bp, 12 predicted proteins | sample Lox_Sample_45_FD_206712 | JGI IMG/M metagenome (GOLD analysis project Ga0335085, IMG submission 206712) | Soil microbial communities from Loxahatchee National Wildlife Refuge, Florida, United States - Lox_Sample_4.5 | ecosystem: Environmental > Terrestrial > Soil > Wetlands | place: USA... | reverse complement strand
ATCAGCCAGAGACCGACGACCAGGCGGATGGTGATGGCACGGCGCGGCTTGCGGCAATCCCATGCCAGACTTGGCTTCATCACGCGTCTCTTCCTTGCCCGTCCTCATTCTAATCTCGATGTTCCGTGCGCCCAGAACGGCCAGGCCCCGCAGGCGCCCGGCATACGGCGTGGATGCCGCGTTCACGTTGTTCTTACAACATGGGTGCGGCATCCACGCCGTATCAACGGCGGGGCGGCCGGGAACGGCAACGCGACAGGAGCCACCCCAGCCGCAGGACTACCGCGGAACCGCGCAAGCAGCGGGTCGCCGTCGGCATCGATGGCTGCCAGGCCCCGGCGGGCTAGTTCGGCGGCGATGGTAGTCTTCCCGGCGCCTGAACAGCCTGTGATCTGGACAGCGGTCATCGGCGTCTATCGTCGGCTGGCTGCGATGCCGGGCGCAAACGAGTTTGTGGTCCCGCGGCCAGAGCAGGTAGCTGGCGACGAGCGCGATCAGGCTGGTGCGGTGTGAGTGAGGGTAAGGTGCTGGCCGGGGGATGGGGTTACCCGGGGATCGTGCAGACCAGGCGCCCGCCCCATCCACCGTCATGGGCTACGCTCCGTGATCGCCGGGATGCTGATGCGATGGCCAAGATACTCATCCAGCAGCCTCGCGTGTGCGGACTATAACCTCACCAGTACGCTCGGTAAATGAACGTTTCCCGAACAAATCGGGCGTTTTCGCACTGTTTACGTTGAGGATGCGACTTAAGTGTGCTTATTCTCACTGAGTGGCTAGCTGAGTTCGTCAGAGGAGAAGCTGTATGAGGTCCAGACACACCATCACCCAGCGTAGGCGGGAGGTGGGCTTCACGGGCCTCGTCGGCTAGCCAGGCGGTCCCGGCCAGGTGTTCGCAGCACGCGGCCGGGACCTTTTGTCGGACAACCCTTAGGAGGAATCCCGACATGTTCATTATCCCCGCCGTCGGCGTGAGCAAGGCGCTGTTGGCGGTCACGATTTCGCTGCACCCGGCAGCGCATCAGGCTCAGGCGAGCTACACCGTCAAGCAAGGCGACACGCTGTCCGCGATCGCGGCCCAGGCCTATGGCAACGCGGCCAACTGGCCCGCGGTGTGGTGGCAAAATCGCCGTCAGATGCCCAATCCGAACGTGATCGCCGCTGGCCAGCGGCTCAGACTGCCAGCCAGCGGCCACGTGCCAGCGTGGATGGCCCGCGCCGCACGGGCCGCCATCCCGGCCGCTGCCCCCGCCGCACCGAGCGCCGCTCAGGCGGCCGCGCCCGCTGCCGGGCCGGCCTCCACCGCGGCTCCGGCGTCCTCGGGCGGGGCGAACTGGTCGGCCATCGCCTCGTGTGAATCGGGCGGGAACTGGAGCGCCAACACCGGCAACGGCTTCTACGGCGGCCTGCAGTTCACCCAGCAGACCTGGCTCGCCTACGGTGGCGGCCAGTACGCCTCGTCCGCCAACCTGGCCACCCCGGCGCAGCAGATCGCCGTGGCCCAGCGGGTGCTGGCTGGCCAGGGCATCGGCGCCTGGCCCGTGTGCGGGGCGGGCGGCTAAGCCTCGCCAGGCGTCACCTGCTTGCACGAGGTGCGGACCACCAGGGCAGGCAGGTGACGCTGGATAGCGCGTGTTTGGTCGTTCAGCCAGTTTCTGGCGGGGCCGACCCAGGGGCTTGCCATCCGGGGAGCAAGAAGAGCCGAGGTATCAGCGCCGCGTGCCCTGAGGCGATGCGCGGCGATCGTCTCCCTCCGCGCTGCGCCGTGCCGTGACGAGAGCCGCTATCGTACCGGCGCGAATCGGCCGCCCGAGTCGTTCATAAATGGCGGTGTTCTCACGCTCGAGGGCTTGGCGTTGGCCAGGTGAGAGCCGAGCGTAAAACGACATCGTACGAAGGAGAGCATTGAGCTCGTCAGGAGCGTGCTCGATGAGCCGTGGCATGACCGCCACCTGAACATCGCCGAACAAGCGGGCGGCGTAATCCTGTCCGATGTCGTAGCTGCCGAGCCAGGCCCATACCTCTGAGACGTTGCCACGGCGTTGCTCGATCCCAGCAAGCGTGGCGTCGAGATCCCTGTAGGCAGGCCAATTAGCGGCAATGTCCGGGGCGACCTTCCTGATGGCAGCCAGTGCTGCTTCCTGATCTCGCTGGCTGCGCGGCTCCTGGAGTCCGAAGTACTGCACGAGGGCGAGCGTTCCACCGGGAACAAGTACGTCAGCGGCCTTCCGCCAGCTGACCTCGGGGTCAACCCAGTGAAACGCCGACGCAGAGAACACGGCCTGAAACCGCTCCCGGGGAAGCGATCCGTCCTCAAACTGAGCGTTCACGAATTCCACCTCGCCCGTACCTTCCAGGTTCTTCCTGGCCAGTGCCATGAGGCTCTGGCCGGGTTCGAGTGCGGTGACGCGCAGGCCCCGGGCGACAAGGCCCCGCGTCAGCTGGCCGCTCCCGCACCCGACCTCAAGCACCTGATCACCGGGGCCGATCCCGGCAACCTGACACGCTTGGTCGAGGAGTTCGTCAGGATAAGCGGGACGGCGGCGGTCGTACTCAGCCGCGATCTCGTCAAAAACCTTGCCGTAACGACGTGCAGTAGATTCTGGTAGCCGTGCCATTCATCGGCCTCCGTTCATGCCTGCCACGTGAGCCAACCTTAGTGGTGTCACATGCGGCTGCGGCCCAAGGCCGCCCCGGTCTCGCTGCATCCGCCTAGCCCGGAGGGCGGTCCAGCGTGAGATGATCCAGCGCGGCGCGCAACTCGCGGCGGGAGCCGATGCCGAGCTTGATGAAAATCTTGCGCAGGTGCCATTCGACCGTGCGCACGGACAGGAACAGCTGGGCGCTGATCTCCGGATTGGTGTGGCCGTCGCGGGCCAGCCGGGCGATGTAGGCCTCCTGCGCGGTCAGCGCGGTCACCGCGTCGACGGCACGCGCACGCGCCGTCTCGCCGGTGGCGGCCAGCTCGCGCCGGGCCCGCTCGGCGAACGCCGCCAGGCCCATCTCATCCAGCATCTCGTGCGCCGCGCGCAGCTGGATGCGGGCGTCGGCGCGGCGGTGCGTCCGGCGCAGCCATTCCCCGTACAGCAGGTGGGCGCGGGCCAGCTCGACGCGAACCCTGGTCCGGCCCAGCCGGTCGATTGCCTCCCGGTAGCTGCTGTCGGCGTCGTCACCGTCGCTCAGCAACGCGCGCGACCGCGCCGCGAGCCCCAGGGCCCAGTCGGTGCCAGCCGGGCCGGTCATCGCCGTGAGGCGCTGGTAAGCGCCGGCCGCGGTGTCGGTCATCCCGCTGTGCACGGCGGCCTCGACCAGCTCCACCAGGGCCCACTTCGAGAAGCCCATGTCCCCGTGGTACACGGTGGCCCGTTCCGCCGCGGCCAGGGCGTCCCCGGGGCGGCCGAGACCGTTGCTGAGCACCGCGTTCGCCCACTCGGCGGCCGTTATCCCGTACCCTTCACCGCGCCAGGTCACGTCCCCCATGATCGAGTTGATCAGCGCGCCCGCGCTGGCCTCGTTGCCGCGGAACGCAGCCAGGCTCAGCGCACCGTAAGGCCAGGCGGGACTGCCGGTGGCCTCTTCGACCGTCCGGGTCTCGTCCAGCAGCGCGGCCGCGGCGGGCAGCTCACCAGCGAACAGCAACGGGCGTGCTCGCCGGTCGAGCGCGAGCGGAAGCTCGGCGAGTGCGCCGATCTGCCGGACCAGCGTTACATAGCGCCGGGAGAGCAGTTCCCAGCGTTCGTCGTCCCACACGTGGGAGGCCACGACGCAGGCCAGCCACAGCCAATGCGGCTCTTCGTCCGCCGCCGTGCTCGTGTCGGCGGCGGCCAGCGCCTGCCGCAGCACCGGCAGGGCGGCCGCGTATCCCTTCGTGTAGAGCGCGGCCAGGCCATCGAGGAGAAGATCGGGCGGGCGCGGGTGATGCGGCGCCGGGGGCGCCGCCGCCGCGGCGCGGGCCACCTCCATGACGCTGCCACCCGGGCTGGCGAGGCGGCCGGCGAACATCGCCGCCGCCACGGCGTCCAGGTAGGTGGCGCGGGCCAGGCTGATGTCGATCCGCTCCAGCCGCTCGGCGGCCCGCAGCAACAGCAGCGGTGCTTCACCGTCCCGGCTGGTCGCGGATACCAGCCGGGCACGCACCAGTTCCAGGCGCGCCTGCTCCAGATCGCCCAGCGGCCCGGCCTCCGCGATGGCCAGCAGGTCCCGCGCGGCACCGGACGCCCCGGCCTGGACCTTGGCCTGGGCGGCGGCCACCGCCCGTCCGGCCCGACGGGCCGGGTCGCCGGTCAGCAGCGTCGCGCGCTCCAGGAAGGCGGCCGCCGCGGCGACACCGCCGCGCGCCTGCGCCCGGCCCGCCGACCGTTCGAGCTCGGCGGCAACGTCCTCATCGTGATCGGGCGCGGCCTGCGCCATGTGCCAGGCCCGCCGATCCGGATCGTTCTGCGGGTCGGTCACCTCGGCCAGCGCCGCGTGCAATTCCTGCCGTTCGGTCAGTGACGCCGACCGGTAGGCCGCCGAACGGGTCAGCGGATGCCGGAACCGCACCCGGCTATCGAACTCGACCAATCCTGCCTCCACGGCCGGCGCGCCCGCCTGGACACCGATGTCCAGCCGCCCGGCCGCCCGCCACAGTAGCGACCGGTCGCCGGATGGATCGGCCGCCGCCAGCTGCAGCAGCCGCCGGGTCTGGGCGGGCAGGGCGTCCAGCTGACGGGCGAAACTGGCTTCGATCCGGCCCGCCAGCGGCGTGGCAGCGGGCAGCCCGAACCCGCCGGCCAGCCCGGCAGGGGTCAGCCCGCGCGGCAGTTCGAGCAGCGCCAGCGGGTTGCCTCGGGTCTCGGCCACGATCAGGTCACGGACCCGCGCGTCCAGGGGTCCAGCCACGGCCGAGTCCAGCAGCGCCCGGGCATGGTCGTCCCGCAGCCCTTCGATCACCAGCTCGGGTTGCCCGGCCAGTTCGGCGCCCGGATCGCGGGCCGAAAACACCAGGGCGACCGGATCGGCGGCCAGCCGCCGCGCCACGAACCCCAGCGTCTGCTCCGAGGCCTGGTCCAGCCACTGCTCGTCGTCGACCAGGCAGATCAGCGGCTGGTCCCCGGCCACCTCCGAGAGCAGGCTGAGTACGGCCAGCCCGACCATGAACCGGTCCGGCGCCGGGCCCGCGGCCAGCCCGAACGCGGTCCGCAGCGCATCGCGCTGCGGACCCGGAATTCGGTCAAGATGGTCCGTCATCGGCGTGCACAGCTGATGCAGCCCGGCGAAGGGCAGCTCCATCTCGGACTGCACGCCCACCGCACGGGCCACCCGGCACCCGCGTGCCCGTTCGGCTAGGTAGTCCAGCAGCACCGTCTTGCCCACGCCCGGGTCGCCGCGGACCACCAGCACCCGGCTCTCACCGGCGCGGACCGCGTTGACCAGCCGGTCGAGCACGCCGCGTTCGCCATCGCGGTCGATCAGCCCCCTCACACGACCCTCCGCTCCGCTGCCGAGTATGGGTCCACCTCTGCATTGTGACGTATCGTCAGATCGCCGGCATATGGCCTGGCCCAACCGGCGGCGTGACAGCCAGGCGGCGGACCTCCAGGTCACGGCCCGGGTCGCACCGCTCGCAACCGGCACCGTGCTGGCGAGGTACAGCCGGGCCCGTCCGGATCAGCGTGGCCGGCTTCTCATGCAGCCCACGAGCAGGTGTGTCTTGCCGCGTCGGCAGTCAACCGATCCCATATCCTACCTAGGGTGAATGAAGGGAGGTTCCTCTTTGACGCTGAGTGCTCTCGACAGCATTATTCTGGGTGACTGCCTGGATATGCTGCGAGCTATTCCCTCGCAGTCAGTGGATCTAATTGTTTCATCTCCTCCCTATAATATAGGAAAGGAATACGAAGACCGGCGGCACCTGGCAGAGTACCTCGAACAGCAGCGTATAGTTCTTTCAGAGTGTGTGCGGGTTCTCAAGACATCAGGCTCGCTTTTCTGGCAAGTCGGGGCATATTCGAACAGCGGAGTGCTGATACCTCTCGACGTCCGATTCTTTCCTATGATCGAAGAGCTTGGCATGTTCCCGCGCAACCGGATCGTCTGGGTGCGGCAACACGGGCTGCATGGCCGGAACAAATTCTCCGCCAGGCACGAGACCATCCTCTGGTTTACGAAGAGTAATGACTATAAATTCTTTCTCGATCCGATTCGCGTACCCCAGAAGTATCAAGGCAAGAAGGCATGGAGGGGAGAAAAGAGAGGTGAGCTGACCTGTAATCCGCTGGGGAAGAACCCCGGCGATATCTGGATCTTCCGGAACGTGAAGCATAACCACGAAGAGCAGACCACGCACCCTGCTCAGTTCCCGGAGGACATGGTAGCTCGCATTATCCTGTCCACCACTGAACCAGGCGATGTCGTCCTGGATCCGTACATGGGGACGGGCACCGTGGCGGTGGTAGCGAGAGATCATGACCGCCATTACATAGGTGCGGAGATCGATAAAGATTACCATAACGTAGCGTTGCGGCGGCTTTCTGGCCTACCAGATGAAAAGGGGTGCTTCCCGAACCTCAAGACGTTGCGCGACTACGCGGAAGCAACTGGAACGCCCGCTTCCGCCTACACCTTCGACATGCAAGTCAGCCGGGGAGCGACCGATCGGAGCAAGGCCAAGATCTTCTCCGAAGAATATCACCTAGAGGAACTTGAACGGCGTCTAGCCGAAGAGGAATCCGCTTTCTCCGAAAGGAGACGGAGCGCAAAAGAACCCGTACATAAATCCTCAGAAAGCATCTTCCCGTAATCGCTACACGCTTCCTGTCCGATGTTACCCGGACGCGAACTGACTAGCCCGGGCTGAAGGTCGCATTCAGGCCCGGGCGCGGGCCGGGTAGCCGACCACGGCGACCTCGGCCCGCAGCGGGAGCCCTGCTCGGATATGGGTAATGGCCTCGTTCGTGGCGGCGTTCGTGAAGGCGGCCTCACCGACGTTCTGGATCGCCTCGTATCCGGGGCCGGTCGAGGCCAGCGCCCGAGCATAGATAACCGGGTCCGCGAACTCCGCCACGAACGGCACGTCGATTCGTTCGATGTCGACGAAACCGTGCCCGGCCAGCAGGTCCTCACCGGCCCCCGGTCGGCCGAGCGCCAGCATGGCGGCCTGGTGCTCAACCTCGGGCGCGGCGGCGAGTGCGAACGGAGCCATCATCCAGGAGCCAGGCGAGGCCTTGATATGACCCCAGACGGTGAGGCCGATTCGGCCCCCGGGAACAAGCACACGCCGGATCTCGCCCACTACGTCGGCCGTCGTGCCCCAGACGCCGCGAAAGCTCGTCACCACGTCGAAGGCGGCATCGTCCCATGGAAGGGCGTGCATGTCCCCAACCCGGATGTCCGCTGTCGGGTTGCGATCGCGCGCCACCGCCACGAGTCGCTGCGAGGCGTCGATGCCGGCGCAGACCGCGCCGCGCAGATGCGCCAACTCGATCGCCAAGCCGCTACCGCAAGCCACGTCGAGGAGCCGGTCACCGTCGTCAACGCCGAGCCTGTGGTGGACCGTCACGTACTCCCGGCAGTGGTATGGCTCGGTCAGCGCCGCGAAGTCGGCCGCCTTACGGCCCCATCCTTCGTCCGCGATGGTCCACGCCGGCCGGGGCGGAACGCTCTCCCGCATCTCAACTGCCCTCCTCGGCGTAGACGCTCTACGAAGGCTGTCGACTGACCTGATCTTATCGGCCATGTGTTCGGCGTGCCGGATGTCCTGCCGTTGCAGCTGCCTTCCATGCCGTTGCGGAGGCGCCGGGCGTCTATAGTCGCTTGATCTCCCATCGAGCGGTTCCGCCACCGCCGCGACGGCTACGGAGCGGAGAACACATGCGATACATCACGGTCGATCGTCGCGGACCTTATGTGTGGGTGACCTTCGACCGTCCTGACAAGCTGAACGTGCTGCACGCTGAGGACCTGCCGGGGCTTCGGGACACCATCGTGAATCTCGATCCTGACGTCACGGGCCTCGTCTTCACGGGCGCCGGGGCGGCGGCGTTCAGTGCGGGAATGAACATCGAGACGTTCATCGGCATGGACCGTGCCACCGCGAAGGCATTCATCGGCCAGCTCGCCGGAATCATGCAGGCCATCCGGCGGTTGCCGGTCGTCACCGTCGCCGCGGTCAGCGGATATTGCCTGGGCGGAGCGTTCGAACTGGCCCTGGCCTGCGACCTCCGCGTGGTCACCACGACGGCGGCCTTCGGGCTGCCTGAGATCAAGGTCGGCGTGCCGTCGGTCATCGACGCGGCCCTCCTGCCCGGTTTCGTCGGCCTCAGCAAGGCACGCGAGATGATCCTCACCGGCGATGCATACGGACTCGACCAGCTGCCGCCGCACAGCATCGCCAACGTCATCACCCAGCCCGGCCTCCTCGCCGAAGCCACCGAACGCCTGCTTGAGCGCACCGCGACGCATACCCGCACGGTCACCGCGGCCCAGCGTCGGCTCTTCAGCCTCTGGCTCAACCATCCGCTCGATGCAGCGGTCGAGCACAGCACCGACGAGTTCGCGGGAACGTTCGGAGCGCAAGAGACACGCGATCAGATCGCATACCACTACAGGCGGATCACGGGCCGCACCACCTAACGCAGACGGAGACCGCGCCCTTCTCCGGGGCGCGTCCGGTGACCCGCGGGCATCCGCGGGTACTGTGATCTACGGTCAGCGCGGATGCGAAGGGGTGCACGAGTGGGCGCTGCGGGACGTGGCGAGGAAGCCGGACGCGCCGTGCCCGCCGATGCCGATAGCGCTCGCACGGGGCATTGGCCCGGGGTGGGGGACTTCGACGACCTGGTCCGCCTGCTCCAGCGCTTCATTGACGCGCACGAACAGGCCGACCCGGAGGCGCTGATCGCCGTGCTCCGGCACGACGTACGACTGGCCATCTCCCCCCAGGTCGGGGAATGGAACGGCCGGCCGGACGTGGGCGATGCGCTCCGGGATGGCATGAACGCCCTCGGCCAGTGGCGGCTGTTGCCGATCATGGCCAACGGACAGCCGGGCGCAGCCGGGTACCTCCGCCGTCCCGGCCAGACCGCGTTCTTCCCGTTCGCGCTCACCGTGCTGCGCTTCGACCACGACCGCCTGGTCGACATCGCCGCCTTCGAGCAGCCGTCGATGTTCAGCGCGTTCGGCCTGCCCGCCAGCATGTGACCGGCATATCGCGGTCCTTGGCGACCTGGCTCTACGTAGATAGAGTTTTGCGTATGTCACGCCGCACTGCTTTCTCCGCTCAGACCCTCGCGGTGCTGGCCGCGCTGGCGGCGCAGCCCTCTGACTGGCGGCACGGCTATGACCTGGCCCGCGAGACCGGGCTGAAGTCGGGGACCCTGTACCCGATCCTGGTCCGGCTGGCCGACCGGGAGATCGTCCGGGCCCGCTGGGAAGAAGGTGAGCCCCCCGGGCGGCCCAGACGCCACCTCTACCGGCTCACCAGCGAAGGGCTGGCGACGGCGACGACGGCGCTGGCGGCAGCGCCTGCTCCGGCCGCCCGCGCGGCGCGGCCGGGCCGGGGCGCGGCACCCCGGCGGCTTGCTCCGGAGGGTTCGTGACCCGAAATGGCGAACGGCGCCCCGATCTGGGGCGCCGTCACCAATCACGCCATTCCCGGCTACCAAGCGTGCACGTCACTGTCGGGCAAGCTATCCGCTTTCGCGGAATCCCCTGACCGATTAGCCTCCCGCGGCTGGTCGCGCGTGGGTACCCGGATGTCGTGTCCGGACGTTTCCTGGTCCGTGCTCTCTTTGTACGACGGATCACGCGGCCTGTGAAGCCCAGCACGTGACCTATTCGTTATCTTGATGGGTTCGCGCCATCATATGCCCTGGCCAGTGACTTCGCCTGTTATAGGGTCAGGTGGAGCGGGCCGCGGGCTCGTCCGAGAACCATCCGGTTTATCGCCGCCGGACCGGCTGTCACGTTCGGAATAACCTGATGACCGCACCGCAATCCCTCATCTCAGGCCAGGCGGTTAGCGGCACGTCCGAGGCCGGCAGCATTGTCCTGGCCGAGGTGGACCAATGGCGCCGTGCTCTGGCCCGGGACATGGCCGCCAGGAACACGACCCTCACACCGGGGCAACTGAACCTGGCGGTCCGGGACATCATCGTCCGCGTCGTCTTCCTCAGGATGGCCGAGGCTCGCGGGATCGAGGTCCACGGGCAGTTGCAACGCCTCCTGGACGGACCGGGTATAGACAGTGAGCTGGGAAAACTGTTCCGCCGCGCCGATGAGCGCTATGGCTCGGGGCTAAGAGCCGGCTCCGGGCGCGACGGCAAGCGGCCGGAAGTTCCACACGAGCCGGGACCGGCTCTCCGGGTCGGGGACGACACCCTGGCGCGAATCCTGCGACGACTGTACGGCCCCGAAAGCCCCTTTGCGTTCCCGGCTCTTCCCCCGGCCATCCTGGGGCAGGTATACGAGCAGTTTCCCGGCCAGGTGATCACGCTGAACGCCGGTCATCAGGCGGACGTCGTCCTCAAGCCGGAAGCTCGCAAGGCGGGCGGCGTCTACTACACTCCGGCACCGATTGCGGACCATATGCTCGACGCCACCCTGTCACCTCTGCTGACAGGCCGGTCTCCGCAATCCGCCGCCGGACGAGATAGCACCCGAAACCGCCATCCGCTGCGTGTGCTCGACCCTTCCTGCGGTTCCGGGACGTTCCTTCTGGGTGCTTATGACTACCTTCTCCGCTGGTACCTCGATGCGTACACGGCCGACGGCGCCGAACGCTGGGCGGCCGGCCGGTTCCCGCGGCTGCGGCGAGGTCCGGGCGGCGACTGGGAACTGACCACCGCCGAACGCACAGACATCCTCCTGCGTCACATCTATGGCGTTGATATTGATCCGCACGCGGTAGAAGTGACGAAACTGTCGCTGCTTCTCACGGTCCTGGCGGGCGAGCCTGGACGCGTCCGGCCCGATCTCGCCGGCAACATCAAATGCGGGAACGCAGTGATAGAGCCAGACTTCCATGAGCATGAGCCACAGCTCCCCGGTGACGAAAACCGGTCCCGCGTCAACGCCTTCGACTGGCGTCGCGAATTCAGCAGCGTCTTCGTCTCGGCAGGCGGCTTCGACGCGGTTATCGGCAATCCACCGTATCTCGATTCGGAGACGATGACGCGGTTCATCCCCGAATGGCGGGACTACTGCGTGAACAAATATCGCGCGGCCGCCGGCAACTGGGATGTGTTCTGCGTCTTCATCGAGCGAGCGCTGGATCTTTGCCGGCCGGGCGGCTATCACAGCTTCATCGTGCCCAACAAGATCGGATCGGCAAACTACGCCACGACCATACGCGCCATCATCACCGGCGAAAACGATCTATCCCAGATAAGGGACTACGCCAGCGTACCGCTATTTTCAGCGTCAGTTTATCCGGTCGTATATTCGGTACGGAAACAGCGGCGAGACGACACGGTGCCGGTGCGGTATGAGCGCATGGCGTACGGCGAGGCGGGCGTGGTCCGTCCGGCCCTGGCCGAGCGGCTGGATCGTTCTCGTTACTTCCCCGCCGACGGGTCCCCGTGGGCCATTTTCGCGGACCTCGCCCCGGCTAGCCCGGTTGACCGGATGGCCAGCTCGTTTCCCGCCCTGTCCGCTGCCGCCAGCGTGCATGGCGCGGCCACAGTGGCCGAGGCCTACGAACTCGGGCCGCTGATCCAGGAGGCCGGGGCGGCGGCGGCTGGCGACCTGCGGGTGGTCAACAGCGGCACGATCGACCGCTATGTGCATCTCTGGGGCGAGAAGCCCATGCGGTACCTGGGGAGCTCCTATATTCATCCCGTAGTACCGTCCGGCGCGGCCAGCCAGCTTCCGGCGGCCCGCCAGCGCCAGGCCCGGACTCCGAAGATAATCGTCGCCGGAATGACCAGGGTCCCGGAATGCCTCGCTGACCTGCCCGGTGCGCTATGGCCTGCGAAATCCACGACCGTCATTGAGTCCGACGCCGACCTTTGCTGGCTTCTCGGCATTCTCAACAGTCGGCTGATGGCCTTTTACTACCTGAGTGTCTACGGCGGTGACCGCCTGCACGGCGGTTACCTGCGCATCGGGCCGCCGCAGCTTCGTACTCTTCCGGTCCCGGAGTACGACCAGGCCAACGACATTCATCGTGCGCTGGCGGAACGCGTTCGCCAGCTTCTCGCCGCCCGGGAGCGCCGTGGCGGGCCGGGGCCGCCCGCCGGGTCAGCCTCGGCCGCCCGCCGGGTGCACGTGCTCGAGGAGCAGGTCGATCAGCTGGTCTACCGGACCTACGACCTGACCGATGCGGAGCGGCTCGTGGTCGAACGGTCCGCCGGGCTCTAACCCGCCGATCAGCGGGTATGGGCGATCGGTCGGCCCGCCACCGGGTGCGGCGGGTAAGCTGGCGCACCTGCCGGGTGGCCGCAACTGGCATGGTGACGTGGCCTCTCGTCGCCGCTCGTCGTCCTCCTGGCACCGCACCTGGGTGCGTTCTCGGTGAGATCGTCGTCGCGAGATGGGAGAGCCATATTGACTGGCGCTATCGCTCCGCTGAATGACCTGAGCGGGTGGGCGCGGGGCAACCTGCTGGTGATCGTGCTGCTGGTGCTCGGGGCGATCCTGCTTACCAGGCTGGCGGAATGGGCGCGCGGCCAGATCATGAAGCACATCGACGCCCACGCGAGCGAAGCTGACGAGCTGGTGCGTTCCGAGGCCGCCAAGCACCGTCACGTGGTCGCGCAGGTCGTCACCTGGTCGGTACTGGCAATCATCTACGTCGTCACCGCGGTCCTGATCATCCAGCACCTGGGCGTACCGCTGGCCGGGCTGGTCGCGCCCGCCGCCCTGCTCAGCGCCGCGCTCGGGTTCGGCCTGCAGCGATTCGTCCAGGACATCGGGGCCGGGCTGTTCATCACCGGGGAGCGGCAATACGGCTTCGGCGACGTGGTCCGCATCGCGGTGGCCGGCGTGACGCAGCCGGTCACCGGCACGGTGGAAGACGTCACCCTGCGGGTCACCCGGATCCGGTCGGTCAGCGGTGAGGTCATCACCACGCCCAACGGCCAGATCGTCCAGGTCACCAACCTGTCACGAGACTGGGCCCGGGCGGTCATCGACGTGCCGGTCCCCTCCTACGTCGACGTGAGCCACGTCACCGACATCTTGCACCGCGTCGGCCAGGACGCCTACAACGACGAGCGGCTGCGCAAGATGATGCTCGACCCGCCCACCGTGATGGGCGTCGAGAAGATCGAGGTCGACACGTTCTCGGTGCGCATGGTGGCGCGCACGCTGCCCGGCGTGCAGTTCGACGTCGGCCGTGAACTCCGGGCGCGCGTCGCATCGGCCTTCCGCTACGAGGGCATCAACGTCTCGGCCGATCTCGACACCGGCCGGGCGACCGGGAGTGCCTCATGACCGGCCGGCCGCGCACCTCCACCCTGGTGATCTCCGGGCTGTTCGTGGCCGTGCTGGCCCTCTACATCCTGGTGCGCCCGGTACCGGCGGCGGAAACGTCCACGGGGACGAGCCAGTCCGCCGGTAATACCTCCACGTCCAGCCCGACGTCTAGTCCCACCCAGACTTCGCCCAGCCCGACCCGGTCGCCCAGCCCGTCGCGCACGCCGAGCCCTTCAGACACGCCGACCAGCAGTTCCCCGACGCCGGTCGGATCACCGACCACGGCGCCGCCCACCGACAGCCCGTCGCCGTCCACCGGATCGCCCACGCCGTAGGCCCGGCCCAACGGTCAGGCCGGCCGGTTGACCGGGGCGAAGTCCGACAGGGTGAACCAGCGCGGCAGGGCCCGCCGGAGCGGGCTCGGGCCCTGGATGCTGAGGCCACCGGAGCGCAGTGCGTCCGGCCAGCTCATGTCGCCGCGCCATACTTCGGTCATGCGCCGCAGGCTGCCGGTCACGGTGACGGCGACCGGATGGCCCGGGTCGTCGTCGCACACGTCTGTCTCGGCCGAGCCGATCACCAGCCACCAGTCGCGGGTGGCGGCCGGCACGTCGGGGAACCTGAACTGCACCACCGTCCGCCCCGGCGGGACGACCGCGTAGTCGATATTCCGGTGCATGTCCCACAGCAGCAGCTTCGGGTCCAGGTCCTCGTCACCGATCTCGCCGATCCAGCGGATGCCCCAGACCCCCAGCGCCTCCACCACCGGCTGAAGCTCGCGGCCGGCGGGCGTCAGGACGTACCGCACGTCGTTGCCGTCGCCGATCCGGTCCACCACGCCCGCCCGGACCAGCTGGCCGAGCCGCTTGGACAGCAGGGTGGGCGACATCCGCGGCACCCCGCGCCGCAGCTCGTTGAAGCGCTCGCTGCCCGCGACCAGCTCGCGGACGATCAGCAGCGTCCACCGCTCGTCCAGCAACTCCATCGCCTTGGCTACCGGGCAGAACTGGTGATATGAGGTCCCCATGCCCAGCAGGGTAAATCGGGGGGAACCTCCCAGGCCAGACCTTCACGAGGTGAGTACAGATGTTGTACTAGCCGCCGGGTCCCGCACTTCCTAGCGTCGGTTCCACTGAAACATATGGGGAGGAGACCCGAAATGACCGTTAACACCGCGAGTACCACCGACGCAGGCCGGGCGCTGAAGGCGAAGCACCGCGCCATGTGGGCGTTCGGCGACTACCCGGCCGTGGCCACCGATCTCGTGTCGAGCCTCGGCCCGATCCTCGTCGGCGCGTGCCAGGTCCGGCCCGGAGACCGGGTGCTCGACGTGGCCGCCGGAACCGGCAATGCCGCGATTCCCGCGGCCGAGGCCGGTGCCAGCGTGGTGGCCAGCGACCTGACCCCGGAGTTGCTCGAGACCGGGCGGCGGGAGGCCGAGCGGCGGGGAACGACGCTGGAGTGGCGGGAGGCCGACGCCGAGAACCTGCCGTTCGGGGACAACGAGTTCGACACGGTCATGTCGTGCCTGGGCGTCATGTTCGCGCCGTTCCACCAGGCCACCGCCGACGAGCTGATCCGGGTGTGCCGGCCCGGCGGGACCATCGGCCTGGTCAACTGGACCCCGGAAGGCTTCATCGGGCAGATGTTCGCCACGATGAAGCCGTACGCCCCGCCGCCCCCGCCCGGCGCGCAGCCGCCGCCGCTGTGGGGCCGCGAGGACCACGTCCGCGAGCTGCTTGGCGACCAGGTCACCGACGTCCGGGCCAGGCGCCAGACGGTCCGGATCTCCAGGTTCGGCCGCCCGGAGGACTTCCGCGACTACTTCAAGGCCAACTACGGCCCGACCATCGCCGCCTACCGGGGCATCGCGGACGATCCGCAGCGGACCGCCGCGCTGGACGCCGA
>Ga0335085_10008823_pt1 | contig 15304 bp, 13 predicted proteins | sample Lox_Sample_45_FD_206712 | JGI IMG/M metagenome (GOLD analysis project Ga0335085, IMG submission 206712) | Soil microbial communities from Loxahatchee National Wildlife Refuge, Florida, United States - Lox_Sample_4.5 | ecosystem: Environmental > Terrestrial > Soil > Wetlands | place: USA... | reverse complement strand
CCCGGCGGCAGCTGCCGGGCGGAGACGGCGGCGAGCGCCGCGAACGAGGCGCCGACGAGCGCTCCGGCGGGGAGGAGCGTCGCCGCGGCGAGAACGAGGACGGTCCCGAGGCCGGGCAGCTCGCCGGGCGGCGGCGCGGTGGCGAGCTGGAGAAGGCGAAGCGCGACGATCCCGGCCGCTCCCGCCAGCGCGAGGAGGGACAGGAGCGGCGCGCCGAGGCGCGGGAGACGTTCCGGCGAGGCCCGCCGCGCGGCGAGCGCGCCGAGCGCAATGCCGAGGAGCCAGGAGGCGAGGCCGGTGCCGATCGCCGCCTCGTCCCCCGCGGCCGAGACGAGGAGCTCGCGCAGGAGGAGGACCTGGGCGGCGGTCGCCGCGAAGCCGGCGGCGGCGAGCGCCGGGAGGAGCCGCATCTTCCCCCCAGCTTAGGCCCGAAAGGCCCCGCGGTCAGATCGCGAAAGTCACTTCATCGAGGCCCGGACCTGGACGAGGAACTTGTCGAAGTCGTCGATCCGGATGAGGCCGAGGCGCGGGTACTCGAAGTCCAGGATCACGTACAGGGTGAAGGCGAGGATGAAAGCGAATCCCCAGACGTGGAGCCAGCTCCGGGTCGCGCTCGCGCCCATCTCGTAGCCGACGAGAAGGGCGCAGACGAGGGAGATCGCCCCGAGGACGACGTAGATGATTCGGGGCGGGTGCATCCCGGTGGCGGCCATCCGGGTCGTCGTGATGTCGATCATCGAGTTGAGGGCCGGCAGGAGGACGATCGACGCCTGCGAAGGGGCCTCCCGGCACGCCGCCACGGCGTCGGCCCAGATCTCGTTCTGGAGCGCGGTGGAACGGTCATAGGTCGCCTTCGCGGCCGCGAAGTCGGAATTCGCGATGATCCGGTAGGTCTCGAGCCGGAGGTCCACGTACCGGCGAAACGCGTCGCGCAGCTTCGGCTGGGCGGCCTCTGGAAGGAGGTCGAGGCGGAGCCACGCGGTCCCGATGGCGTTCGCCTCGTCGACGATCTGGGCCCGGCGCACGTCGAGCCGTGTGGCGGCGCCCGAGAACGTGAAGGCGAGAAGGAGTCCCAGGAGCCCGAACGCGACGGTCTCGACGGTCCCGAGTCCCGCCGGCTGGGCCGTCCCGCCGCCGGCGAACGACCGGCGGCCGAGGCGCCTGCCGATCTCCAGGAAGGCCAGCATCGCGAGGGAGATCGTCGCGAAGGTGAGAACGGCTCCGACGAGATTCAGCATGTGGAGAGGATAGCCGGGACGGGCGGGGGCGCCGCGAGCGAGACGTTCGGGCCCGGTTTGCCCGTCAGCGCCCCGGAATTCCGAACGCGCCCCTACAGGCCTCCATGGAATCGCCCGAAGGTGCGGGCCAACATCATGGCCATGAGAAGTGCACCGAGACCAGCCGTGAGTGCATGTCTTGTGTTTCGAAGATCGAAGACTCCCACACGGCATATCAGCAGATAGCCGACGGCTGCGTTGAATGAGCCCCACATCACGTTCACCAGGGAAGAAGACAAGCCCTGGCCTGGAGGGGAAGCAAACGGGCTTTGAAATGGGTGTCCCGAAATCCCGGTCACGAAATGAGGAATGGCATTGGCGAGAAAGGCACCGCCGAAGAAGTACGATATGTAGTGATTCCAGCGCATCTCGGTACTCCTCTCTTCCTGAACGCTCCAGTCTAAGCCTCAGATTCGACACGACGAGATCAGGAGCGGGGGAGGCGAGATCGCGGCCCATCACGTTCGGAGAAATGTTGGAACTGAGACTCGTTTTCTGATTATCATCGACGGGCGCGTGCCTGGAAGGACGAAAGGGGGAAATTATCGTGAGAAAAGCGGCGTTCCGGGCACTGTTCGGACTCGGTCTCCTCCTCCCGCTCGGTGGCTGTGACTCCTGTCAGCAGAAAGCGCCGGGCCCTCCGCCGGCCCCGACGGCGATCGGCTCGGGATCCAGTCTGGACAAGCCGATGGAGGTCAAGCCCCACCCGAATGCCGCCGGCGACGAGTATTGGGTCTTCAAGGTCACGGCGACCTCCGGCTACAACCCGGTGCCGGACGACCTCGGCAAGGACAGCCTCGTCTGCATCCTGTGCCCGAAGCCGAAAGAGGGTACGACCTGGGACACGTCGCCGACCGTCTCGCCCGCCCCCGGCTACAAGATCCAACTGGCAGTCTCCAAGGATTTTATGGGCTGCCAGGGCTGTCCGACGGGCGTCAACAGGACCTACGAGGTCAAGTAACGGGTGAGCCCCGCCCGGGTCGGCCGGCCCTCCTGATGAATCGCGCCTCGCCCTCACCGCAGCGGCGGTGCGACCCACGGTGAAGAAGATGGTGCCCGACATCCACTTCTGTCGGAGCGCGACCGGGGCCCGCCTCGCCTACGCGACCTTCGGCGAGGGGCCGGTCCTGCTGATCACGCCCCCATGGATCAGCAGCCTCGAGGTCCAGCTCGAGGACCCCGCCTGGATGGGGTTCTACTCCAGGCTGGCCCGCCACCACACCGTGCTGGTCTACGACAAGCAGGGCTGCGGGCTCTCGGAGCGCGAGCGGACCGATTTCACCTGGGAGCGCGACGTCGAGGATGCCCGGACCGTCGTCGACCAGCTCGCCCCCGACCGGCTCTCGATCTTCGGGGCGTCGCAGGGCGGCCCGATCGCGATCGCCTATGCGGCACGGCGCCGCGAGCAGGTGGACCAGCTCGTCCTCTACGACACCTACGCACGCGGGGCCGACATTTCCCGGGACGGCGGAGCTTCCTTCGTCGACCTGGTGCGATCGAACTGGGGCCTCGGGTCCCGCACGATGGCGGCGCTCTTCCTGCCCGAGAACCTCGACGATCCGGCCGCGCTCGGCGTCGTGCTCAAGTGGGAGCGGGCCGCCGCCACCCGCGAGATGGCGACCCGTCTCCTCGAGGCCCTGTTCGCCTGGGATCTCTCACCGCTCCTTTCGGACGTGAAGGTGCCGACGCTCGTGCTCCACCGGCGCGGCGACAAGGCGTTCCACACCGGTCTCGGGCGAGATCTGGCCGCCGGCATCCCCGGGGCGCGCTTCGTGCTGCTCGAGGGCGGCGGCCACCTCCCGTGGTACGGAGACGGCGATGCCGTGCTCCGGTCCGTCGCCGAGTTTCTCGGAGACGACGTGGCCGACACCCTCCGTCCCGTCGAGAGGGGCGCCGTCGACACCGCCGCCGCCGGCGGGGCCCCGGCGGAGAGACGGCCGGCCGTCGCCCCGGACGGCTTCGCCTTTCGGGTGGTCCACCGTGATCTCCTGCGGGAGCACGGGCAGATGCCCCTCGACCGGTGCCGCATCGGCCTCGCCCAGCTCTCGCTGTCGGTGGATTTCTTCGAGGCCACCTCCTCCGGCATGCTGGCCCTGCGACGCGGGCGGGTCGATGAAGTGCGGCGAAAGCTCGCGGCGACGGTCGCCACCGCCCGGAGCGACCGCGTCGATCTGCTCCTGCTTCCCGAGCTCGCGGTCGACCTGAAGGTCGATGCCCTACGGGCGGACCTCCTGGCGCTTGCGGCCGAGACCGGGATGACGATCGTGCCGGGGTCCTATCACGACGCCCTCGGCCGGCGGAACGTGGCCACCGTGGTCGGCCCGGAGGGGATCCTCTGGGAGCAGGACAAGCAGCTGCCGGCCATCCTGCACATCGACGGAAAGCGGATGGAGGAGGCCATTCCCGCCGGTCCCAAGCCGGTCCTCGTGGCGAGCACCCGGTTCGGGCGGGTCGCCATCGCCATCTGCCGCGACTTCCTCGATCTCGACCTGCGCGTGGCCCTCCGGCACTGCACCCCGGCGGTGGACATCGTGCTCAACCCGGCGTTCACGCCGGTCACGGCCGATTTCCAGGCCGCCCACTTCGAGGCGCGGCGCTCGATCTACGCCTACTGCTTCTTCTGCAACGTGGCGGAGTTCGGTGGCTCCTCGATCAACACCCCCGAAAAAGACCGCACGAACCGCACCCTGCCGGTGGGCGAAGAGGGGTTGCTGTGGAAGGACATCGACCTCATCGGCCTGCGTGACGAGCGTCAGAAGTGGGCCGAGATCCGGGGCCGGTCCGGGTTCATCCAGAGCACGCGCTGACGCCGTCGGATCCCGCGTTACTCCGGGCTCGCGGACTCGGAGAAAGTGGAGTAGTCGACGGTCAGCTCTTCGTTCGCTCGGATATCCCGTAACGCAAAGAACTCGTCGTTGCTGTCGAACGCGACGTTGGGATGGTCGGAGTGGTTCAGGTACCACGACGGAGTCAGCTGATTGAAGCTCTTCGGACAGCCGAAGAATCCGTCTTCCTTCACGGTGAAGTCGTCGTAGAAGGCGCGGAGGGCTTTTGGCAGCCGCGAGACCACGGTTTCCGGCACCCACCGTATCTGCGTGTTGTCGTGGTTGAAGAGATAGGTGCCTTTCCGAATTCGCTTGATGGCCATGACGCCGACTCCGTGAATTCGAGAAGGGGCCAGCCGAGTCAAGACATCGGCATGAGGCCAGAGCCGTGACCGCATAGGTCGGACCTCCTTCGCGGTGTGATGGTGGACTGGCAAGGAGTCTATGCGAGGCCGCCGGGTGCTGCGGGATTCCCGAGAAGTCGTCCGCTCTCAGGGCTTCGGTTTCCTCCGGCGCGCGCCCGCTCCGGGGACGGCGCGGTAAAGGGTCAGGGAAAATCTCGCGTCGCCGTCGATCCACCGATGCTCGCGGCGAAAGCCGGCGGCCCCGGCGAGCCGCTCCACGTCCGGAAGCTCGTACTTGTACGAGCTTTCCGTGAAGATCGTCTCGCCGGCCGCAAAATCGGCCACGACGCCCGCCCGCGGAATCGTGACCCGCTGGCTCGCGATGCTCACGAGATACATCTCGACGCGACTCTTGCCCGGGTTCCACACGGCGCGGTGTTCCCAGCCTGCGAGGTCGAAATCGGCGCCCAGCTCGCGATTCAGCCGAAGGAGGACGTTGCGGTTGAAGACCGCCGTCAGACCGAGGGGGTCGTCGTAGGCCTCGAGGAGCGCGCGCTCCCCCTTCACGAGGTCCGTACCGAGGAGAAGCGCGTCGCCTGGGCGGAGCCGCTGGCGGATGCCGGCGAGGAGACGCTCCGCGTCGACCGGGTCGAAGTTTCCGATGTTCGACCCGAGAAAGAGGACGAGACATTCTCCCTTGGCGCGCGGCGGGCGCGTCGCCTGGCGGAGGCCTTCTTCGTACGTCGCCCGATGGCCCCGGGGCTTCACGCCGGGGATCTTCGCGAGGCGCTCGAGCGAGGCCGCGAGCGCGGCGGCCGAGAGGTCGACCACGTGAACGTCCGCGGTTTTCCGCCGCGCGCGCAAGGCCTCGACGACCAGTACGAGCTTCTCGCCGCTCCCCGAGCCCAGCTCGACGACCGGGACCGGCCCGGCGAGCGCGCCCGCGACCGCCGGAGCGGCTCGGCGGAGGAGGCGCGTCTCCGCCCGGGTGATCCGGTACCACGGGAGCTGTCCGATCGCCTCGAAGAGCCGCGAGCCGAGCGCGTCGTAGAAGTACTTCGGTGGCAGCGAGCGCGGCCTCCGCGCGAACCCGGCCTTCACGTCCCGGATGAGGCTCATGGCCGCACGCACCGGAACTTCGCGTAGACGTACGGGTAGCGCGCCTGGAACCAGTTCCGGAACGTCCGTCGGACGAGCGGAAAGGGCGTCGCCGGCGATGCGCCCTTGAGGACGAAATGGCGCCCGTCGAAGAAATCGGCCGAGTAACGCGGATAGGAGGCCATGGGCGCGAAGCCGTCGAATCCCGCGAACGGGGTGGATGTCCATTCCCACCCGTTCCCGACGAGGTCGTGCACGCCCCAGGCGCTCGCGCCTCCGGGACGAGAGCAGACCGGGACGGGGTCGTCGCGTTCCGCACCGAAGTTCCCGTGCGCGGCCGAGGGCGCCGAGTTGCCCCACGGGAACGCGAGCTCCCTCCCTTCCGGCGTCCCGAACGCGGCGCGGTGGAACTCGGCCTCCGTCGGAAGGCGCCCCGGACTCCATCTCGTGTAGGCCGACGCTTCGGCGTGGCTCACCCAGACCGGCCAGGCCGGCGGCAGCGGAACGAGGCCGAACTGACCGATCCAGAACCACGCGCCGCCTTCCTTCCTCCAGAAAGGAGGATGCGTGATGCCGCTCCGCGAAAGCCACTCGAAGTCGCCCGGCGGCCAGAAGGAGGGATCGGCATAGCCCCCGGCCTCGACGAAGTCGAGGAACTTCTCGTTCGTGACGGGCGCCGTGTCGATCGTGAACGCCGGGACGGACCGGCACGTCTCCGGGAACTCGTTGTCCCAGCCGAACGGAATCTCACCCCGGCGGGCACCGAGCGTCGCGACGCCCGCGGGGACCCGGACGGCCGGGGCGTGACGCGCCAAGCCCGCCACCTCGTGCGGCGGGGGCGCCGCCGGGCCGCGCTTTTGGGCGTAGGGGAGGCGGTGGAGCATGTAGCGCAGGGTCTCCTGGTGCATGAGCTCGTGCTCGAGCACCGTGAAGACGGCCTCCCGCGACGCCTCGCCGGCGAGCTCCTTCGAGGCGAGCGCCGCTTCCACGGCGGCGTCGGCGTGGCGGACGTACGCGGTCACGGCCTCGCGCGAAGGCCAGCGCCCTTCCGGCGGCGCGCCGCCCTCGGCGGGCGGGTCGATCCCGCGCTCGAAGAGGCGTTCGAGCGACGGGTCGATGCCCGGCCGGCCCAGCGCTCCCTTCAGCAGCGTGTTCACGCCGAACGCGGCCAGATGGCCCTCGTAGAAGACGAAGGGATGGCGCAAGGCGATCGGGCGCGCCTCGTAGGCGCCGGGCGTCAGCGTCTCGTCGAAGAAACGCTGTGTCGCCGCCCGCGCCGCGCGCCAGTGCCCGAGAACCGGGGAGCCGGGATCGGGATGCCGCGAGCCTTCCATGCCTCCATTCTCCGACATGACCGCCTGGAGCCGGCCGATGTATAACCTGCGTCTCAGGGTCAGGAACGTTGGAGAATTCGATCCAGGATCGCCTGTCTGCGCACCGGCTGCTCGCCGGCGCACCTCCCGATCAGCTCGCCTGGCTCGCCGCCCGCGGCCAACTCGTGAGGTTGGAGCCCGGAGGCCTCCTCGCGACGAAGGGCAGCATGGTGAGGGGCCTCTACATCGTCCTCTCGGGCCACCTCTCGATTTACATCGACCGGGGCGCCGGGCCCCACAAGGCCATGGAGTGGCGAGGCGGCGACGTGAGCGGCCTCCTGCCGTACTCGCGCCTCGTCGGATCGCCGGGCGACGTGAGGGCCGAGGAGCCGACCGAGATCTTCATGATCCCGCGCGAGGAGATTCCCGCGCTGATCCGCGAATGCTACGAACTCACCGCGATCTTCGTGCACGTCATGCTCGACCGCACGCGCCATTTCACGTCGAGCGACCTCCACGAGGAGAAGATGTCCTCCCTCGGGAAGCTCGCGGCGGGGCTCGCGCACGAGCTGAACAACCCCGCCTCGGCGGCCGCCCGGAGCGCCAAGGGTCTCCGGCTCGGGCTGTCGGAGCTCGAAGCGGCGGCCCGCGCGCTGGGCGCCGCGCGCCTGTCCGAGGCGCAGCAGGCCGCCGTGGACCGTGCGCGCCATCTCTGCCAGCTCGCGGCCGGCACGACGTTCGGACACTCGCCCATCGAGCAGGCGGACCGCGAAGATGCGCTGGCCGACTGGCTGCGAGGTCACGGCGCCGACGTCACCGCTGCCGAAGCGCTCGCGGCGTCCGCGGTCACGGTCGAGTCCCTCGACGAACTCGCGCGGGTGCTCGACGGCGAGGCTCTCCGCGCGACGCTCCCGTGGCTCGTGGCCGGATGCGCGACGTACCGGCTGGCGTCGGAGATCGAGGCCTCCGCGACGAAGATCCACAATCTCGTCGCGGCGGTGAAGGGCTTCACCTACATGGATCAGGCCACCATGCCCAAGCCGGTGGACGTTCGTCAGGGGCTGGCCGACACGCTGGCGGTGCTCAACGCGAAGGCCCGCGGGAAGTCCGTGAGCGTGAGCCTCGACGCCGACGCCGATCTTCCGCGCGTCCCGGGCTTCGGGGGCGAGCTCAACCAGGTCTGGGCGAACCTCGTCGACAACGCGCTGGACGCGGCCCGAAGCAGCGTCGTCGTGGCCGCGGGCCGCCAGGTCGGGTCCGTGGTCGTGCGTGTCGTGGACGACGGGCCGGGACTGCCCGCGGAGATCCGTGAGCGGATCTTCGATCCCTTCTTCACGACGAAGCCGGTCGGCCGGGGCACCGGCCTCGGCCTCGACATCGCGCGCCGCATCGTCCGCAAACACCAGGGGGACATCGAGGTCGACTCCCGCCCCGGCCATACCGAGTTCCGGGTGACGCTGCCTCTCGACGCGGGAAAGGGCTGACGTGGTCAAACCGGTCATCCTGGCCGTCGACGACGACCCCGAGGTGCTGGGCGCCGTCGAGCGCGACCTCAAGCAGCACTACCGGAACGACTACCGGATCCTGAAGGCGGGGTCCGGCCGTGAGGCGCTCGATGCGGCACGCCAGCTCAAGGAGCGCGGCACGCCTGTCGCCCTCTTCGTCGTCGACGAGCGGATGCCGGGAATGTCGGGCACGGAGCTCCTGCGCGAGGCGATCAAGTTCTTCCCCGAATCCCGCCGCGTCCTGCTCACGGCGTACGCCGACACGCAGGCGGCCATCTCCGGCATCAACGACGTCGGGCTGGATCACTACCTGCTGAAGCCCTGGGATCCTCCCGCCGAGCGCCTCTACCCGGTCCTCGACGATCTCCTGTCGGACTGGATGTCGCATGTGCGGCTCCCTTACGAAGGCATCCGGGTCGCGGGCGCGCGGTCGTCACCCCGCAGTTTCGAGGTGAAGGAGTTCCTGTCGAGGAATCACGTCCCGTACCAGTGGATCGACGTCGACCGGGACGAGCCCACGCGTGAGCTGATCCGCTCGGCCGGTGACGCGGCGCGGCTGCCCATCGTCTTCTTTCCCGACGGCACCCGCCTCGTGGCCCCGGCCAACCCCCAGCTGGCCGAGAAGGTCGGGCTGCAGACGCGCGCTCTCCTTCCGTTCTACGACCTCGCGATCGTCGGCGGCGGCCCGGCGGGGCTGGCCGCGGCGGTCTATGCCGCCTCGGAGGGGCTGCGCACGGTGCTCGTCGAGCAGAGCGCGCCCGGCGGCCAGGCCGGCACGAGCTCGCGGATCGAGAACTACCTCGGGTTCCCGTCGGGCGTCTCCGGGGCCGATCTCGCCCGCCGCGCCGCCACCCAGGCGCGCCGCTTCGGCGCCGAAGTGATCGCGCAGGAAGCCGTCGGCGTCCGGCGCGAGGACCCGTACCGCGTAGTCCGGCTGGCCGACGGGACCGACCTGAGCTGCAAGGCGGTCGTCCTGGCCACGGGCGTGTCCGTGCGGATGCTGGAGGTGCCCGGCGTCGACGCTCTCCTCGGCATCGGCGTCTATTACGGCGCGGCCATGACCGAGGCGGCGACCTACCGCGCCCAGGACATCTGCATCGTGGGCGCGGGGAACTCGGCCGGCCAGGGCGCTCTCTTCTTCTCGCGATACGCCCGCCGCGTCACGATGCTCGTCCGCAGGAAGTCCCTCGCCGACTCGATGTCGCGGTACCTCATCGACCGGATCGCCGCGACGCCGAACATCGAGGTCGTGACGGGGGCCGAGGTCGCCGCCGTCTGCGGCACCGGGCGCCTGGAGAAGATCGTCGTCCGGAAGGTTCCCGACGGGCCGGACCGCGAGATCGAGGCGGCGGCGATGTTCATCTTCATCGGCGCGAGGCCGCGGACCGAGATGCTCGGCGGCCTGATCGAGCTCGACGAGAAAGGCTACGTGCTGACGGGCCGCGACCTGTCCGCCGCGGCCGGCCGGCCCCGCGGCTGGACGCTCGATCGCGATCCCTTCCCCTTCGAGACCAGCGTCCCGGGAATCTTCGCCTCCGGAGACGTGCGCGCCGGCTCCAGCAAGCGCGTCGCGGCGGCGGTCGGCGAGGGCTCCGGCACGGTCGGCGTGGTGCACACCTATCTCGAGACCGTCTGACGGCCGGGGAGACCTGATCAGACGGCTCGACGATCTTCGTCGATCTGGAAGGCCGGCTCGACGGCTGAGTCGTTCCGAATCGACCGAGAGACAGCCTCCAGGGCCAGGAGGTAGCGCGCGAGGTGCCGAAGGAGGTTGCAATCCTCACGGCCGGACTCGCGGCAGATGTCGCAGGTGCAATCCACGGCCTTCTCCGTCGGCATCTGGTCCATCGCAAGAGGATTCGCGACCGGCGGCTCGGTCTTCATGGGTGACCTCCGCGTCGAAGGGTACGGCCCGCCTGTTCCAACGGCTTGAAGAGGGCGCGGAGAGGGCGCGAAGACCGGTGCCCGACGGGTGTGCTGACGAGTCAGCCCGCGGCCCGATGACGGGTCACGGGATGAGTGGCGTCTCGAAGGGGGTCTAGAATCTCGGCGTGATTCTGTCGTGACGGAGGGTTTTCTCGGCACCGCCGCCCGCCGGCTGGCACCGGCCGTTCTTCTCCTGGGCCTGCTGATCCCGGGAGCAGCGCGCGGACTGGAGGTCCGGATCACTCCCGGCGCCGTCAAACGCGCGATCGAGAAGTCCGCTTTCGTCAACGGCGAGTTGACGCGGGAGACAGCCAACGGTCTTCTCGGCGTGACGTTGCGCAATCTCCGTGTCCGGTTCGATCCCGCCTCGAGCCGGGTGCTGCTTGACGCCGACGCCGTCACGACTCTCTCCTGGTCCGGCGTGCTGACCCTGTCGTTTCAGCCCAAAGCCGCGGGATCGAGGCTGTGGCTCGAGGACATCCGAATCGACAATGTCGAATCCGACTTCGTTCGCAACGCCCTCCGCGACCTCCTGAGTGCTGCGCTCGCCCTTCCCCGCGTCGATCTCGAGGAGAAGGCCCGGTCACCCATCAGCTCGCCTCCCTACTCCCTCCTCGTTTCCTCGCCGACGGTCAGAGACCTGCAAGTCAAGAGCGACTACATTCTTCTCCAGCTCGATGGCCGGGTGACCGTTCAGTAGGGCGGCTTCCTCCTCGAGATGCGCGAGGATTTGCCGCCGTACAGCCGATCATCACTTCCCCCGGGCCGGCTCGTGTTCACGTCCCCAGGCCTGGGCGCTTTCCGGGCTCCAGCCACGCTGGCGATCCCCTTCGGCGGCGCGCCGGGCGTTCGCCTCGGCCTCGACGAGGTGCTCGGCCTTCCACTTCATCGCCATCAGGATCCGGTTCCGGCCGCCCGGGTGGTCGAAGAAGAGCACCTCCTCCAGCGGCGAAGGGTCCAGCTTTCGGTATTCGCCGAGCTTCAGATCCGCCAGCGCCTCCCCGTCCGGCTGTCCGGAGGCGTTGATGCCGAACAGGTCGGCCTCGGCTTCCACCACGCGGGTGTAGGTATTCAGGACGGGCGTCAGGACGAAGAAGTAAGTCGACAAGAGGATCAGCGCCAGCGGCAGCCCGGCCGTGTCGCCGACGCCGCGGATGTCCCAGGCGGCTCCCTTCCGCGCCGTGACCCTCTCGAACCCCCACTTCACGAGCGCGAAGCCGATCGCGATCACGACGGCGAGGAAGAGCAGGAGCTTGTAGACGTGGTTCAGGACGAAGTGGCCCATCTCGTGGCCCATCACGGCCTCGATCTCTGCGAGCGAGCAGCGGTTGAGCAGGTTGTCGTTCAGGCTGATCCGCATCGTGGTCGCGAAGCCGCTCACGTTGGCCGAGACCCGTTTCGTCTGGCGCGAGGCGTCGAAGACCCACACGTCCCGGGCGTTGATCCCTTCGGCGCGGGCGAGGCTCAGGATCGAGCTGCTAACCGCCGGGTCGACGAGGCGGGTGTACTTGTTGAAGAGGGGAGCGATATACACGGGCGCGATGAGCACGGAGAGCATCATGAGAATCATTGCGGCGACGGCCCCCCAGAGCGCCCACGTCCGGACGAGCCTGCGGACGACACCGTAGAGGGCGGACACCGCCAGCCCGCCGAGGATCAGGCCGACGGCGAGCTCCTTCGCCTGGTCTCCCATCCACGGCCCGAACGTCTGGTTCGCGAGGCCGTAGCGGTGCTCGCGCAAAAAGCCCTCGTAGATCGTCATCGGGAGGAGGACGACCGTCGTCAGGAGGAGGTACTGGACCCAGTACAGGAACGTCTGGATCGGGCGGAAGCGGACGAGGCGCTCGGCCAGGTTCCGCATCCGGCCGGACAGGCCGGTCCCGAGGAGGACGAGATTGACCAGGACGCCGAGGAGAAAGTCCCAGAGCTGGAGCCAGTAGCCGCCCTCGAAATAGGCGTTGGATCGGGCGCGGTCCTCGCCCGCCACCGTGGCCAGATAGGCGTTCGTCGCGACGACGGGATCAAAGGACGCGGGGCTCGGCGGTCTCGTCTCCTGGGCCGCCAGGCGCAGGCTTCCGAGCAACAGGCCAAAGCCGAGCACCATGAAGACACCGCGTCGAGCGTGCGTGCGGGAAACGTCCGTCATCTCGAGACCTCCAAGTGGTTGCCGGGGCCTTTCGGTCCTGACCTGGAACGAGCCTGATTCTCGGGGAAGGGTGAAGTCGAAGGAGACGTCACAGCCGCCGTCGATCCGTTTTCCCGGAGCCGGTCCGCATCTGTGTCACGCAAGGCGGAGCAGCCAGCCCGTGCCTTTTCGAGAGCCTCGTCGAGAACGGCCGCGGTCTCGGCCGCGTGCTCCCTGATGTACGAAGCATGGTCACCCGGCACGAGGCGAAGGTCCAGGCGCCCCTTCGCCAGCTCGCTCCAGCCGCCCGTCCAGTCACGGCGCCTCGGTTCTTCGGGAACGAGGAGCGTGATGGGGACACCGAACGGCCGCAGGCGATGTCCGAGCAATTCGCCGACGTACGCCCGTCCCGAGCGGCGCTCCCCGTCGCCTCCGGCCGAGAGCGCTCCCGCCCGGCCCGAGCCGATCAGCGCGCGCGCGGCGATCTGCAGCTTTTCGAGGAGGTAGCGCCACCGCCGACCGCGCTCGCGCGCGACGAGATTTCGCGTGTGGTGGCGGATCCTCCGGGCGAGGCTCTCTCCGAAAGGGGCGTGGAGCGGCCACGTGGCCGTGACAACGCGGTGGCCGAGTGCGCGCGCGAGGCCGGGGCGCGGCGTGTCCAGAAGGGCGAGCAGCGCCACGCGCTCCCCGTCCGCCTCGAGGCGGCGGGCCATCTCGAGCGCCAGGATTCCGCCGACGCACTCCCCCGCAAGGAAGTACGGCCCCTTCGGCTGGAGGACGCGAAGGTGTTCGAGGAAGGTGGCGGCGAGGGTCTCACAACGGGGCTTGTCCTCCCGGACCCGCGCCGGCCGGCGGAGACCGAAGACCGGAATGCCCGGCCGGAGGTGGCGGGCGAGCCGCGCGAAGATCGTCAGCTCGTTCTCGCTTCCTTCGCCGCCCGGGACGACGAAAAGCGGCGGCCCGTCATCCCCGCGGCGGAGCGAAACCACCATGCCGGGGGAGCGCTCCGGCCGCGCAGCCGGCGCTGCCAGCCCCGCGGGCGTCGGCGCCTCGAGCAGGTCGGCCGGCGTGATCCCCCAACCCCCCTCCTCTTCGAGCCTCGCCACCAGCTCCAGGACGAGCAGCGAATCCCCGCCGAGGTCGAAGAAGTCGTCGCGAGCCCCCACCCCGGTCAGCCCCAGGACCTCGGCGAAGATCTCCGCGACCGTCTCCTCGGCCTTTCCTCGGGGAGGAACGAAAGGCGTTTCCAGCGAGGGACGCGCCCGGCCCGGATCGGGAAGAGCCTGGCGGTCGACCTTTCCGTTCGGCGTCCGCGGGAGCGCGTCCACGAAGGCGAAGCGGTTGGGCACCATCCAGCCCGGCAGGCGCTCCGCCAGGGACCGGCGAATGACGCCGGCGCCGGGCGCTCCCCGCTCGCTTCGGACGATCCAGGCCACGAGCTGCTGTCCGCGGAGAGTTTCGCGGCGGGCTACGACGGCCTCCCGGACGCCCGGGACGTTCGCGAGGGCGGCCTCGACCTCCGCCAGCTCGACCCGGTAGCCGCGGATCTTCACCTGGAGGTCCTTGCGTCCGAGGTGGAGGAGACAGCCGTCGGGCCGGAGCCGCCCGAGGTCCCCGGTGCGGTAGAGGCGGTATCCGGGACGCTCCGGCAAGGATTCGAACGCGGCTGCCGTCAGGTCCGGCCGTTTCCAGTAGCCGAGCGCCAGCGTCCGTGCCACGACGGCGATCTCCCCCGTGTTTCCCGGAGCCGGCGCGCCGTCGTCACCGAGCAGGACGATCTCGGTCTCATCCACAGCCCAGCCGAGGGGCGCCACCGGATCCGGGATCCGGGTCTCGTGGTCGGCGAACCACTGCCTGATGATGTTGATCTCGGTGGCGCCGAGGCTGACGTGGAAGAGGCACGAGCGGGGCAGGCGCCGGCGGTAGAGCTCGAGGTCGGAGGCGAGAACGGGCTCGCCCCCCAGCTTCAGCAGACGCAGGGCCAGCCGCTCGCTGCCGTCGAGCGAGGCCGCGAGTTGCCGGAAGACGCCCGGCACCGAGTGATAGAGCGTCAGCTCCTCCCGCTCGAGCCACTCCGCCAGCCGGCGGGGCCCCAGGCTCCTGAAGTCGAACGGGAGGACGGCGGCGCCATTCAGGAGAGCGCCGAACAGGTCGGAGACCGAGGCCCCGAAGCTGCACGAGTAGAGGAGCGTCTGGCGGTCGTCGGGGGTGATGTGAAGGCCGTTCGTCAGCTTCAGGATGTTGTGAAGGACGTTCCGGTGGCTCTGGACGACTCCCTTGGGTTCCCCCGTGGAGCCCGAGGTGAAGAGGACATAGGCCACGTCGTCCGGCGAGACGGCCTGGTCCGGGTCGCCCGGCGGTCCGGTTTCGATCTCCTCCACCCGGAGGATCTCCGTCCCGGTCGGAGCCAGACGGCGGGCCAGGTCCGTCGTGGCCCGGTTCGTCACGAGAAGGCCGGCCCCCGCGTCCTTCAGGAGAACGGCGTTGCGGCCGTCGCCCAGTGCCGGGTCGATCGGTATGTAGAACTTCCCGGCCTGGAGGGTCCCCAGCATGGCCGAGAAGAGGTCCGGGCCCGTCGGGAGGAAGACGGCCACGGGCTCCGCCCCCTTCTCCCTCCGCGTCAGGATCCCGCGGGCCACGCGGCGGGCCGCCTCGTCCAGCTGCCGGTAGGTCCAGGCGGCCTCCGCATTCCGGACAGCCAGCCTCTCGCCGTGCTCCCGGACGATCCGCTCGAAGCGGGCCGGGATGGACCCTTCGATCTCCTCCTTCGGGAACGGCGTGAAAGGGTTCGTCGGCGCCACTCGTCCGGCCGTCACACGAGCTCCTCGCCGTAGACCGCCTGGGCCCTCGTGTAGAACTCGGAGTCGCCGGGCCCGTGCTCGGGGGGGCCC
>Ga0335085_10008822_pt1 | contig 15309 bp, 14 predicted proteins | sample Lox_Sample_45_FD_206712 | JGI IMG/M metagenome (GOLD analysis project Ga0335085, IMG submission 206712) | Soil microbial communities from Loxahatchee National Wildlife Refuge, Florida, United States - Lox_Sample_4.5 | ecosystem: Environmental > Terrestrial > Soil > Wetlands | place: USA... | reverse complement strand
CTATAGGCGAAGACTCGAGGTCCCTGCCCAGCATGCGCGCCAGGCGGCGAGCGCTGTCCTGCATGGATTTGCCGCCCCCATCGGCAGCCGGCAACTGATCCGCCCCGTCCGGCAGATCTCCGGTCAGCCGGTAAATATCCGCCATAGTTGCAAACTGCTCGGCCATTAACCCCTGCCATTCTCCCGCGAACGGCGCGCAGGACGCGATCGCCATCACCGGCGTACGCACCACTCCCGTGTAAATGAGCTCATCAAACACCATGCGCTGCTGGTCGTTCCATCCCCGGGCGTGCACTGCGCCGGAATTCAGCAAAACCAGATCGGTGGTGGTGCTGCCGATGTCAATCAATAACCCGTACCTTACGTGCTTGGCCACCAGTTCGGCGGTCGCAAACCAGTTCGCCGAAGCCACGTCGCCGGCGTAATTCTTGGCTTGAGCTACGCCGACAAAACCGCTGCGTCCGGCAAACACCATCAGGTTCGCATGCGGCAACTTGGCGTGCATCGCCTCCACCAGCGTGGTCACGCCTGCAACGCGATTGGGAAAAATATCCGCAAGTTCTCCAGTCATAGTGAGCGCGTGCAGCGCCCCGGCGCGACCAAAGTTTTTCAGCGCCTGAGCCACGGCACTATCCAAGTGCTGCAAGCCTTGCCAGAGCGGACAAGGCAGCTGCATGGCGTTGCATACGCGTCCGCCGCTGTCCACCAGCGCGACTTTGAGATGCGCACCCCCTAGATCCCATCCGACTGTGCAATCATGCATACATACCCTCGACATCGATCTCAATTCGCCGCCGCGCGAATTTCGGCACGCGAAAAGGTTTGGCATCGTCCATAAGATTCATCACCAGCGCCGCAGGATTGCGGCCCAGCGCCTGCCGCAAACCTGCGTAGGACGTAGTGAGCCGCGGGTTCACTTCCATCACTACGTGCCGGGAACCGCATTGCACAAGATCTATGCCGACGTAGCCCCACAACCCAGGAATCGCCGCCGCAACGCGGTCTGCCAAAGCTGCAAATGCGCCGTCTACGTCAATCAAGGCATTGACCACGCTGCCGAGAAAATGGAATCGACCGTTGCGTACGGCAATGCGCTGATGATTGCAGCTTAAAAGAAGAGCCTCGCCTGCGCGGCACAGTGCGCAAAGGCTCAGTGCGCTTCCGGGAATAAACGGTTGCAATACGTAATTGTCCGGTCTCGCTTTAAGCCATTCCTGCGCCGTCACGAGATTCTGGAACAAGAACGTGTCCCCGCAGCCTGCGCCGTCATCGGGTTTCACAACCCACTGTCCTACTGCGTCGTGCAATACGGCTTGCGCCGGCGAGTAAGTCGGCACCGCCGCGATTCCTGCGCTCTCAAGATGGCATGAAGTCGCGCGCTTGCTCGCGGCAAGGTGCACCGCGTCCGGATGGCTGCCCAATAACCTGCGTCCCCGGTTAAGCACGCTTCGATGGATGCGCTCAAGCACCCCTCCGCTCTCCGGCGCGATTGGCCATACGGCATCTGCAATATCGATGCACCGCTCCATAATCCGTGCCGTTTGCTCGGCTGTTCGTGGAGTGTGCGCAGTGATCCGGAAATCCAATGCGGAAAGGCGTGGATCGCGCATGGTGATTATTTCCATTCCGGGTATATCGACGAGATCGCGCAATAACGCGTTAAGCATGATATCGCCTTCGTGTGCAAGCGAAACCGGCAGCGCTTGGTCAAGCAGCCCGCCGCCGGTAATATGCTCGTATACGAAGATGCGCATTTGAAACGAATTATCCGCCCGCAGAAGCGCGGGGGCGCGCGCAAAATCTTTTGGAACCGGACTCAATATTAATCATATGCATCTCTTTGCTTCGTCGTCTGCAAGGTTAATCAGGCGATGAAAATTATTCCAGTTCTGGATCTGATGCAGGGCCGAGTGGTACACGCGCTTGGAGGTGAGCGCCATCAATATCGTCCCATTGAATCCGGATTATGCGCCGGCAGCAGCGCGCTCGACATTACCTGCGCGCTACTCGAACTGTGTCCGTTTCGCGTGCTTTATATTGCCGACATTGATGCGATCCAAAAGAACGGCGGCAACGTTGAGGTAATCGAAAATCTCCATAAGCGTTTTCCGCAGCTTGAGCTTTGGGTGGACTCCGGAATAGCGGACGCTGCAGCCTTTACGGGATGGCAGGAACGCGGAATCGGGCACGCAGTGATCGGCAGTGAATCGATTCCTGAAGCAGCGCTGCTTTCCACTATTCGCAGCAGTACCAACGCCATTTACCCCCTGCTATCGCTGGATTTTAAAGACAACCATTTTAATGGCGAACAGCACTTGCTCGACCACCCAGAGCTTTGGCCGGAGCATGTTATTGTCATGACGCTCGCACGTGTCGGACGCCTCCGCGGACCGGATCTAAATCAGTTCACCGCGATCAGGCGGCTCGCACCGCAAAAAAAAATTTACGCCGCCGGTGGAGTGCGTAGCGCGCACGACCTCACGCGCTTAGCGCGCGCAGGCGCAGACGGCGCTCTGCTTGCGAGCGCGCTGCACCAGCGCCGCATCAGCGCCAGCGATCTGGCTGCATTGACCGCGGGCGCGGATTCCAGGAGCGCGCAATGAGCAGCATCGGCTGCCCATCGCCCACCTGCGCATCCGGATTATTTCGGGGAGAACGGATGTGCTACGGTGCCCTTCTTGCTCACCACTTCAGAGGCCCTGGGTTGGCCCGCCACTGCTCGCTTAATCGCCTCCTTGGTAGCCTGGTAATTGTAATCGTAGATCTTGGTGTCGTTCTCGGCTAACCAGTGGATGAACACGCCGACACAGATAAAAGTGTCGTCAGCCTCATTTGACGGAATCGTTCCATCCTGCACGCAATCCGCAACGGCCATCGCCACGGCGCGCTGCGCAGGCCCAAACATCTGGACCGCTTGCTTGGCACCCTTGATGGTCACCTTGTTAAATAGAATGGTGTTGGGTTTGGTTAGCAGGTTGGGCGCTACTACCGCAAGCAAGGTACTAAAGCCGTCCTTGTTGTTGGTCAGCGCATTGCAGAACGCACGTTCTACTGAGCTGCCACGCGGTCCCATAATCAGGTCTACGTGAGCCACTTCATTGCCCTCGCCAACCAGCGATTCTCCAACGAGTACACGATCAATTTTCGCCATTTTGCCTCTCCTTAGTTTGGCTGTTTAAACAGTGAAACATAACTCCGAATCCCCGGCGGCGGCCGCCCTCCTAAGCGCCGACATGCTGAGGGTTCGTTTTACTACGGTGCGAGGGGTGATTCGCCTCGCCGCCGGTAAAGCTTCCGACCAACAAATCCTGCAATCGCAGGGCAAGCAGGCTGGCGACGCTCAAATCAGCGGTTGTACCCGGATTAATTTGATCGCGTTTGAGCTCTGCATCCAAACCCAGCAATTGCGGCATCATCGCATGCGGCGATTCGCTGGCCTGCCAGGCACTTTCCAGAATCGCGGCGCGGGAACTGACCTCGCGTGCCAACTCAATGCCGAACTTGCGCGCCACGTGGCTGTCGGGAAAGCGTGCAAGTAATGCCAGATAAGCCGCGAGCACTGCCCATTCGTCACTCGCGAAACGGGCAAATGCTTGACGCGCATTTGGCACACCCACGTCGAAAACGTCTGCAAATGCGTTCGCGTATTGGCGCGCGATGCTGTCCCGACCTTGCGCCTCCTGCATAGCCGCAAGCAGTGTCACCTGCGGTGTCTCGCTCACATCATGGCGCGGGCTAGTCCCAAGCCCGGCCGGATTCGCGAGGCGAATCGCTTCATAGGCGAGCTCCGCATCGCGCTGCGTAAGCTGCGCCAGTACCCCGCGCAAAGCGGGTCGCAATTCGCGAGCGTCGTGCTGCTGAACCGCGCACACTAGCGGTGCGGCGAGAAGCACGATTCCAAGATTGGTGTTGCAGCCCACCGCCTTTTGCGTCTCTTGAACCGAACGTAGAATGCGCTCGCCCACGCTGGCGCAGGAATCAGTTAACGGCGCCAAGATGGCATCAGCACTCGCCGCAAACTGCAGCGCGGTCATATGGTGGCCGGCGCTGTATATGCTTACATTGCCGGGCTTCGGCGCGCGGATTTCCGCAAGGCATGCGCCCTTCAATGCCTGCGCCAGCTGCTCACGCGAGATTGTATTTAGCATACCATCTTCACACCCGCTTGCGGCAGTTTGCGAGCCAGCAGATCATCCACCAAATATTGTGCCAGGTTGTCTCGGCATACCCCCTGCAAGCCGCGCCAAGCCGGAATGCCGTTGACTTCAATGACATAAGGCTCGCCGTCCACGTCACGCATAAGATCCACACCGGCATAATCCATACCCACGGCGCACGCCGCATCCTGTGCCAGCCTTTGCAAGATCTCATCCGGCGGTGCTTTTTCGCATTTAGCCCCTTGCGCCACGTTATTGAGCCAGCTGGTGCCCCGCCGCACCATCGCCGCTCGCGCGCTGCCGCCCACCACCAGCACCCGGAAGTCATGCCAGCGGCCCTCGGCGCACGCTATAAACCGTTGCAGATAAGCCGTCCCCGAATAGTTGACGAGATCGGGGACATCCATACCGCTCTTCAAGCGCTGCAGGCCAAATCCCTGCGAACCGAACAACGGTTTCAATACCAGCTCGCGCCCCGCTGCAGTTTCGCGCAATAATACGGCGCGCGCTCGGGCCGCGGACTCGCACACCCAGGTTGCCGGAGTGGGAATGCCGGCACGCTTCAACAAAAAACTTGTCATTGCTTTATCGACGCTGCGCTCGATAGCGCGTGCATCATTGTAGACCGGCACGCCGAGTTCACGCAGCGCGTGCAGCACGTCGAGGCGTAAAATAACTTGCTCCAGCGTGCCCCCGGGTACGCCACGCACGAAAACGGCGTCCGGCAGGCAATTTTTAAATCCCGGGATCACTACACTGTTGCGCGCACGCGCTAAATCGAAATGGCAATTCTGCAGGGAAACAAACTGACTTTCGCAGCCGCGTGCAGCGAATGCTTGACGTAATTGCCGGCCATGCCAGCCCGGATCATCCGTGATGATGGCGATCCGCTTAACCATTGATTCCCCCAAATGAAACATCCAGTAAATCCGCATTGAGCTTGCCGGCACGGAAGCTCTTACCGCTCTCGAGACAGCTTACGACGACTTGCGCTGGTGCGAATAGCATTGGGTCGATCTTGTAAAAATCATATTCGTAATGCCTGAAAATATCCGCAAAGCGCTTGCCATAGTCGCGTGAGGCCGAGCATGGGAGCTTGTGCGCAAGATCAGCAGCATCGCTGTCACTGCAATTCACGAAAAGCTGCACTTCTCCACCGAACAAGATGGCGTCGTTAGTGCGCCCCATGGCTTCGATGAAATCTTTGCAAGGCGGCGGTAGCGGCGCGCTTCCTGCTCCGTCGACGACATGCTGCAGTGGAAACCCTAGCGCATGGACCTTGTGCAAAGCCACCTCCAAAACGCGCGCCACGATCTGGACAACGCCCGCCAGACTGCGCGTCGGCGTCAGGATAAACGTCAGCTTATCCGCCTCGACCCTACAATCACGCAGTACTTTTTCCACCACTTCTTGAGGTGGAGGCTTGTCGACTTCAAGCACTAGGCAGGTGCGGTCGGCCTTGTCGCGGTAGCCAAGCTCAGCAAACAGGTCTTCCTTGCCGGCAAGAGCGCGTCCCGGCCCTGACCCTAATGCGTGAAATGCGCCTTTACCGCTCCCGTGTGAAAGGCTCCACCCGGCATATTGGCTGCCCAGACATGCCAAAACTGGGTTCTTGGAATGCACGGTTACCTGCAGCGGCCAGCGGGCCGCATTTACGCAAAGGCTCACAGTGCCGAGTCCTCCCATGCAGATTTCAGCGATGCGGCGACCCGCTTCCAACCCGCCGTCGAAAGTAATTCCGGCGTCCACGACGGTATGCCCCTGCGGCCCATGGGTAACTCCTAGACGCAGCGCCTGATGCTCACGCAACAGCTCCGCCACTAAAGGCGCAGCCTGATTATTAACGCTGGGCCAATGTGCGGACTGCGCGTTTAGCGCAGAGTTGGCCGCAATATCGCGATTCTGAGCACTCACGCCGCTTCCTCCGTAATCATCCGTGCGATCATCTTTTGCCGTTGCATCAGCAACCGCTTGACTTGCTGCGTCGACCCGCCTTGCGCATGCACCATGCATAGCGGCGAGCCCGGCGGGTACTCCCTTCCTGCTCCAGGAATGTCACTGACCCATTCTGGAAATCGGGTATTCAAAGAAATGCGCAGAGACCTCTCGGCATAAACCATTGCGTGCCCTCTTGTAATTTTTTGTATAACCAACTGCAGGTCAGGCAATTCGCCCCGGCATGCGCGCAGGTGCCAGGAAAAAAGGGACTCCGCGCAATCCACATCGTAAAGATCCACGGTTGCACAAGGCCGCGGGTTGACTTCCAACACCCGGTATTCATTGCCCCGCAGCAGAAAATCCATACCGTTCAATCCCACGAGGCTGGTTGCCTGCACCAGCCGATTCAGCTTCTGCGCGATTTCCGCCTGTAAAGCGGAATCGAGTTTCGCGTGGCTAATCGCGCCAGCATAACTAAAGGGTGATCCTGCACTTGTAGTCCACTGTTCGTTAAAACCAATAATGTGCGACTTCCTACCGTCGGCGAGAAAAGTTACCGACATGCAGCGCCCCGACTCGAGCTTCTGGTAGTAATGCATTCCATCCGGTTGTCTGCCCGCCGCGGGCAATACGTGAATTCCACCGTAGCCGCCAATTTTTTTTGCAAGCCAGCCGCAAGCTGGCCGTGGCGGTGCAAAGCGCACTTCCGGGTGCGCCATTTCAAGCCCATCGAGCAACGTAAAAAAAAGCCGCGGATCCTTTATGCGCGTCACTGTCTCAGGATTATTGCCGAATAGCGCTCTGCCCGTAGCGAGCTGATTGAGCAGTTGCGGCTGGTCCTCGAAACCTGAACCGTATACCAGGCCGGAGCAGCGCTGGGGCGGGCACAGCTCGTCCGCCGCTTTCAGCAGTGACGCCGCGTCGAAACCATGATCATGCTGCGCCACCGCCCGGCTGTGCTGTGCAAAGCGGTGGGTATCCGAGTCGTTATATAAATCGAGCACCACTACCGGAATGCCGCCGCGGTTGGCGGACTGCGCCAATGTTCTGCCGGTAAGAGCGGCGACAAGGAAAAGCTTGTCTTCAACTGACATATTTGCGCGCCAATGCAAACGCCTCGCGGAAATCTAGGTAAAGCGGTGCTTCTGCCCGCAACATTGCTTCGAAGAGACCCCGCTGCACCTGGTATTTGATGTTACCGATCGCCAGCGCGCCGATTCCTACCGCTTTGCCGGACCCAGCCGCAAAAGGCACGCCATCGTCCATCAGCCCCACGCCCTCGATGCCGGCAGGCGGCACGGCATTGATATCTGCAGCCACCAGCAAGCGCCGTGCCTGTTTCAGTAGCTGCTGGCTCAACACCTGCACACCGGCTTTTGCCGTGGCCATCAACACGTCCATGTTCGTTATAGCCGCTGTTTTGTTTTCTTCTGAACTAGCGTCTACCGGTTCGGTGCTTGCCCCGTAACGGGCATTGGCAACTTGCGCGGACATGCGTGCTCGGGTACCGCTGCTGTGGCTTGCAATTTTGACTTTGGCTCCCGCCCCCGAAGCCAACACTGCAGCAGCAGTGCCCACCGGCCCGGTGCCGCCCAGCACCAGTACTTCGAGTCCTTTCAAATCGCAGTGATGCACCCGTTTCAATTGCCGTTCCACCGCCGCAACCATAGCCGCCGCGGTAGTGAACGCTCCGGAAGGATCCGCGAAAACTGATACTTCGAATGGCGGCACCATCGCGAGTTTTGTCGCATCCAACATGTCCGCGGCCATGCCAATTTCGCGTCCGCCGATGAAAATTCCGGTGCGTTTAACGCCGCTTGGTCCACGTGAAAATATCGCATCCTGTGTAAGCGCCGCAACTTGGTCGAGGGTGATATTGGTATAGGCCGCAACCGCGTTGTAACCGGCGTCGTATGCCATGTTCACGTCGAATGGGCTGACATTTGGACTCGGCGTTATCATGTGCAGCAAAAAAGGTTTTTCCATAAGTCCCTTGAGAACTTGTTTATCAGATCGTCCCGGTTTTGATGCTGCGTTGCTGCAGCAGCACTTCCCCACCCCGATTGCGCGCGGCGCAGACTTTAAAGCGCAGCGCATTATCTGCGCCCCAGCGCTTTTCAGCCTCGCACAGCAGCTTGCCTGCGCAGATTTCGGAATCCACTACGGCAAATCCCGTGGGCCCCCATGAGCTCTGCCCGACGCAATTCACGCCTTGACGTTCGAGCCACGCAAGCACTTCGCTTACTTTCCGGCTCGCATAGCGTCCGCCCTGCGCTGGCGCAAAATGGTCGCCGACCACGCGCTGTAGTTCGCTTACCGCTTTTCCAAATTCCAGAACATCGGCCTCCGCCAAGGCCGGCATTAAATGCATCAGTACCAGGCGGCACAAGTGCGCGGCGCTTGCCTCCGGAAACAGCGGCAAGGCATCAAAGGCCCTCTCCTCATCCGCGCCGTGCAGACCCTGGGCCCGTAAATCGAAAATCAGCAATATCCGCCAGTTTGACGGGAAAGTGATGCGGCTGGTGATGCGCGGAGGCTCTTCGCTTTCGCCTCGCCCTCCATCGATGAGAAATCCGCCGTGGTCGAATGCCCCTATTCCAATGCCGGAGCGGCTTCCACGGTCCAGCAATGCAGCGATTTCTCTGGCGCTGAGGCTGAGTTGATAAAGGCGCGTGACCGCGATGCCGGCGGCGATTGCAAGCTGCGTGCCCGATCCGAGACCCGTGTGCTCGGGTATTGCCTGCACCACCGCCATTCGCACCGCGCCGTCCAACCTCAGCCGTTCCTGCAAGCGCCGCAGAACTCGCATGGCGCGCTGCGTTTGTGCGCCCTCTACCGAAAACGTCGCAGCGCGTTCCGCGTAAATGCGTGTGCTAAACCCCTCCAGCGTCAAGCCCAAGCTGCCAAAGCGCCGGCCGGTGGCACCGTTCAAATCCATGAAGCCAAGGTGCAAGCGCGCCGGGGCCTCCACAACTACAGTTTGAACTTCTTTATCGGCGCTTGCCAAGCCGTTCATTATCTCTTAATTTAAACCTAAAACGTTCAGCAACTATTATGCCATTCATTTTTATCATTGTATTTCAAGCCGGTCATCACAAGATAAAACTGTCATTGCGACAGGCGCGGAACAGGGTGTCACTCTATCAGCGCATTAGGGTCGGTTTTGCTGCGCTGCCGAGCCATCGATATATTGTTAGAATATAGCAAAATTTCGGAGCTTGCATCGCGCACGGCAGACCCATTTGCGCATTATAGGCTGGTATTGGGCGTGCCTAACCACTACAATCCGCCTCTTTCGGCAAGCGAAATATTTCCATGACGCAATTTTTATCACCCGGAATGTGGGACGAAGTACCTTGCCCGTTTTGCGGACTGGTTTGCGACGATCTGCGCATCACCACGCATTCCGGAAAGCTTGAGGTCATTGCGAACGGCTGTCCCATCAGCAGCAGGGCGTTCGCCACATTAAGTTTGTCCGAACCCGCCGCTCCGCAGATCGCCGGAAAAACTGCTTCGCTCGATAACGCGGCAGCCGCGGTTGCCGATTTCCTTGGCAACGCAAAACAACCGCTTGTCGCCGGCTTGGGCACCGATGTCGCGGGCATGCGGGCGCTAATGCAATTGGCGGATCGCATAGGCGCAGTAGTAGATCACATGAACAGCGTTTATCTCATGAGTAATATTCTTGCGCTTCAGGATAGCGGCTGGGTTACTACAACTTTAAGCGAATTGAAAAACCGTGTTGATTTGCTGGTGCTTGCGGGAACGGATGTCACGAGCCGATTTCCGCGCTTTTTTGAACGTTATGTCTGGAATCGCGACCATCTGTTTGTCAGCAACGCCCGTGAAGTCGTGTATCTGGGACGGGGACTGGACACGCAAGCCGGAACCGCCCCCGACGGGCGGAAACCGACTGTCATCGCCTGCGATATCACTCGCATCGGTGAAGTCGCGGGGGCCTTGCGATGTCTAATCGCCGGAAGGCAGTTACAGGCTACTCGAATTGCCGGCGTCCCGTTGCAGGAATTGCAGAAGCTTGCAGCACGCATGCAAGCCGCACGCTATGGCGTGCTTGCTTGGGCTGCCGCAGATTTTGATTTCAAACACGCGGAACTTGCCGTGCAAAGTCTGTGCGGGCTGGTTAACGATCTGAATCGTAGCACCCGTTTTTGCGGTCTTCCATTAGGCGGCAACGAAGGAGATGTGACCGCCAACCAAGTTTGCACTTGGCAGTGCGGTTTTCCGGTGCGCACGGGATTTGCAAGCGGGGGGCCCTATTACGATCCGCGTCACTTTTCTGCCGAGCGCATGCTCAGGGAAAACGAGGCGGATGCGTTGTTATGGGTCTCCAGCTTCAATGAGAAAAACACACCGCCGGAGACTTCGGTTCCAGTGGCAGTTCTCGGGCGCAGGGGCATGAAATTCCGCAAAGAACCGCGCGTTTATATACCCGTGGCCACACCCGGTGTTGATCATTCGGGGCACATTTATCGCACCGACAACGTGGTGGCTCTGCCGCTAAGAAAGCTGCGCGAGAGTGCGCTGCCCTCGGTGGCTCAAGTTGCCGCTGAAATTGAAAAAGTGCTGGAATCCCGTTGATGCTCACGAAACTCAAAGGCGGCAAAGTTTACGACCCCGCCAATCAGGTGAACGGGGAAGTGCGGGATTTATATGTGCGCGATGGCCGTATCGTCGCCGCGCCTGTTCACGATGAGCGCACGCACTGTGAGTACGATCTGACCGGGCACATCGTGATGGCGGGCGCAATAGATCTGCACACCCACATAGGCGGGGGAAAAGTGAATATCGCGCGCGCGATGCTGCCCGAAGACCATCGCCGCGACATCGTTGCGCGCACGTCGCTCACCCGCTCCGGCTGCGGTCATGCGGCGCCCGCCACGCTTACCACGGGCTATCGCTATGCGGAAATGGGCTATACCGCGTGCTTCGAGCCGGCGGTGTTGCCGATGAATGCGCGCCAGGCGCACATGGAAATGGGCGACACGCCCATCGTGGACAAGGGCGGTTACGCGCTTTTAGGAAGCGACGATTTCCTACTGAAAATGATCGCCGCTAAATCCGATCAAAAAGCGATCAACGATTACGTGGCGTGGACGCTGAATTCCTCGCACTGCATCGGCATCAAGGTTGTGAATCCTGGAGGCATCTCGGCATTTAAATTCAACCAGCGCGCGATGGACCTGGATGAGGACCATTCCTATTATCAGGTGACGCCACGCCAGATTCTCACGGTTTTGGCGCGAGCGCTCAGCGACCTTGGCGTACCGCACCCCTTGCATGTACACGGATGCAATCTCGGCGTACCGGGAAATGTCGCAACCACATTGGAAACCGTAAAAGCTGCCGAAGGCTTGCCGATGCATCTTACCCATATCCAGTTCCACAGCTATGGAACCGAGGGTGACCGGAAATTTTCATCGGGTGCCGCGCGCGTCGCCGAGGCGATTAACCAGAACAAAAACATTTCCACAGACGTGGGGCAAATCATGTTTGGCCAGACCGTCACCGCTTCCGGCGACAGCATGACGCAGTTCCGCAATGCGCCGTTCGGCCGCCCAAAAAAATGGGTCGTGATGGACATCGAGTGCGATGCCGGCTGCGGTGTGGTGCCGTTTCGTTATCGCGACACGAATTTCGTCAATGCATTGCAATGGGCGATCGGCCTTGAAATTTTCCTGATGGTCAGCGACCCATGGCGCATTTTCATCACCACCGATCACCCTAACGGCGCGCCATTCATGAGTTACCCCCACCTGATTAAGCTGCTCATGGACAAGACCTATCGAAACAGCATGCTCGACACGATTAACCCTGACGCTGCCGCGGAAAGCACGCTGGCAAGTCTTACGCGCGAATATTCCCTTTATGAAATCGCCATCATGACTCGCGCCGCCCCAGCGAAAATCCTGGGCCTTACCGACCGCGGGCATCTCGGTCCCGGAGCGGGCGCCGATATTACCGTCTACAGCGACGATGCCGACAAGCAAAAAATGTTCGCCCAGCCCCGCTATGTGTTTAAGGACGGCGAACTGGTGGTTCAAAACGGCAAAATAACCAAAGTTTCCTGGGGCAATACACATGTGGTAAAACCTGAGTACGATAAAAGCATTGAGCAGCCGCTTAAAACTTATTTCGAACGCTACCAGACGATGCGGATGGACAATTTCAAAATCAGTGATGACGAGATGCAGGAATTTGGACACGCTAACAAGCTTCTGTCGCATCCCTGCCGCAAACAAACATGATTTTTACCGCAGAGGCTCTGGGACGCAGAGCAAACATTTGTCTTCTCAGCGCCTCCGCGTCTCCGCGGTTCAGAGATAAGTAAACTATCATGGTCATTAACGGCGTCACTATAGACGACACGTTTGCTGAAGCCTTCGGCATGAAGGCGACACGCGTCGTCATCACCGCATACAATCTCAAATGGGCCTATCACGCGGCCAACGCGGCCACCGGTTTTGCCACCTCGGTCATTGCCTGCGGCTGCGAGGCTGGAATTGAACGCAAGCTCGAACCTGAGGATACGCCGGACGGGCGACCGGGCGCGGCGATTTTGTTATTCGCGGTTTCAGGCAAGGAGCTCGCGAAACAACTGGAAAGGCGCATCGGGCAATGTGTACTGACCTCTCCCACCAGCGCCGCGTTTGCCGGAATTTCGGAAGGCGAGCGATTACCGTTGGGCAAGAATCTGCGTTATTTCGGGGACGGGTTCCAGTCGTCCAAATTGATCGGGGGCAAACGGTTGTGGCGCGTGCCGGTAATGGACGGCGAGTTTCTGTGCGAAGAAACAACCGGCATGGTAAAAGCAGTGGGTGGAGGGAACTTCCTGATTCTCGCGGAATCCCAATCGCAGGCGCTCGCTGCGGGTGAGGCGGCTATTGAAGCCATGCGCAAAGTGCCCAACGTCATTATGCCCTTCCCTGGCGGTGTGGTGCGCTCGGGCTCTAAAGTCGGCTCCAAATACAAAACGCTGATGGCCTCCACCAACGATGCATTTTGTCCGACTATTCGCGGCATCACACGATCAGAACTTTCCGAAGAAGTGCACGCGGTGCTGGAAATCGTTATTGACGGATTGACTGAAGCCGATGTGCGCAGCGCCATGCAGGCGGGCATTGCAGCAGTGTGCGGGCTCGGGGTCAAAAACGGCATACGCCGCGTCACCGCGGGCAATTACGGCGGCAAGCTTGGACAGTTTAATTTTCAATTGCGTCAAATCATGTCATGAGCGCGTTGACTTTGTCATTGAAAGAGACGCCGCGCCAGCGTGTCGATCTGTCCCCGCTCACGCCCGATTTTCTTAAAGGGAAAACCCATGCGCAAATTTCCGCCATAGAACTTGTGTGCGGCAACCGCAGGCTGCGGGTAGGCGAGCTTTTCGATGTGAGTGGTAATGACGCATCCAGCCTGATAATTAATAACAGTTGTTGCAAACTCGACCGGATCGGGCAAGCGATGAGCATCGGCAGCATCACGATACACGGTGATGCGGGCGCCTACCTGGCGTACGCCATGAAAAAGGGCGCTATCACCTTGCACGGCAACGCCGGTGCTTATGCTGCGAGCGGCATGATAAGCGGCCTGCTGCGCATTCACGGCAATGCTGATGATTTTCTCGCGGCGGCGATCCCCGGTGAGAGGCACGGCATGAACGGGGGCCGCGTGATCGTCACCGGTAATGCCGGGGATCGCACGGGCGACCACATGCGTCGGGGACAAGTACTGATCGAGGGCAATTGCGGTGATTTTTGCGCGTCGCGCATGATCGCTGGCACTATTGCGGTGCTGGGAACAGCGGCACGCGGCGCTGGCTTCGGAATGAGGCGCGGCACTCTGCTGCTCAATTCCATGCCGGCGGAATTACCCGCTACTTTCAACGATTGCGGCGCGCATCATCTAAATTATCTGACGCTGCTCATTAAATCCTGGCACTCGCTTGACACCAAATTCGCGTTGCTTGAACCGCACTCAAGCGTGCGCCGCTACATGGGCGACGTCGCCAACTCGGGAACAGGTGAAATCCTAGTGTGGCAATAACCAAAGAACCCACGCCTTACCGTGGCCGCTTTGCGCCCTCTCCGACTGGGCCGCTGCATTTCGGTTCCTTGGTTGCTGCGGTCGGCAGTTTCCTAGAGGCAAGAAGCCGCAATGGCGAGTGGCTGGTGCGCATTGAGGACCTGGACCCGCCGCGCGAGGAGCCCGGCGCTAGCGATGACATTCTGCGAACGCTCGAGGCGTGCGGGATGCAATGGGACGGTGAAATTGTCTACCAGAGCACGCGTCGCGATGCGTACCATGCCGCGCTGCACAGCCTGCGAGACCGCGGTTTGATCTATCCCTGTGCCTGCAGCCGCCGCGAAATAGCAGATTCGGCAATCGCGGGGATTGACGGCCCCGTTTATCCGGGTACCTGCCGCAACGGACTGCAGCCGCAGCGCAGTGCGCGCGTGTGGCGCGTGAGAACCGACCGGCAGCTTGTTGAATTCATCGATATAGTACAAGGATGCGTGGCGCAGCGCCTCGAAATCAATGTCGGGGATTACGTGCTGTACCGCGCAGACCGAGTGTACGCATATCAACTCGCTGTTGTCGTTGACGACGCGGAACAGGGAATCACCGATGTCGTGCGCGGTGCCGATCTGCTGAGCTCGACTCCCCGCCAGCTTTATTTGCAAAAGCTGCTGGGCTACCCGACCCCGAATTACATGCACCTGCCGGTAGCGCTGAACAGCGCGGGAGAGAAGCTAAGCAAGCAGACTCTCGCGCCAGCAGTGAATAAGGCGGAGGCGTTATTATGGCTATGGCAGGTTCTGTGCTTTCTCGGTCAAAAGCCGCCGCAAGAACTTACGCGAGGCACGCTCCACGATCTCTGGAACTGGGCGATCAGCCACTGGCAACCGCGAAACATTCCCAAGGCTCGGGCTCTGCAGGCAAATTCGCTTAAATCATGAATAAAACTATTTCCTTGGCCGATCACGTATACGACTATTTGTTGTCGGTGTCGCTGCGCGAGCCCGAGATTCTGCGCAAATTACGCAATGAGACGGCTAAAGACCCGATGGCGCGCATGCAGATTGCGCCGGAACAGGGACAATTCATGGCGCTGCTGGTACGGCTCATGCGCGCCAAAAAATGCCTGGAGATTGGCGTTTATACCGGTTACAGCTCGCTCTGCATTGCCCTGGCATTG
>Ga0335085_10008821_pt1 | contig 15309 bp, 11 predicted proteins | sample Lox_Sample_45_FD_206712 | JGI IMG/M metagenome (GOLD analysis project Ga0335085, IMG submission 206712) | Soil microbial communities from Loxahatchee National Wildlife Refuge, Florida, United States - Lox_Sample_4.5 | ecosystem: Environmental > Terrestrial > Soil > Wetlands | place: USA... | reverse complement strand
GACCTACACGTCCGGGCTTCCGGGTTTCTTCATCAACGAACCGGGCGGCACGGGCAACATTCAGCTCGGTTACGCGCTCGGCATTAACGGCTGCAACTGCCCGCTCACCGAAACAGAGCGCCAGTATCAGTTCATCGACAACGTGAGCAAGATCATGGGGAACCACACGCTGAAGTTCGGCGCGGATATTCGCTACGCGCTTAACCTGCGTGTGCCCAGCGACGCTCATCGCGCCGGCGAGCTCAGCTTCGATCCGGGGCTGACCGGTTTTGTGGACGCCAACGGCGGCAACACGGGGGGCTCGGGCCTGGCGACCTTCCTGCTGGGCGACGTCACCTACTTCAAGCGCTACGTGAGCACCAGCACGGACGCACAGGAACACCAGAAGCGGTTCTTCTGGTACGGGCAGGACACCTGGCGCGTCACTCCCAAGCTGACTCTGAACCTGGGGTTGCGCTGGGAGATGATCTTCCCGGAGACGGTGAACGCAGACGGCAATGGCGCCGAGGCCGACCTGAGTACCGGTCTGATGGACGTGTTTGGCGTGGGGAACATCTCCAATCACGGCTACCAGGACATGAACTGGCATAACTTCGCGCCGCGCGTGGGCGTCGCCTATCAGATCGATCCGAAGACGGTGGTTCGCTCCGGGTATGGCTGGTCGTACAACCAGGCGACGTTCGGCACCACGTTCGGACACAACGTGACGCAGAATCCGCCGGTTCTCTCGATTCAGCAGATCAACCAGCCGAATAACTATAGCGCCGTTTTCACGCTGGCCCAGGGGCCATCCTCGCCTCCGACAGTGCAGGTGGGCTCGGACGGCACGTTCCCGATTCCCGACGGCATCGAAGTGAAGACCAGACCGAAGGTTTTCACCATGCCAGTGGTGTACATGTATAACGTCGCGCTGCAACGGCAGGTGACCGACAAGATCTCGGTGACCGCGTCGTATGTGGGCAACCAAACCCGGCATGGAATTCTGGGCACGAACCAGTCGTTCAACGCGAACGAAGCGTTCTATATTCCCGGCAACACCAACAACAACCTGGGCAAGCCGTTCTATCAGAAGTACGGCTGGACGCAGACCATCGACAATTACTGCGACTGCGCCAACGGCCGTTATGACTCGTTCCAGGCGCTGTTCACCATCCGGAATCTGGCCGGCTACACTCTGCAGGGCAACTACACGTATCAGATCTCGCAGGGCAACGGGTGGGGGCCGTACGACTCAACCTACTATTTCCTGTACGATCGCGCCGACGGCTGGGGCTATTCGGACAACATACCGCACCAGCAATGGGTATTCACGCAGAGCTACGACTTCCCCTTCGGCCATGGAAAGAAGTGGGGCGCGAGCGTGAGCAAGCCCGTGGACTACCTGCTGGGCGGGTGGAGCATCAGCGGGATCACCACGTATTACAGCGGTGTTCCGTTCTCTCCAACGCTGGAACACTATCCCGGCCAGCCCAGTACCGGCCCGAACAACCGGCCGAACGAGGGCAGCGGCGACCCCTACTCCGGCTCGCAGCACAACCGCAACCAGTGGTTTGTGGGCGGCATTGGCGGGGCCTTTTTGGAGCCGGGCTCGCAGACGTTCGGGAACTACCCGATCAACACGCTCTACGGTCCTCACTTCATCAATCAGGACATCTCGCTGTTCAAGTCCTTTGCGCTGAGCGAACGCTACTCGTTCACCGTGCGCATGGATTCGACCAACGCGTTCAACCATACCAACCTGGGAACTCCGAACAACGACGTGCAGGCCGGCAACGCCGGTCAGATTACAAGTACGGCGTTCGGAGGCCAGTACCTGATGAGACGTTTGCAGTTCTCAGCCACCCTGAAGTTCTGAGAACCGCGAGCCCGAGAAGCCGGCAGGTCCCGAGCCTGCCGGCTTTGTCGCGTCACGACTGAAGCTGGAACCGCAAAACGGGGACGAGAATGATCGATTGGAAAAGTGGAATTCTGGGCGTGTGTGCGGCCCTCGCCATGGTTGCGGCGCCGGCACAGAACACCTCACCGGCGAAGCCCGGCGCGTGGTGGAAGAACGCCGTCATTTACGAGATTTATCCGCGCAGTTTCGGCGACACGAATGGCGACGGTATCGGCGATCTGAACGGCATCACCGAGCATCTGGACTACCTGGCCGACCTGGGTATCGACGCCATCTGGATTGCGCCGTTCTATCCGTCGCCGCAGGTCGATTTCGGCTACGACATCTCCGACTACGACGCGATCGATCCGCAATATGGAACGATGGCGGACTTCGACCGGCTGGTGGCGGAAGCGCGCAAACGCAACATCCGCGTGATCACGGACCTGGTGCTGAATCACACCTCCGATCTCCACGCGTGGTTCAAGGAATCGCGATCGTCGCGCGACAATCCCAAAGCGGACTGGTACGTGTGGCACGACGGGAGGCCAAGCGGGGAAGCGCCGAACGACTGGTTGTCGCTGTTCGGCCACTCGGCCTGGCAGTGGGAACCAGCGCGAAAACAGTACTACTACCACATGTTCTATCGCGAGCAGCCGGACTTGAACTGGAACAACGCGGAGGTTCGCAAGGCCATCGACGACATGATCCGCCGGTGGATGCAGCGGGGCGTGGAGGGATTCCGCCTGGACGCGATTACCACACTCTTTGAAGATCCCGAACTGCGCGACGATCCAATGAAGGACACGCTGAATGGGGCGGGCGATCGCGACGTGGATCACGTCCACACGGACAATCTGCCGCGCCTGCATGACGCGATCCGGGAGCTTCGCCACGTTGCCGACGAGATGCCCGGCCGCGTGCTGATCGGCGAGGTATATCTACCCAACGTGCAGGAACTCGCAAAGATGTACGGCGCGAAGAACGATGAGTTCCAGCTGCCGATGGACACCCAGTACGGCTTTCTCAATCATCTTTCGGCCGCCGATTTTCGGGCGCGGCTGCGCGAGGCGGAGACGGAATTGAATGGCAACGTGCCACTTCTGGTGTTCGACAATCACGACAACCGGCGGAGCTGGGATCGCTACGCCGACGGCTTGCACAACGACGCGATCGCGCGACTGATCGCCGCGCTGCTGCTGGCGCCGAAGGCCTCGTCGCTCATGTACTACGGCCAGGAGATCGGCATGGTCACCACCGATCCGAAATCGAAAGCCGATGTGCGCGATCCGGTGGGCGTGACCGCGTGGCCGCTATTCAAGGGACGCGACGGCGAGCGCACGCCCATGCAATGGACCTCGGGCAGGAATGCGGGCTTCAGCACAGCGGCCGAGACATGGCTGCCGGTGGCGCCCGACTACAGTATGCGCAACGTGGAGAGCGAGCGTCGCGACCCCGGCTCCCTCTTCAACTTCTACAAAGCGCTGATCCGCCTTCGCCGCGAGAACGCCGCGTTTCGCGACGGCGAATTTGCGCTGGTGAACGAGAATGACCCCAATGTGCTGTCGTTCGTCCGGCGCGCGCCTGACGGCGCCACAGTGTTAGTGGCTCTCAACGTCAGCGCATCACCACAGGCCGTGAATTACGACAGACATGGTGTTGCACTGCTTAGTTCGTTCGCCGCAACCGGGGCAACGGCCGATCTGAAAACACTGAGCCTGCCGGCTTACGGGGTTTGGGTGGGGCAGGTCCGCTGATCGACGGGTCTGAAACGCCAGCCGGCCGGCCAATGAACGCAGCCAGACGAGGCGGCGCGCCGGGACGCGTTCCCGGAATCCTGATATAAAAGGACTGGCCGATCTCGAGCCCTCCGAACAAAACTCGCCTGCTCAGGATGGACAACCCACGGGACAGCCAGAAAGGTGGTTGAGTTCATGAGAAAGCGCGCCATGTGCCTTGTCGCACGGTTTGCCATGCTGCTCGCCGGAACCTCTGTATTCGCCCAGATTCCGGGCATGAATCCGCCGAAGCACTATCCGTGGTCCGACAGAGCTCTCTCTGCCGATCAGCGCGCCGACCTGGTCCTGAAGGAACTGACGCTCGATGAGAAGATCCAGCTCCTGCACGGCCTGGGCTGGCAGGGGCTGTTCATGCACCCTGAATCGGGGCCCGGCACCCGAGCCATATCCGCCGGCACGTTCATCCCGGGCTTCCCCCGCCTCGGCATTCCCGATCTCCAGATGACCGACTGCGTGGAAGGCGTCTCTGGAGTCGGCTCCACGGGCCGCTATGCCACCGCCCTGCCCTCGGCGGAAACGATGGCCGCCGCGTGGGACCCCGCGCTCTCCTATGAAATCGGCGCCATGATCGGACATGAGGTTCGGGCCATGGGGTTCAACATGTCCCTCGGGTCGGGCATCAACATGATTCGCGAGCCACGCAACGGGCGCACGTTCGAATACAAGGGCGAGGACCCGCTGCTGGCCGGCACCCTGGCAGGCCAGGAGTTGAAAGCGGAGAAAGCCCTCCACCTGATCACGGACCTGAAGCACTACGCGGTCAACGATCAGGACGCCGGCCGCACTACCGTTAACTCGGTGATCGGAAAGCGCGCCATGCGCGAGACCGATCTGAAGGCCTTCGAGATTGCGTTGAAAGACTCCGGAGCGGGTGCAATCATGTGCTCCTACAACCGCATCAACGGCGACTACGGTTGCGAGAATTCCTACACCCTGACCGACGTGTTGAAGAAGGACTTCGGATTCCAGGGGTTCGTCGTTTCGGACTGGGGCGCGACCGAGAGCACCGTGAAAGCGGCCATGGCCGGGCTTGACGTCGAGATGCCCGGCAGCGACTCCTTCGGCGCGCCGCTGAAGAAGGCCGTGGAGAGCGGAGAGGTGCCGATGGCAAGGCTCGACAGCATGGTGCACCGTGTTCTGCGCACCATGTTCGATTCCGGTATTATTGATGACCCGCCGCAGCCGGAGTCGCCCGATGTAACGCGCGGATTCCTGGTTGCGCAAAAGACCGAGGAGCGGGGCGCGGTTCTGCTCAGGAACGCGAGCAATGTGCTGCCGCTCAGCGCGGCATCCGTCAAATCGATAGCGGTGATCGGTGGACACGCCGATGCCGGGGTGATCTCAGGCGGCGGATCGTCGCAGGTATCTCCGGCCGGCGGCAACCCGGTTCCGCCGCCCCCGGAGCTCATGAAAAACCCGCTCGCAAGCTTCATGCTGATGGAGACGTACCACCGCTCCGCGCCCCTGAAGGGAATTGCGGAAAAAGCGCCGCATGCGGTGGTGAAATTCGATGCCGGCAGCGACCCGTCTGCCGCCGTTGCGCTCGCCAAAGCCTCTCAAGTAGCCATCGTCTTCGCCGTGCAACACGAATCCGAAGGCATGGATCTGCCGAACCTGTCCCTGCCGGACAAACAGGATGCATTGATCGAAGCGGTGGCGGCCGCTAATCCGCGTACCATTGTCGTGCTGGAGACCGGCGGCCCCGTGCTGATGCCGTGGATCGACAAGGTGGCAGGCGTGGTTGAAGCGTGGTATCCGGGGATTCGCGGATCCGAGGCGATCGCCAATCTGCTCTTCGGCGACGTCAACCCGTCCGGGAAGCTTCCGCTTACCTTCCCGAAGAGCGAAGCGGACCTGCCGCATCCGGTTCACGCCGATCCGCCGAAGGCGGATGCCGCGCATCCCGCGCCGAAGCTCCCGGGTTTCCCGGGCTTGATCGCCACGGCGATGGTGGTGAGCCCGTGGTTCGACATGGTTTACGACGAAGGCATTGAGGTCGGCTACAGGTGGTACGACGCCAAGAAAAAGCCGGTGCTGTTCCCGTTCGGGTTCGGCCTCTCGTACACAACGTTTGCCTATTCGGGCCTGACGGTCACGCCGGGCGAGACCACGACTGTCACATTCACGGTGAAGAATACGGGCAAACGCGCAGGAATTGAGACGGCCCAGGTCTACGCGTCGCTGCCCGCCTCGGCCGGGGAACCGCCGAACCGCCTCATCGGCTGGACCAAAGTGGAACTCGCGCCGGGTCAGTCCAGACAAGTCACAGTCCCGGTGAGCCGCGATCGTCTGACCATTTTCGATGAGGGAACGGACTCCTGGAAACTGGAACCGGGCGAATACACGATACGCGCCGGCGGCTCCTCGCGGGATCTGGTGCTGGAGAAGGCGGTGTCGTTCCCGCGCTGAACGTCGGCCTGGCCAGCAGGCCGGACCAATGGCTGTCGGAGCCGCTGTTGTCCGCGGTGGCAGCATCTCCCGGCATCGCGCCAGTCAACCAGGACCGGGCGTGGCCTATAGTGAATCCATGCCCTCACCACACGGCGAGATCACCCACGTCAGCGACACGGCACTGATGGTGGCAGCCTGCCGGGCGCTGGAAGCGGAATGCGCGGACGGCTTCGTGCACGATCCGTTCGCAGGGCGGCTCGCGGGCGAGCGCGGCCGCCATATCCTCGAAGCGCTGCCGCGACCCGATCAAATGCGCTTCGGCATTGCCGTGCGCAGCCATTTCATGGATGAACTTCTGCTGGAAGCGCTCGCTTCGCAGGAAATCGCAACCGTTGTCAGCATCGGCTGCGGACTCGATACCAGACCGTGGCGGCTGGAGCTTCCGCCGCGCCTGCGCTGGATCGAGGTCGATTTCACGGACATGCTCGACTACAAGGACGACTTGCTGTCAGGGGAGACGCCTCGATGCCAACGGGAGCGAATTACCGCTGACGTGACCAGCGCCGAACAGCGGAGTGCGGTTTACGCGGCGGTGGGACCGGCTCCGGCGCTCATGATCACTGAAGGCCTGCTGATGTACCTGCCGTGCGCCGCGGTGGAGTCGCTGGTTGCTGAACCCTGGCGGGATAGCGGCATTGCGCACTGGATGAGTGACATCACGACGTCCGTCTTCGCCAAAGCGCTCAACATGGACGCGATGCACTCGATACGCAGCGTGCAGGCTCCCGATTTCCTGCACGGAGAGCAGATTCTGGAAGCGGCACGGAGGAATGGCTGGGTGACCGCCGCCAGGCGAAGCTACCTCACCGACATGGCCTTCGCAATGGAGCGGATTCGGAGGCTGATGGGAGATCGTCCCCGGCCCGCGGATGCGCCGCCGATCCCGCCCGACGATCCGACCGGCGTGCATCGCTTCGCGCGAGAACGGAAAGAGCCTTAACGGCTCCGCAGGAAGGTTCGGGACCGAAAAGGGTACTGCGGTACCGAGCGTGGAGGGCCGATTCCGGGTTAGAATGAGGTGGATGACGCTGCCGTCCACATCGCGTCCCTCTCTGTTCGGTTCCGACTGAACTACCCTTCCGCGCCGGTCTCGCCGCTCAGCGGCAAACCCTCCACCTGAAGAACAAGGAGAACTCCCATGCCCAGCACGGAACTGGTCCGCCAGGATCTTCCCGAAATTCTGACCGAGCTGCCGGGCCCGCGCGCCCGTGCGGTGGTTGAACGCGATCATGCTGTCCTTTCACCTTCTTACACGCGCGGATATCCGCTGGTGGCGGCGCGTGGAGAGGGCGCCCTTGTCGAGGATGTTGACGGTAACCGCTTCCTTGACTTCAATGCCGGCATCGCCGTCTGTTCTACCGGACACTGTCATCCGCGTGTGGTGGAGGCAATTCAGCGTCAGGCGGCTGAATTGATTCACATGTCCGGCACCGATTTCTATTACGAAAGCATGGTGGCTCTGGCCGAGCGCCTGGCCGCAAATGCGCCCGGGGACATGGCGCGCCGCGTCTACTTCGGCAACTCCGGCACGGAGGCGGTGGAAGCGGCCATGAAACTGGCCCGCTACCACACCGGACGCGACAAGTTCGTGGCGTTCTTCGGCGGTTTCCACGGGCGCACGCTCGGCGCGCTTTCGCTCACGGGGAGCAAGGTGGTACAGCGGCGTGGATTCGGTCCGCTGGTCCCCGGGGTCTCGCACGTTCCCTATCCCTATTCCTATCGGTTTGATGGAACCGCCGAGCAGTGCGCCGAGGCGTCACTTGCAGCCATCGAACAGCTATTTCGGACTACTGTTCCGGCCGAGGAAGTTGCGGCATTCGTCGTCGAGCCAATTCAGGGTGAAGGCGGCTATGTTGTTCCTCCAAAACGGTTGTTCGAGGGATTGCAGGAGCTGGCCAAGCGGCACGGAATCCTCATTGTCGCCGACGAGGTGCAGTGTGGTATGGGACGTACCGGCAAGCTGTGGGCCTGCGATCATTTCGGCTTTGTACCCGATATTCTGACCAGCGCCAAGGGCATCGCCAGCGGAATGCCGCTCGGCGCGATGATCTGCCGCGCCGAGCTGATGAACTGGGGACCGGGTGCGCACGCCTCCACTTTCGGCGGCAATCCGGTGGCGGTGGCGGCGGCGCTGGCGACGCTGGATCTGCTCGAACAGGGCCTCATTGAGAACTCGCGGAAGATGGGCGAGTTGCTGATGGAGCGGATGCGCGAGTGGCCGGCACGGTTCCGGCACATCGGCGAGGTCCGCGGGCTGGGCCTGATGCTGGGGATCGAGTTCGTGCACGACCAGACGTCGAAGGAACGCGCGCCGGAGCTCCGCGACCGCGTGACCGATCTGGCCTTCCAGCGCGGGCTGCTGGTGCTCGGCGCGGGGCCGAACAGCATCCGGCTCTCGCCGCCGCTGGTGGTGAATGCGGACCAGTGCCGCTTCGCGCTGGACACTCTGGAAAGCTGCATCGCGGCCGTTGAATAACGAGCTCAGGACTCACCCGAGCTGGGTGGCTCCACCGGGTCCTGCAACAATTGTTCGCGATACTGTTCGAGGGCGATGCGCACCAACTGGCCGCGCGTGCGCACGCCCGTCTTCTGGAACAGCCGCTGGAGAATCGCCTTCACGTAACTTTCCGAGATCTTCAGCCGCCAGCCGATTTCTTTGTTAGAGAGGCCTTCCATCACTAGGCGCAGCACGCGCCGCTGACGCTCGTTGAAGCGGGGCGCCGATTCATGAGCGCCGGCTCGTCCCGACGGCGCCGTCATCGCCTCATAACGCGGATCGAGCGAGACACCGCCGGCCGCCACCGCGCGAATGCTGGAGGCCAGTTCGGCGAGCGGGCGTTCCTTGAAGAACACGCCGCTTGCGCCCTGGCGCAGCAGACGGCGCACTTCGGTGTCAGCGATCCACGCGGTCACAATCAGTACGCGCCCGTCAAAGCCGGCCTGGCGAGCGGCGGGAAGGAACTGCGAGGCGCGCTCGACGCCGAGGTCGTGATCGAGCAGTACGACGTCGAACCGCTCGCTCACCACCATCTCCATCGCGGAAGCAATGGAAGGACAGTGCTGGACAGCGAAGTCCTCCTGCGCCGAAAGTACCTGTGCGACGGCTTCGCGAAACACCGCGTGATCGTCAATCAGGAGAATGCGGATCTGCGCGACGGCGGGGATCATGCGGGCTCACCATCCTCGGAGGGCCACAATTCTACCGCGAAGCAACAGCCGGACGGCTGCGGTTCGTAGCGCAGGTCGCCTCCGCTCGCCCTCAGAATAGCGCGGCTGATGTAGAGGCCGAGGCCGGTGGACTGGGCTCCGGTCTGGAACGGCTGGAAGAGGCGCTCTTCGTGCTCTACGCCAGAGCCAGTATCGCGGAAGCGCACAATCACCACGTCGCCCTCGCGGCTGGCTTCGACGCGCAGCTCCTTGCGCTTGCTTTCGGCCATGGCGCGCTCGCTGTTGCGCGCGAGGTTCAGGAACACCTGCAGAAGGCTATGCTGATCGGCGTGCACCAGCGGCAGACCGGCCGCGATATCCCAGTTCACCGTGCCGCCCATGTCGCGAAAAGACTCTTCCACGACGATGCGAGTCTCATCCAGCACCGTGCCGAGGTCGGTAACCGCGGCGGCCTGCTGCGATGCCGCGGTGAGTCCGGATGAGGCGATGCGCTCAAGCCCGCGCAGTGTAGCTCCGAGGGCAAGATACGGCTCGGCGGAATCGACACTGGCGATCTCGCCGAGCCTCTGAAACGCAGCCAGCCCCGCGGCGGCGAGATTGCGAATCTCGTGTGAGACTGCGCCCACCAGCACGCGCGAGACGGACATCATCGAATCGAGCCCGGTACCTTCTCGATCGCGCAGATTCTCGGACGCATCCCAAACCACCGCGGCCAGGCGCAGGCCGGAAGCCGTGAGATAGGTGGAGAGCCAGATGTGCGCCAGGAAGACCTCGCCGTTTCTGCGATACCCCTTGCATTCGAGAGCGGTCCGGAAATCGCTGCGCGCGGGCGCGGTGCGCACCAGGCGCGTGAGAATCGGCAACAGATTCCCGATCTCCTGGCCTGCCAGGTCGCCCGAGGGGAAAGCCAGCAGATCGTGCGCGGACTGGTTCGCCAGAACTACCAGCCCGGTGTTGTCGAGCATCAGGATGGCCAGCGGACTCGTTTCGATCAGCACGCGCGTCTGCTGGTCCGCTTCGCGGCGCAGGCGTATCTGTTCGTCGCGCAGCGCCAGTTGTTCCATCACCAGGCGGCGTTCGCGGTTCAGAGCGGAAACGATGACGCCGGCGAGCAGGAAGCCACAGAAACCGGTGATCATTCGGTAGCCGAAGCCCGGGCCCCAGTGACCTGGATCGAACTGTTCGCGCAACAGCGCGCAAACAACGCTGAGGACGATTACCTGGATGTTGCCCAGGAATCCGGCGACCAGAAGAATGGGCACGATGTAGAGGAAGCCCATGGAACGATCGAGAACGATCTTCCAGTCGGTGAAAAGGATCGCAGCGAACAGCACCGCGGCGACGGCGAACACCTGATTGCGATGGCGTTCCACCCAGGCAAGGAAATGTTCCAGCGGATGTGTCATCACCGCCTGCACGGTTTCGGCACGAGCCTCCAACGGCCACACTACCGCATCCGCGTGCTCGCTGGTGCAGGTTGAGGCAATCCACCAGACAGGGCGCTCTTCATGCAATGAATGCACTGGTCCCCTGGGCATAACAAACTCGAACGGTATTCGGGATCGCGATGCACGCGGGGGTATCGACAGGGCCGTTAGAGAGGGCAGGACACCGAGAAGAGCCTGCCCCCAACTCTCACCGGCAACATGGCCGCCAGATGGAACGGATTATAGCGTCCGCGCGGAGTGCTCACTTCGCTATCTTTCGTATATTCGCACGGATTGCGCATTGCCGGACGATAGCAAGATTCTATCGTCGCCATAAAGCGAGGAACTGAGGTGCACAACGAGCACAAGTCGCGATTCTGCGTATCCTCGCACAACCGCGCTTTTGCAAACGCTATCTTTCGTACACAGTTTCCCGCAGTGAAAACGAACCCAGTGGAGACGCTGCGCCACTGCGAGGCCGTCAGCCGCGTCGCCTAAGTAACTGGCGTCGTTTGCCTTTGGTCCAGGTTGCGGGAACGGCGGCGGCGGTTCGCCTCACCGGGAATCACAAAAATCTATTTCCGGCATAACCAAAAACGTCTTTGTAATACGCCGCTTACCCGATATGTTTGCTCAAGCAGGCAAGCCCTGACTGCGGAGTCAGAGGCATCTCGCATCCCCGTTTGTGCAGGCCCGCGAAGTCCACTAATCCACGACATTTGGAGGTGCCATGGGAGCGAATCCCACGCAAGCGCAAGCTGTCACGCTTTTCCTGATTGGATTCACGTTGATTTCCGTTGGGCTCGCCCAGGCGTACGGAGTGATCTCGCTGATTCTCGGCGTGATCGCCCTGGGTCTGTCGGTGACTCTGTTCCTCAAGTGCAAGCCCTGGGAGACCAAGGCCGACTAGCTCCGCCAGAGAGAAGGAGGCCACAAGGAGAAAACTATGCTTTGGTTGGGAATTGCCGTCACGCTTCTCGGTTTTGTCATCAGCCTGCTCAGTCTCACGCTCACGACCAGTGTCGGTGGGCGTATGACCATCGTGCTCATCGGTCTGGCTGCCTCGCTGGTGGGAATCATCGGACTGATTAACCCGGCGTTCCAGAAGAACGCCCTTTGGAGGAAATGACCATCGTGAACAGACTGACTTTACTCATTGCGACAGCCGCGCTCAGCATGTCGCTCGTGATGGGGCAGGCTGCGGCGGCCGCTCCTCCCGCTCCGGCTCCAGTGGCCGTCACGGATGCCGACGTCAAGAACGCTCCAACGCCCAGTGCCGATGCGCGTGCCAAGGGCGATCCGGACGGCTCGCTGACCGGTACAGCCAGCGACGTTACGGTTTCGGATTCCAAAAAGGGCTTGACCATTGGCGATCTGGTGAATCAGGCCGGCCAGAACAAGGTCGCCATCAATTTCGTGTGGACACTGGTCACCGGCTTCCTGGTCATGTTCATGCAGGCGGGCTTCGCGATTGTTGAAACCGGCCTTTGCCGCGCCAAGAACGCCAATCACACGATGATGATGAATTTCATGGTGTATGGCGTCGGCATGCTGGCCTACTGGCTGATCGGCTTCTCCATCCAGATGGGCGGCGTTGGCGGCGTGGGCAACCTGGGCGGCATTCCTCCGCTGAATCAGGAATATGCCATCAGCCTGTTCGGCAAGCCTTTCGGCCTTTTCGGCCTCCACGGGATGTTCCTCACCCAGGCCGGAACGTACGACGTCGGCGTCATGGTCTTGTTCCTGTTCCAGATGGTATTCATGGACACTGCGCTGACCATCGTGACCGGCTCCGCGGCGGAACGCTGGAAGTACGCGGCGTTCATCATTTCCTCGTTCTTCATCGGTGCGTTCACTTATCCGTTGTTTGCCAACTGGGCGTGGGGCGGCGGCTGGCTGGCCAACCTTGGCAACAACTTCGGTCTTGGCAAAGGCTATTGCGATTTCGCAGGATCGGGTGTGGTGCACGCCGTTGGCGGAATCACGGCTCTCGCTGTCTCGATGATTGTGGGGCCGCGTATCGGGAAGTATGACCGCAACGGCAAGTCCAACGCCATCATCGGTCACGACATCGTGATCGTGCTGACCGGGTGCTTTATCCTGGCGTTCGGCTGGTTCGGGTTCAACCCCGGCTCAACGCTGGGTGCGTCCTCCAATGGCTGCCTGCGCATCGGCTCCATTGCGGTGAATACCATGCTGGCCGGTATGACCGGCAGCTTCGGCGCCATGCTGTACATGTGGCTGCGCTACGGCAAGCCGGATGCCTCCATGTCCGGCAACGGGCTGCTGGCGGGTCTGGTGGCGATCACGGCTCCCAGCGGCTTCGTCAACACTGTCGGCGCTTCCATCATCGGACTTATTGCCGGAGTTCTGGTCTGCCTCTCTGTGGAATACGTGGACAAGGTGATGAAGGTGGACGATCCCGTGGGCGCGATCTCCGTCCACGGCACCAATGGTCTATGGGGTGTCATCTCCGTCGGCCTCTTCGCGGACGGCAAGAGCAATTACGGCGGATCCTGGAACGGTGTCACTGGCAGCGTCACCGGCCTGTTCTACGGCGATGCCAGCCAGCTTGTGGCGCAGCTCCTCGGAGTGGCGACGCTTGTTGGCCTCATCTTCACCGTGAGTATGGTGTTCAACCTGGTCATCGATGCATTTGTCGGTCAGCGCGTCGGTGCGAAGGCTGAGCTGGAAGGCCTGGACCTTCCGGAGATGGGCCAGCTCGGCTACCCCGAGTTCCCGCTGAAGCCTGAACCAGCCGCGGCGGCGGCTCAGGCATGACGGCCGAATTACAACTCCGGCAGCCGACGGCGCTTTCCCTGCCGCCAGTACCCTGGCGAGACCCTCACACGGTCTCGCCAGCCCGGCTGGCCGAATATATCGGCATGCTGGAGAAAGCCTGCGCGGAGAACCCCGCGTCAGCCGACTTGCGTACGTGCCTCGGCATGGCGCACGCGATGAACTATGACGTGTACAAGTCCGGGGACGCTCTGGAGGCGGCGCTGGCGCTGGAACCCGACAATTTCTACGCGCAGCTGAAGTACGCGGAACTCCACTATCGCATTCGCGCGCTGATTCGCGCCGAGCAGGAAACGCTCCAGGCGATCGATCTGGCTCGCAACCCATTTGAGCTGTCGTTGGCGCGGAAGCAGCTCCAGGAGATTCGTACGCTGATGCGCAGCGGCACGCAGAAGCCAGAGTGGACGAAACCCCTGACCACGCCGGCCTTGTGTCTCATTGCGATGTTCGTGATGTTCTCTCTGATGGTGATGTTCAAATGAACTTCAAGACCTGGAAGTACTTCTTTGGGGCGGTGTTTCTGGCGGGCGCGCTGCTGCTCAAGTTCGGCGCGCCGCTGATGCCTTTGCTGATCGGAGTGGCGGCCGCGGGACTGATCACGTTCCGCAAGGCCCGCCGTTCCGCGTGATCGCGCCCCACTGAGCGCGACCATGCCGATACTGTTCCATCCTGCGCTGTTGCTTCTCAACACCAGCGGGCCGGCGAAAGTGCCTCTGTCCATGCTGGTGATCTTCGTGTCGGCCAAGGTGCTGGCGGAGGTGTTTGAGCGCCTCGGCCAACCAGGGATTGTGGGCGAAATTCTGGCCGGCGTGCTGATTGGCCCCAGCGTGCTGGGCTGGCTCGCGCCGAGCGAGCTCCTCACAGCCATGGGCGACCTGGGCGCGATGTTCCTGCTATTCCGCGTCGGCCTCGAAGTCCGGTCATCCGAATTGATGAAGGTGGGAGGCACCGCTACGGTGGTGGCGGCGTCCGGCGTGGTGATGCCGTTCCTGATGGGTTCGGTGATTATGCTGCTGTGGCACGCTTCGGTGAACGAAGCGATCTTCGTCGGTGCGTCGATGGTGGCTACCAGCGTTGGCATCACGGCGCGGGTGCTGGCCGGCAAAGGGCTGCTGCATCTGAAATCGAGTCAGATTATTCTTGCCGCCGCAGTGATTGACGACGTTATGGGCCTGCTGGTGCTGGCTGCGGTCAGCAGCATCACGCGCGGAAAGGTCCACTGGCTCGACCTTGTTCTGACGGCAGTCCTGGCGACGGCGTTCACCGTGATCGTGGGGAGGTGGGGCACCTCTACCGTGGGCAAGGTAATTCCCCACGTGGAACGGCGTCTCAAGGTGGGCGAGGCGCACTTCGTCTTCTCGATGTGCCTGCTGTTCGCGCTCGCGTTGCTGGCTGTCTACACCGGTGTCGCGGCCATCGTCGGGGCTTTTTTGGCAGGCATGGCGCTGGGCGAAAGCGCCCCGCGGCGCGTGCACGATCTGGCGCAGGGCGTTTCCGAGCTGCTGGTGCCGTTCTTCCTCGCTGGTATTGGCCTGAAGGTGAGCCTTACGGCGTTGTCCAGCGAAAGTACCGCGCTGCTGGCACTGCTGATTCTTGCGGCGGCCATCGTTTCCAAGTTCATCGGCTGCGGATCCGGCGCGCTGGTGCTGGGCGGCAAAGAGGCGATGCGCATCGGCATGGGTATGGTGCCACGCGGCGAAGTTGGCATGGTGGTGGCACAGCTCGGGCTCGGCATGGGCATGATGAGCGAGAGCGTCTACGGCATTGTTGTGTTCATGTCCGTGGCCAC
>Ga0335085_10008818_pt1 | contig 15315 bp, 21 predicted proteins | sample Lox_Sample_45_FD_206712 | JGI IMG/M metagenome (GOLD analysis project Ga0335085, IMG submission 206712) | Soil microbial communities from Loxahatchee National Wildlife Refuge, Florida, United States - Lox_Sample_4.5 | ecosystem: Environmental > Terrestrial > Soil > Wetlands | place: USA... | reverse complement strand
GGACGGCAGGTGGCGAGTGGGAAGTGAAGCAGGATCGAAGAAAAAAGGCGTGGCCGGCCGGTGGGGCCGCGGGTCGTGGATTCTGTGGAATCGAAGTGAAGAGGATTGGTGCGGGAGAGAGGACTTGAACCTCCACGGGTGTTACCCCACAAGATCCTAAGTCTAGGTAAAGAGATTAGAAACAAAGGGGTTATTAGAAACAAAACCACTTATTGGTTACATGGCTGTCTCTAGATGTTCCTAGGTACCATGTTTGAAGGGGTGGTGGTTACAAAGCAGTTACAATTTCCCGTCGTAGAGCTTGCGAATCAGGTCGAGATCCTTCTTGTCCTGCACGTTGTAACCCATATGCGTGGGAATGTTCTCGTGTCCCATCATTTGCATCACGCGCGGAATGGGGACGCCAAGATTGGTCAGGTTCCTAGCTGCCGTCGTGCGCGTGAAGCGCATCTCGATTCCTTTGCGACCGCCCACGAACCCAGCTTTTTGAGCAGCCTCGCGCCAAGCCTTCGCTCGCAGCGTGCGATCAGCAAAGCCGGGGAATACTAGGTCATCGGTCCGAAAAATTTTGGCGAGTAGCTTGTCGGTGCCTCTAAGTAGCGGAACGTACCGTTTCTTTTTCGATTTATTCTTGCTGATGCCCTTGAATTCAATGTAGCGCTCGGCAAGGTTAACGTTCTCCCAGCGAAGACGTCCGACCTCCGTCATACGCATGCCAGTGTGGTAAGACAAAATGAAACCGCTGCGAAACGGCTCTTCTAGATACCCGCAGACCTTATCGAACACATCCTCCTCAATCGGCACCGGCTCCTTTTTACGCTCCGGATGGAAAAGAGGGAACCTACCTGGTAGCTGGCTGCGCTGCAATCGGCCAGCTCTCACGGCGTAGTTGAGCATTGTGCGGAGTGAAACGACTGTATGGTCGATGCCGCTCTCACCAAGCCCCTTGTCCCGAAGTGCGTTCTGAAGGGTGGTGATGTCGGAGATGTCAATATCCTTAGCCTGCCAACCTGCAAAAAATGCGTCGAGGTGCTTGCGACCCTGGAAGTTTCGCGTGCCATCCTTTTTCCGTTCGCCGTTTGGATTGCTGGCTAACCAGAGGTCGCGAACCTCTTCGTAGGTTGGGGATGGCTGATCGAGGCGAGGCTTTTCGGTTTCCGCCTTGTACATCTTCGTGGTGAGCAGAGTTATCGCATCGGAGCGGCGTGTGGATTGACTCGACTCATAGCATTTCTTACTTCTCAATTTTCCAGTCTTTGGGTCCTTAACCTTCTCAATCCACCAGGCCCACCAGATTTTGTTTCGCTTGTAGGTTCCTCCATGCATATGTTTTTCATCCTTATATCATGTCTAGAGGCCCGAAGCCTCGCCCTACCCCCTGGCGATTCACAAGGGGCAGGACGCGGACTCGGGACTACTTGGCACCCTTCTGCGCGTCCGCGATCCTAGCGAGCGCGATGAGCGTTTTCGCTTCGTCCCCGTGGCAGTTCAATCGCTCCTCAACTTTTTTACGGTCGTAGCTGCGGACCGAACACTCCGCTTGCACGATCTTGACTAGCTCTGCATGCCTGTTAATCAGGTCGAGCCGAACCTTCTTTTGTTTTTTCACTTCGTTTGCCATTTTTCAGTCTCCTTGGCCCGGCCTCTGGCCGGTTACTGTAAACTCTAAAGTGACATCAGTCAATAGTAAACAAAGGAGTTGCCCGGACCCCTGGGGGCCAAGGGATAGCCAGGGGTGCCAAGAAAACGTCTCCAATGGCTGTAGAGCGCGTGAAGAACGGCGGATTTGAGGGGTTCACGGTGGGTTAGTGGTTAGCCCTGTCCGGGCGCGGATCGTAGTTCCTGCCGACTGCTACAGCGCATCTTCAGGGGTAGAACCGAGGAACAAATGCGAATTGGTCGCGGACGGGGGTCAAAGATGCCGTTCAGGGTTTCTTGCCCACGTTGATGCGGATCACCGTTGATGGACCATTGCTCACGTTGACGCGGTTTTCCGGCTTAAGAATCTCTGGCGGTGATAGATGAGAAAATATAGCTTCATTCAGAACGATAGCGATTCTCACGTGTGCTGGCAATTTGTCCATCGGTTGAGATTGGAGCGTTTCAACCGGAATCGTTGAATCTACTTCAATATGGACTGCCGTGTTCACATCGGTATTAACAACATCTTCGCGCCCGGAGATTTGGAGAGCCGGAATGCCAAGATTTATCTCAGAATGCTTTAGTCTTTTCCATCCTGCTTGATTCAGCACGGAGTCTATCTGCTTAAGCAGTTGGAACGATTCATCATCCGAAAATACCGAAGCAAACATGAACTCCGTGCCCTTAAAGGGTTTTAGAGTCTCTACCAATTCAGGCAGGTTTGTTAGAGACCTGGGACTCTTGATACGGTCCAGCTCAGCGGTAGTCTCAGCCGCGCGCTTTCGAGCTTCGTCTAGGTGCGATTCTGCCTCTGCTGCCTGTTTCTTGGCCGATACAATGTCTTTTTCAAATGAGTCGGCTTCTTGGCGTGCACCTTTTGCGAGGTCTAACGCAGTCACCGCTGACCGTTCCGCTTTTCCGGATTCGTCTGCAGCTTCCTTTGAAGTGCTGTCGGCGGCTTCGGCTCGGTTTACCGCTATTTTTGATTTGCCTATAGCATCCGCGGCTCTATCACCAGCCTCACGGGCTTTATTGTCCAGCGCTTGGATGTCCGCGCCTTCGAGCCTTTGCAGGCTTTCCGAGAAGAGAAAAACGCCAGCGTCGGCGAATAATTCCGCGCCGATGCCTGCAAGGACCATAATCTGGAAGACGGCAAGCCACTTCTTCCACTGTTCACCTTTGCGATACTCCCCCCAGATTCCGATCAGCAGAACCAAGCCAGCCAAAAGCAGGAGCCCTTCGGAAATATGGAGAGCGGTTTCTAACGTTGATTTCGGCCATGAATCGAGGAAAGCTTCCATAGCTGCGTTACCCTGTTATATCATACACTCTTAGCGTCAACCTTCGCATGACACTTCTTTGCACTTCCAACTTACTTCCTGCCACATCTCGGTGTAGCTACAGCGTCGCAATGGCGCACTACCATAAAGTAAGTCATTTATAATCAGCGCGTTAAAAATAATAGGGTGTTAGGTACAGGTCCATGCGTTCTAGCATGCGCTTTCGGCTTGACTCCGAGAACGAACTTATGCTTAGATCGAGCATGGGAAATCCAATCATAGAGGCCCTCAAGGCCGCCCTCGAACTCAAGAAGCAAGAAATTGCTACACTGGAAGCAGCTATACGCAAAGCAGAAGCCGAAGAATCCAGCTCTTCCCGCAATCCCAAGCCAAGAAGGTTCCGCAAGGCCACTGGGTTCAAAGCTGGCTCCATTCCCTTCCATATCAATGCAATTCTACAAACGACCAATACACCGCAGAGTGCAGCCGACCTCTCCGAAGCACTGAAAGCCAAGGGTAAGACGGTAGACAGCAACATGGTCTCCGCATCTATCAGCCGTTACATTGGCACGCTCTTCCGTCGTAATGAGGAGGGGAAATACCTTCTTGTTCGGTGAGAAGAATATGGGGATGTAGCTCAGCGGATAAAGTGGTCGGCTCCCTGATCAGTTGCAGGCCACGAAGAGCGGTCGATTACTAATCGACAGGTCGCTGGTTCGAATCCAGTCATCCCTACCAATCTAGTAACGGCCACCGCCGAAGTACATCCCCAAATAGAAGATGAGAAATTATACTCCCGGTGGGCATAAAGCAACAAATCTTTAAGTCCAACATTGTTTGAAATCCCAACAGACGTGGAGACCGCCATGTGTACAATCCTCTCTTGGACGCTCGAACATCTGGACCGAATCTTGGCGTTCATCGCAATAATCATCGCCACCTACGCGATATTGGATGTGCGCAAGTTGTTTAAGGAATTGGAAAGGCGTGATCAGAACACCGAGACGCGGATACGACAGGAGATGCTGACACATTTCGCTTCACACGCAACATTCGCTTATGCCTCTCAGTTCATTGACTTTATCGACGGCGAACTCGGCCCGGAAGCATCCATTGCTCTGCTGCAAGCATTTCATACTCAGAAGTTGTTGGCTCCCAAAGCGACCAAGGAAGAACTCAATGCATTGCGAAAGTCGACCAGGGACCAAGTGGGCAAAGAGGCTGTGGAATGGGCGCGCCTCATCGTCGCAAGCGGCGGCGGAACGATGAAACCGGATTGGGATCTTCCTCCGAAGTCGTAAATTCCTCTGTTACGCGGCGTCCCTCGGCGCCAGGGTGCCGCAGCAGGGTGAGGAAAAGGCACCCAGCAGCACTCCGGTTCGGGCATTAGAAAGGGACGCGGCGAGCAGCCCGAAACTCTTTAACTCTTGACCTCATACGCAACGCGACCCGCGCACAGCTTGTCCGGGTGGCTTTTCGAGTTGCGTATGCCGAACCGAACGCGGTCACCTACCCGCAGCGAATCAAACTCCACCATGTCGCAGATGTCGCGATGAAAAAACAACTCGGGAAAGCGACTGTCATCCGGTTTGATAAAACCAAACTTGTCGCCGATGCGGGACACGCTGCCTGAGAATCGGGTGTTGGTATCGAACGTGATCTGCATGAAGCGCCCTTCGATTGAAAAAGTTAGGGAGATGGGAAACTCCATCTCCCCTGCGTTGCACGGTAATTGGGGCCGCGTACTACTCCCTGGTCGGCGTGCGGACGCTTGCTCGCTCCGGCCTGAGCGAAGGTTTTTTATGAGTGCTGCTGGATGATGACCGCAGGAACGTAGCTCGAATTCGGCGCGATGAGGTTTGAATCCACGCGCAGAAATTCCTGAAAGCCGACCAAGCCGTATTCGACAAACTTGGCAGCTTGATCGAAGCGCTTGCAGTAGATGCTCGACGGTACTCGTCTCTGCACGAAATAAAGTGGGTTATAAAGCACCACGGAATTTTGAGCCGCGCCGATGCTCGGCATGCTCGGGCAAATGCAAACACGCTTGCCGTGGATGAAAGGAACGTCACCCTGGCCGTTCAGTCCGTCGCAAAACTTCACTAGTGGCAAGCCTTGCTTCGTCACGATGCCTTCCAGGTAGGAGAGAGTGCTGTCGTTCATCGCCCAGACCGCTCCGGGCCGATACGCAGGGTCGAGTTTGTGGTAGGCGGTGTTGAGGTCGGCGCTACCCAGTGAATTGCTGCCTGTTTCTGAGCCGCCGGTGTTGTTCGAGCTACCGGAGGCCACAACGACCGTCGCGCCGTTCGCCAGTGCAGCGGTCAGCAGTCCGGTTAGGGTGTTCACGCCGCTCCCGCTGATGAGCTTAGGGCCGATGCCGCGGGCCATGCGCATCGCGAACACGCGTTCGAGAACCGTCCCGATTGGAAAATTCGAATCTTGAAGCAATTCCAACGTGACGGCGACATAGCCGGTTCTGAAGGGCCACGCATTCAGCTGTGCGGTGCCGAAATTGGCGATGTCGACCTCACTGCTTTGAAGGGTCTCTCCAACCTGCGTGGCGGCACTCGCCACGTCATCCCATGCTGGAAACGCGGTGCTGGCGCCAGTGGGGGTTTCAATGATGTTGGCGAACGTCTCGTCGAAGATTTGATCGTATTGCTTCATCGTCTGAAACGAGCGTTGATACATTTGCGGAGAAACGAAAGTTCCTCCCGAGGGTCCTTGCGTATATGTGATCGACTGCGTTCCGCTTTCATTCGCCCGGACCTCATGATCGGGTGGGATGAAAGTCGGGCGAACGGGATCGCCCTTGGCGAATGACCGCCATTCGTTTTCGGTTTCATCGTCCAACCGCCCGAGCCGCCCGCGTTCAGGAGCACGCGGCAAGCCAGCTTCCTTAAGAAGTCGGTCTTGCTCCCAGCGTCGCAGTTCCTCGACGGCTGTGCCGTCGCGTAGCTCTGCGAGTAGGGCCAGGAGAGTTGCTTTTCGGGATTCTTGCTTCCGTGTGAGATTGCCTGGTGTGGAGTCGATTGACTCCAGTTCGGCGATTATTTTGGACCGTTGTTCCAACCTCTGATTGATGACGCTGATCATATTTTTCTCTCAACTTGATTTTTTTCGCGTCCACATTCACCCGACGCGACAGGCATTAACCGACGAACAAATTCGTAAGACGACGGCGGCGCGACTCTTGCGCCTTGGGATTGAACACAGCAGTTCCCACTCGTGACCGAACCTCAGCCGGGATGCCATTGGGGAATAGGGCTCGCGGTGATTGGGCGAAGCCGTCCATCGACATCGGGTCGGCATTGGTGCTCACCGAAGTCTTGGGGTAGGCCGGCTGCGCGACAACGGAAACATCGTGGATTTTCACCGACCGGAGCGTGCGCACCAGGCAGCGCTTGCCGCGATCGTCCTCGTCGTCCTCCTCGTCCCACTCTTCGCCATCCGGGTCAACCGAAAATGCGAACGAGCACTCGCTCAAATCGCCTCTTTTGATGAGTGCTCGAACGTCGCGACCATCCGATGTGTCAGGCAGGAGGCAAGAGAAATAAAGTCCTTGAGAGTCCTCACGAAGTGACAGTGTGCCATTTTTCCTTCTGCCCAAAATTTTATCTACGCTGTGATTGACGTTGCAGATCACATCGTCGCCGCGTGACAAGGAATTAAAGAAAACTCCGGGTTTCAGTCGCTCGCGCCAACCGCCCAAATCCCCGCTGAGTACGTTGGTGCGCGCCGCATATCCCGTGATGCTGGGACCTTCCGTACCTCCGGAGAACCGGAACGACACCCCAGAGATGAATCGTTGCTCTAATACTCTGCTCATAGCTAACTCCGAATTGATTTTTCCGCGACCACGCTACTCCCGACGCGGCGGGCAAGACCGTTATGCTTCCAGCACGAACCGTTGCGGTGCGGGCTGGCCGAACATGCCAGCGGGTGCATTAAGCTGCTCGTGCTGACTTACCGTTGCGACAAAGCGAGAGATTTCCTCTTTGCTCAGCGTGCGCATTTGATTGGGACTCATGCCGACGCGGGCGATAAATTCCATCAGCCGCTCTTTTGGTTTGCGGACGTGCTGGGTTTTCGCCAGAAGTTCGGGGTCATCGCCGACAACAGGTTGACCAGGGTGGCCGTCCCGAGCACTCAACCCGGGGCCAGCCAGCACGGGCAACGGACCTGTGACCGACTTAATGAGCCGTGAAAGAAAGCGGTCCGATTTCTCTTGTGACAACTGGTGCTGCATCTCAATGTTTGCTGAGTCGTGCGGAATCATCGTGATTTCTCCTCTGATTTGTGAATTCTGGGACGCAACAGATGCCCAAATTTTTGTCGTAGCCAGATCATGCGTTGGCTGAACTCCGCCGCTTTGCGCCTACTCGCTTCGGCCAGGTCAGCCTCGGTCAATCGGGCGAACGGGTTTGTGATTTTCATAACGGGTCTCCAAATCCTTTTGTCGGTGTGTAATCAACTTCAGGTATCCAGTGTGGCGTGCCGGGGCTGTTCGGATGGTCCTCGCGGCAGAGCGGAACGACGTTGCTGGTCACGAATTGGAGCCAGGGGAATTTCACGGGGTCCTTGAGGTGGTGGACGATGACGGCGGGCCGCGTGCAGCGCTGGCCGTTGGTGATGCGAGCGCACATCGGGTTGCGGGTGAGAATCATCTGGCGGAATTTTCTCCATCGCGTCGAGCGGTGCATGTCGCGTCCGGGTCCGTGAGGGCTTGGCGGTGCTCCGGTTCTGGCTGTCGGGGGTGCGTTCATCGGAACATTCCCTCTGCTGCTGTCGCTTTCACTTGTCCGCTCCGCGCTGCGACGCCAGCGGTGATCTGGTCGTGATACTTCCGCAGGAACGCCGTCCGTCTCCGCGCCGCGCCCCACCCCACCTGAGGCAGTGACGTGACAAAATCGCTCGCTTCCTGCTCGGGGATGCCGCACGCCACCAGCATCAGATAGAGTTCACCCAGCCGCTCAGCCATTTAGAAAAGCCCTCCCGGAACACTGCACTCATACTCATAACCGTCATCGTTGGAACCGCCCATACTCCAGGTGTCGAGCGCCCGAGGTTGCGTGGCGGGCGTGGTGCGCATCCGGGTGGGCAAATCCTTGGAGCTGATGTTCCGCTCGCGCAGGTAAGTCGCCAGGGATGATGCTGTGCCGCACTGTCCGCACTTCGCGTCGATGTGCTGAATGCCGTCCTCGGCCGGGGTGAATGTCCCGATCACGCACGAGCAACCTACCCGCTGCTGGATAGGCACCTCGGCTTCGCTGCTACCACGGGGCGCGGGCATCGTGGCGCGGATGACCTTGCCCGGACACGCCCACGAATAACCAAGAAAGCGCCCGAGCTTGTCCGTGTCGCGATACCAGCCGGACAGTCTCTGCTCGCTCTGAACGATCAGGTCGTGGATATTCTGCTGCTCTGGCCGAAATAGGTTGCGAAACGCTTCAGCGAGTCCCATGTCACCTCCTCAAATTGTCACCACGCCGCGCTGGTTGTAGATGGACGTGTACCGAAACTTGTCAGCCTCATCAGGATTCAAGTAACGCTGCATGGCGCTCAGCAGCGCCTGCACCGCGTCAATCTTTTCGCTCTTCGACAACTTCTTGGCGACGATGCCGCCCCGGTCATTCGGCTCCAGCACGACGTTCGCCAGCTGCCAGACGAGCACGGGATTTTTCAGGTGGACGAAGCGACTTTGCACGACGGCGCGAATTAACTCCTGCGCTGGCGCTGTCAGAAAGCCCTCGTGCTGCGGGACGCGGGTGCACTTGGCAATTTTTTCATCGTGAATTTCCGACATCAAAACCTGCGCGTTCCACGCGTCGAAGCCCAGGTCCCGAAACTTCCCGGTCGTCCAGAGGATGTCTTTCAGGTCAGCCTTGATGTGTTTCACGTCCACGTAATTTCCGGGGGTTGTTCGGACCCAACCTTCCCGAATCCACACATCCAGTGGGACATTCCAGAGTCGCTTTTTTTCCTCGACCCGCTCCTCAGGAATCCAGAACCACGGTACCGCGACCATGTAGGGCGGCTGCTCACTCGGTGTGTCGGCGAAGCGCACATCAGGGTAGAAGCCGACGAACGCCGTCATGTCTTCGACCACGCCTAGGTCGAAGCCACCGTAGGCGGGCCACTCTTGGGCGTGTTCCAAAAACCAGTTGCGAAGCTCTATCGGTTTCAGGTTGTACGGGCCAGCGCAGGCATTGATCTTGTCGATGGGCAACGTATGGCTCGCGCCCAATGTCACCCAGGTGTTTTGGTGATATCTAAGAAAGGGCGTGAGCTTTTGTGGATAGCTTTCTATTTCCTGGATTTGCTCACGCAGCGCTTCGACACGCACGGTGACGTGAAGGTTCGGATTCGACTTGACCCAAACGGATTCGTCCTTCCAATCATCACCGTCGTCAATCGCGTAGATGATAATCAGCTTACCGTCATCAGGAGCCACACCCGACAGCAGCTTGACGAAAAGTGCGTGTCGCTCCCACGCGAAACCGGATTGGCTTTCGCCAGCGGTCGTGCAGGACATCACCAGGGGTTGCGTGCGGGCGATGGTTCCGGCAGTCAGCTTATCCCACAGCACGGAATCCGAAAATTCATGCACCTCGTCAAACAGCGCCACCGCAACGTTCGGTCCATCAATAGCCTTTGTGTCAGCACTCAGCGGGTGGTAGAAATCACCGCCGGGAGCTACGAACGCATTGTGATAAATCCGAACCGCTTGCCGGAGATGCTGGCATTCCTCGAGGATGTGCTTTGCGCTACGGAAACAAATTCGAGCTTGTTCTTTGCTGTTCGCCGCCGAGTAGACCTCAGTTTTCGGCTCGCCATCAGCCAGGAGCATAAACAGCGCGATACCAGCCATCAGCGTCGTCTTGCCGTTTTTCTTTGCAACTTCCAACCACGCCTCACGAAAGCGACGGAGCCCGTTTGCTTGCTTCCAAGCGAAAATCTGAACAAGCACGAACATCTGCCAAGGTTGTAGGACAAATCCGGGGATGTTGAACTCGGTGAACCAAGTTGCGATATTTTTGGCGGCTTCGGGGTCGAGATAGAGGCCCCGTGATGCTCCGCTATTGATGTCGTCAAGGAATCGCTGCTTTGCCAAGCGCATCAACGCGCCAGTGGGGATTTCGTCTGACGCAGCATAGTCACGGGCAACCGTCAGCGCGTGCGATGCGGGCCAGGTGAACTGGCTGCCGTCGAAATTACAGGTGATAGTCTGGTCAGGAATCACTCGACGTGCAAAGGTGTTGCGCTCGTGCTGCACCAGCATCACAAACTCACCGAGAGCTTCACTCGGAACAACGGGCTCACGCTTGCGAGTGAATGGCTGGCGATGGCCGGACGCTGCGTAGCGCTCTTCTGGGCTCTTGATGCCGGAGCCTTTCGGACGCCCTGCACCAGTGCGTTTTCCCCCGTGCTTGCCACGGCGACGAGGCTTCGCCACTTGATTTTGAAGTTCACTGATAGCTTGGTCCAAGTTGGTCATAAGAAAAAATTTAGAAAAGTTCACGCGTTATGTTGATTCACAAAATTTCCTGCGGAGTACTCGAGCGCGAGTGCCTTTTTTTCGTTGTAGATAGAAAACGACCCCCAATCCCCCTTTTAGTGTTGCGTTCCGTGCAGCGCTTCAAAATCACTCGTGGCCGCCACGATATCGTTCGTGGGTAACTTTGCTAGTGTGAGAAAGTCTGCTAGTTGTGCGCTGGTGATTGTTGGGTCTGATGCAGCTTCCGAAATTAGTTTTGAGCGCCTCGACTTCAATACATCCAGTTGTGAGAGCACCGCGCTAAGGTCATTGAGCACCAGAAGCGGTGGACGGTTCATGGTTGTGGTTGCTCCAGGGCTTTGTCTGTGATCTGCGCGGGCGCTACGGCACGCTCCAAAAGCCACTGAATTTCTTTCACCGTGCTGCGGCGGTTAGCACGCGCCGAGGCTTCAACGGCTTGCTTCAAGCCAATAGGAATACGAACTAGGACCGCTGTCTGGCGTTCCATCTTTACCTCACTCACTTTTTGTGCTTTTGATTCGGTCCGGGTTTGATTTATGTGGCGGTAATGCTATAACAACAATACTATGGAGTAATCACGCTGTCCAGGGGAATCTGCATGCTACTCCAAACTGTGTCCTCAGATTTGCTCTCGGTAACAACTCCAAATCAGTAAGTTGTTTAGATCGCGTCGTCGGCTACAAATCCGCAAACTCAGTACCTGTTTTTATAAAACCTCTATAGCAGGCCCTCTAGGGGGTTTTATAGAAATGCGACCTGAGTTTGCATATTTGCAAAAGGACCTTGTGGCCCGGGGCTTAAAACCCATTTTGGTAGCCGCGAAGTTCATATCCTACGATGACCTTGGCCCGCAACTTTTCGTCGTAGGTAACGATGAACTGTTTTTCAAGCAAACGCCTTTCCATCTCCCGCTCACCTATAAACGCCTTTCCTTTGGTAGTTTTTTCCTTTAGCCAGACCTTGTAGTCCGCCGTGAAAGATCGGAGCAGTGTCTTTCGGTGCTCGGATTTGATGAGCTGTTCCTCGATGAACCGCGACAACAAATCCGATTCCTGCTCATAAATGCCCGAAGCGCTCTTGATGGCGTCTGGAATTTCCAGAACACGACCACGGGCGTTCCAGCGCTTCAGCCCGGCGATGATGAGGTTGAGGATGCCAGACCGCTCGGCCCAGAGTTTGCTCGAAAAGTGCAAATCCTTGGTGGTGGACTTCGAGATGTTTTCGTTAAACGGAATGATGCGAATCCTGCGCCACGTCCCTAGGTCGGGAGAATCGACCTTGAGCAAGTAGTTGGAATCGAGCAGGAATTTCACCTGCGGTCTGAACTTGAACGGATGGCCATATTTTCGACAACCTTGGACCTCGGTGGTCTGGCCGCCGGTGAGGGTCTTCATGAGGGCGATGCGAAGCACATCACCTTCCTCGAATTCCGAGCACGTCACCAAGCGGCGTCCGTGGAGCTCGGCTATATCATGCGCAGGAACGCTGTTGTAGCCGTCAGCAAAGAATTCACGTTTGACGACCCAGCCATAATCACCAGCCATGTTGCGAAATAGATCGTCGGTGGTAGTTTTGCCGTTGTCGCCGCCGCCATAGGTGACGTGGATGCACTGTTCAACGGTCGAACCGGAGTATGAGTAGGCAATCCCTTCGAGGTAGTAATCACGCACCTTGGGGTCCGGCAAAACCATCGCCAGGTGCTTCTCAAAAAGAGGACATGGGGCGTGGGGCTGGTAGGCCACGGGAATCATGCGGGTGATTAGGTCAGTCTGGCGTTGCTCACGGACCTCGCCGGTGCGCAGGTCGAGGGTGCCATTTTCGAGGTTTAGGAGTTCGGGGTCGGCATCTAGCTCCTGTGGAGCGACGGACACATACGGTTGGGCTTCTTTCAGCAAGGCAGCGATGCTTTTGGAGTTCTCGCTCTTAATCGCGTGCGCGACAAGCCGTTTGCGAATGTCGTCGTCCTCAACATCGGCGGCCTCTTGATAAATCGCCCGCACGGTCTGGTGAGCGAACTTCTGGACCAGGCGTTTATCGTCGGGTTTCCAGCGATGGCCGTCCCAGACGTGCCAGCCTGTCTTTTCGCCATACGCTGGGACATAGTGCACGCAGTCTCCGTAAAGACGAACGAAGCGATCGGCGTTGCCGAGATCGGTACACTCGTGAATAGGCAGGATCTTGATTCGCTTCTGACTACCCGCGTCCCAACCGGAGTTGAACGTAGCCCGAATTTCACGCTCCTCAAGACCAATCCGCCTTGCTATTTCGATGATTTCCGAGGATGTTTTTTCGGGTGTCAGAAGTGGATGGCCGACAAGTCGGGCAGCCCACCACGCCGCACGGTTGAGCACGTTATTTCGTTCGCCGCTTTTTGCTTTTCGCAAATCCGCAAGAATAACGTGATAGCGGTGCCACGCCCAGCGCGGCATGGCCTCGGAAATTTCGAGAGACCCGCCATCAGGTAGAACAACGAGGAGTTTCAACAGCCATTCGGGAACATCGGCCTTGGGACTAGGGTCGATTACCGCGTAAAAACCGCCTGCTGGATGGGGGCTTGGTGGGATGATGACAAGGCCGCCATCACCACGGACGTTGATCTGGCCGGGAAATTTACGGTCACTACATCCGACTTTTCCCTTTTCTGGATATTTAAAGTAGAGATGTTTGCCGCGATTTGTCTTAACGGTGTAGGTCGCGGGGATAGAGGTGTTGGCCTGCTCTGCAAGGAGCGCGAACTCTTCCTCGGCCAGATCGCTGTCTATATCGATCACCAAGCGGTCGGTGATCTTACCTGTTGGCGAGCCAATTAGCGCTTTGGGCTGCTTCTCCCACCAAGCACGAATCTGCTGCGGGTCAATTGACGCATCCTTATAGCCGTGTTCAGTTAAGGGATTTTTGTTGATGGGGTGACACGGTAAAACGGGGATACCACTGGCGGCGATACTGAGGGCTGCGCCGAGCAAATCGGGACCACTAGGTTTTGCGTTACCGCTGTTCGATTCGTGTTGCACGGTGGTTCTCCTGTGCTATTAATTTTTCGTTCTTGGTGCTGCGGATCATGTTCGCTACACCATCACGAAATTCGATTTCGACGTTGGCCCAGGTGCGCGTGCGGGCGATTTCGTCGAACATCAAATCAAGCTTTTTCAACAACTGCGTTTTATCCATTATTTTTCCCCCTCGATAATCTCCAGGAATATCTTTCCTTCGGCGGTGAGAGTAAGCCTGTCCATATGCCCGCGGGATGAGGTGATGCAGATCAGTCCTGCTTTTCTAAATTCGCGGCAGGTGCTGTTAAACAACTTGACGGAACATCGGACAGTCTCTCTCACTACGTTAAAGACTTCGCCGACAGTAACTGGAAGGTGAGTGTTCTCCGAACAATGCGCCGCCAGGCACTGCAGAATGCCTAACTCTAGTGGCGAGTAACTTTTTGACTGGTAGAATTCTTTCACGCAACCTCCTCTATGTACTGCTCTGCTGGCGGGAACCACATGAAGCTCGTCTTTGGTGTGATCGGTTGACCGACCAGGTCGGCGAAGCGCTGAGCGTCATCAGCGGTTTTGAAAAACACTTCGATGTACTGATAAACGTATCCGGGACAGTTACCCTTAGGCCGGTTATTAGGCCGACGCTTCCAGCGAGGGTTGCCGCCTTTAAGCTTGTACTGAACGGCTCGAATGGTGAGCCTGAGGACCTTTTTGCAGAATTGGGTCCATGTCGAGCACTCCATAATTGCTTCGCCGGGTTTTAACGCGCGGAAGTCAGCACGTAGCTTGTGAATCTGCTCGACGACGGCTTTGGTGTGCTCGGGGTTGGCTTTCGCGTGCTCTTTGAAGTACTCCTGAACGAAAACAGCGCGTTCAAAAGGGGTGACGGGGACGCGAAACCGGTTTCGCGTGGTGCTCATCGCGCCGCCTTTGCCGTGAGCTTGACGCCACCGCGACGAAGTTCCGATTCGACCCAAGCCTTCAGGTCACATGGGCGAATCACGTATGCCCTTCCCGGTTTTAGATATGCGAGTTGGCCGCGTCGGATAGCGCGACGGAAGACGCTCACCGGCAAGCCATAATGCGCCGAGCATTCAGGCAGGTTTAGAGCGAATCGCTGTTCTGGAGGAACATACGGTAACGGTTGCTCTTTCTTTTTCTTTTTCTTTTTCTTGTTTTGCTGATCTACGTCAGGATCGGTATCGGCCATTTCCGCGCGCTCCGTAAATGGAGTCGGGACGCCCTTCGCAGAGCGTCCCGGTTCTCGCGCGTCACAGCCCCGGCCAAGAGGCCGTGAAGATTAAAATCGCTTTGAATAGGGAAAGGCCGGATGATCATCGCGCGATATTCCACTTTTTGGTTTTATTTCAGCGCGACGTCCAATAAAGGCGGGGGATTTCGATGGCCCGTGGGGATTGGACCCGTCCATCGTGCGTCCTATCGCTTTGCCTCACGCTGTAGAGGCTGCCGGTTGAATTTCATCCCTCACGGCGTTGGGATCAAACACTACCCATTTTAAAGTGAACCACGAAATTTGGTAGTGCTAATTTCTCGGTAGTACCAAGGTGCTAAACCAGGAGCCAGCAAGAGGTACTGGTTACAAAATCGGTTACATTCCGGGCGGACGACGCGAGGTCAGGAAATCCAGGAACCGCGAAATCGCTAATAAAAACCATACTAAAACGATGGTGCGGGAGAGAGGACTTGAACCTCCACGGGTGTTACCCCACAAGATCCTAAGTCTTGCGCGTCTGCCAGTTCCGCCACTCCCGCACGGGTAGACTTCCTTCAGTATACCGGGGTTTTGCGCCGGATGTACCCTTGGGCGAATTGGAGTTTCGGGTGGGGGAGCGAGGAACGCGAACGCAGAGGGCGCGCTTCGCAA
>Ga0335085_10008817_pt1 | contig 15316 bp, 11 predicted proteins | sample Lox_Sample_45_FD_206712 | JGI IMG/M metagenome (GOLD analysis project Ga0335085, IMG submission 206712) | Soil microbial communities from Loxahatchee National Wildlife Refuge, Florida, United States - Lox_Sample_4.5 | ecosystem: Environmental > Terrestrial > Soil > Wetlands | place: USA... | reverse complement strand
GCGGAATCCGGGGCCTGCTCGGCCCATGTCACGTAACCCGTCGCCGTCACGAAGCGGCGGAACTCGGCGACGGTGACCAGGTGCTCGTCGATCCAGAACCCGTCGACCGCGACGCGATGCACCGGGCGCTCTTCGGGGTAAAACTCGTTCGAGCCCATCAGGAACTCGCCGCGGGGGATCCAGGCCATGTCCCTGGCCGGGGGCGGACCGGGTTCGCTCCCGGCCGCAGGCCGATGTGCGGGGAGGGTTTCTGGCATAGCCGGTGACCTCCGAGTAAGAAGACGCTCCTGTGCCACTGGAAGGCGCGGCCATCAGCGGTCAGTCGTGCCCGCCCTCAGACTAACTCCCTATGCTTTGCATCAGTGGCGGGCCAGGTCTTGCGCCCTGCCCGGCGGGGTCCTTCAGCCCTGTCTTTCGCCTGCGCTTCGGGCCACGCTTAGCCCGCGTGAGTCGAAACGGGTCGAGAACCTGAGGAGAAGAGATGTCCGGAATCGTCGTCGGGGTGGACGGCTCGGACGGGTCCGGCCACGCCCTTGGCTGGGCGATGCGCGAAGCCGCGTTGCGCCGTGTCCCGTTGACAGTGATGACGGTTCGGCCGGGCCCTGCTCGCCCGGCTACCACGATTTTCTGGGGTCTGCGCACCCTTCCCGAGGGCGGCCTTAGCCACGAGCAGGCACGGCAGGCGGTCCAGGAGTTCGTGGCCAAGGTCGCGACCGAGATCGGCGAGACGGTGCCTGACGTCACCGTGAGCGTTGCCACCGGAGAGGCGGCGGAAGAACTCGTCAAGGCCTCGCGTGACGCCGACATGCTCGTCGTGGGGTCCCGCGGCGGCGGGGGATTTGCCAGGCTCCTGATGGGTTCGGTGAGCAGTCAGGTCACCCACCACGCGGCCTGCCCCGCCGTGGTCGTCCCGGGAACCCGCTGAGCGCCTGCAGGTGCGACCAAGACGCTGGCCCTGGGCGGAAGTGCCATTCGGCCAGTAGCGCAGGTCATTCGTCACGGCAATTCCGGGCCTTTCGCCGTTAACAGCGGCATACCGGTGGCCGAGCGTGTCACTAGGGCCTGGCACCGACGCCCGGATTCGCTGCAGCACCATCGATGCACCGGGATCGACGCGACTGCGGGTCCAGCAGTATCGATGCGCTCACGTTGGAGGATACGATGGCCGATCTGAACTCCATGCTTGCGCGGACGGTAGCCGATCACGGCGAGCGCCCGGCCATCCGCCTGGACAGCCTGGTCCTGTCCTACACGCAGCTGTACGACGCTGCCGGCCGCCTGGCATCCTTGCTGAAATCCCTCGGGGTGTCGGCGGGCGACCGGGTGGCTTTCATGCTGCCCAACGTGCCGGCCTTCCCGATCGCGTTCTTCGGCGCTCTCGGCGCCGGGGCGGTCGCGGTGCCGATGAACCCACTGCTCAAGAGCCGTGAGATCGCCTACTATCTCGACGATTCGGGCGCTAAGGTCCTCTTCGCCTGGCACTCCGTCGCCGACGAGGCGGCGAAGGGAGCCGCGGGGACCGGCGTGCAGGTCATCGAGGTGCCCGAGCCGGACCTTGCCACGCTGCTGGACGGCCAGGTCGCAGCGGCGCAGCGGGCGGCACCAGCGGCTGAGGACGACGCCGTGATCCTCTACACCTCCGGCACCACCGGCAAGCCCAAGGGCGCCGAGCTGACCCACGCGAACCTGTACCGCAATGCCGAGCTGACCGCGGTCACCCTGCTGCAGAACGGTCCCGATGACGTCGTGATGGGCTGTCTGCCGCTCTTCCACGTTTTCGGGCTGACCTGCGCGCTGAACGCGGCGGTGTTCGCCGGCTCCAGCCTGACGCTGCTGCCCAAGTTCGACCCCGGCCAGGCCCTGGAGGTCATCGGCCGGGACAAGGTGACGATCTTCGAGGGCGTGCCGACCATGTACGCGGCGATGCTGCACCATCCAGGCGGCGCGCAGGCGGACGTCTCGTCCCTGCGAGTGTGCATCTCAGGCGGCGCGGCCCTGCCGGTGGAGATCCTGCGCGGGTTCGAGGGAACGTTCCACTGCATGATCCTCGAGGGCTACGGGCTGTCCGAGACGTCGCCGGTAGCGTCCTTCAACCACCCGGACAAGGTACGCAAGCCCGGCACGATCGGCACGCCGGTCGTCGGTGTGCACATGCGCGTGGTCGATGCCGACGGCACCGAGGTGCCTGTCGGCGATGTCGGCGAGATCGTCATCGCGGGCCACAACATCATGAAGGGGTACTGGCGCATGCCGGAGGCCACCGCCGAGGCGATGATGAAGGGGGAAGGGGAGGCGGGTGGGGGCTGGTTCCGGACCGGTGACCTGGCCAGGGTCGACGAGGACGGCTACTTCGCCATCGTGGACAGGAAGAAGGACATGATCATCCGCGGTGGTTTCAACGTCTATCCGCGCGAGGTGGAAGAGGTCCTGTACGAGCATCCGGCCGTGGCGGAGGTTGCTGTGGTCGGGATCCCGCATGACGATCTGGGCGAGGAGGTCGGCGCGGCCGTCAGCCTCAAGCCGGACGAGACGACCACGGCTGAGGAGCTGATCGCTTTCACCAGAGACCGGATAGCGCCGTATAAGTACCCGCGCTATGTCTGGATAGTGCCAGGCCTGCCCAAGGGGCCGACCGGCAAGATCTTGCGCCGCGAGGTACGGGCGCCGCGCCGGGCATCAGCGCACTAGCGGCCGGGCATCGTCGCGGGTTCACTGGATCCAGTCAACGCAGACCGGTCCCACTCGGCACCGAAGGCTCCGGCGTGCCTGGCGGCGCGCCGCACGGCTGGACCAGGGAGGCGAAGTGAGCACACAGGCCGAGCCCGGCGCCTACGCTCTGCTGGCCGACGGCACCACGATCGGGATCCGGGCCGCGCGGCCCGGCGACTTCGACGCGGTGCGGGACATGCATACCAGGATGTCTCCCAACAACCTCTATCTGCGTTTTTTCGGGGTGAGCCCGACCGCAGCCGAGCAGGAGGCGCGCCGGGTGTGCCGCGAGCCCGCACCCGACCACGGTGCGCTGCTGGCCGTGCTGGACGGCCAGGTGGTCGGCTGCGGCAGCTACGAGGTCGCCCGCGACGGCTCCCCGTCCGCTGAGCTCGCGCTGGCGGTCGCCGATGACATACACAACCGCGGCGTCGGCACGCTGCTGCTGGAGCACCTGATCTCACTGGCCCGCAGCCGGGGAATCCAGGCCTTTGTGGCGGAGACCCTGATCGAGAACGCGCGCATGATGCAGGTATTCGCCGACGCCGGGCTGCCGGTGCGCCGCACCCTGGCGGACGGCATGTACGACCTGACGTTCCCGCTGCCCGCCGACGAGGCGGACGCCGCCCTCGGCACCTACCGGGACGCGGTCGCCGAACGGGAGCGGTCGGCCAACGTGGCCAGCCTGCGGCACGTGCTGACTCCCGCCTCGATAGCGATCGTCGGCGCGAGCGCAGGCCCCGGGACCGTTGGGCGGGCCATCCTGCAGAACATCATCAGCGGCGGGTTCCCCGGCCCGGTCTACGCGGTGAAACCCGGCGTGGCCGGACTGGACGGCGTCCGCCCCGTGCCGTCCGTGGCCGCGCTGCCGGAACAGGTCGACCTGGCGGTTATCACCGCGCCGGCGACCGCCGTACTCGGTATCGCCGAAGAATGCGGGCAGCGGGGGATCAAGGCCCTGGTGGTGATCACTACGGGACTCGATGGCGCCGCCCGGGCGGAGCTGCTCGGCATCTGCCGCCGCCATGACATGCGGATTATCGGGCCAGACTGCTTGGGCGTGGCCAACGCCGGCGTCTGCCTGAACGCGACGCTCGCAGCCCGCCCACCCCGGGCGGGAAGCGTCGGCCTGGCGCTGCAGTCCGGCGGCGTCGGCGTCGTCCTGCTCGAGCACCTGTCCCGGCTGGGCATCGGCACCTCGTCCTTCGTCTCACTTGGCGACAAGGACGACGTGTCCGGCAACGACATGCTGCTGTGGTGGGAATCCGACGCGGCGACCAAGCTGGCCGTGCTGTACCTGGAGTCGTTCGGGAACCCGCGCAAGTTCGCCCGCACGGCCCGCCGCGTCGGCCGCACCAAGCCGGTCCTGACCGTGAATGTGGGCCGGTCAGCGACGGGCCGGCGGCTGGCCGCGGCGCGTGCCGCGGCGGCGGACGCCCCGCTGCTCACCCGGCACGCCCTGCTCGAGCAGGCCGGTGTGATCGCCGCCGCGAACCTGGGCGAGCTGCTCGACACCGTGACGCTGCTGGCGTCGCAGCCGGTGCCGCGTGGGCCGAGGGTCGCCGTGGTGTCCAACACCCGCGGCGGCGGGATGCTCGCCGCCGACGCGTTCGGCGACGCGCGCCTGCAGGTCGCCAGCCTGGCCTGGGACACTCAGCGGGCGCTCCGGGACGCACTCCCCGCCGGTGCCGTGGTGGCCGGGCCGGTCGATACCACGGCGGCGATCGCGCCCGGGATCTTCCGTGACTGCCTGGAGATCGTCGGCGCCGACCCGGGCGTTGACGCGATCCTGGCGCTGACGGTCACGACCGCGACCAGCAGCCTGGTCCCCGAGGTGTGCGCGGCGCGGCTGCGGGTGCCGATCGCTGCGGCGGTAATGGACCAGGTTGAGGCGGTCCGGCTACTGCGGGGCCCGGACGAGGGCTCCCCGGCCGCCCCGGCGTATGCCTACCCCGAGTCCGCCGCCCGCGCCCTCGGCCACGCCGCGCGTTACGGCATGTGGCAGGCTACCCCGCCGGGCCGGGTACCCGACCTCGAAGGCCTGCGCCAGGACCGGGCCAGGGAACTGATCGCCGGCCTGCTCGCCGACACCCCGGCGGGTGGCTGGCTGCCCCCCGACCCGACCGCGGAACTGCTCAGCTGTTATGGCGTGCCGCTGGTCGACCGCGTCACGGTCGCCACCGAAGACGCCGCGATCGCGGCCGCGGCGCGATTCGGCGCCCCGGTGGCGCTCAAGGCGGATGTGCCCGGCCTGCTGCCGATGAGAGATGCCAGTGCCGTCCTGCTTGATCGCCACGGTGCGGATGAGGTCCGGCGCGGATTCGGCTCACTGCGCGAGACGTTCGGCGGCCGGCTGGCCGGCGTCCTCGTCCAGCCGATGATCACCGGTGGCGTCAAGGTGATGATCAGCGTGCTGCAGGAGCAGATGGTGGGGCCGCTGGTGCTGTTCGGGCTCGGTGGCGCGGCCGCCTACGTGCTGGCTGACCGCGCTGCGCGGCTGGCTCCCCTCACCGACGCCGACGCCGACGACCTCATCCACTCGATCCGCGCCACCCCGCTGCTGCTCGGGCGCCCTGGCGCCCTGGGCGCCGATCTCAGCGCGCTGCGGGACGTGCTGCTACGCATCTCCCGGCTGGCCGACGACCTGCCGCAGGTCGCCGAACTCCATCTGAGCCCCCTCGTCGTCCGCCCTGACGGCGTTCAGGCCGTCGACGGCCGGGTCCGGGTGCAGGCCGCTGAGCCTGCCGACGCCTACCTCCGCCGGCTCCAATAGCCGGCGGCGCATAATCGGGTGAGTTCGGGGCGGCACCGCGGTCACCGGCGGCCTCATGACCGAAATCTGCCCATCTGCGAAGAAAATCCCTATTTTCAAGGACTTATTTGGAAAAAATGACCAATTCAGTAAACAAGTGGCGTGCGCGCCGCGTCAACCAAGGGAGTGGTACCAACGTGCTGGCGGCGGGCATCGCCGGGGCCTGGGGTGATGTCGGGAGCCGACGGTAGCGAAGGGGAGGAACCGCAACCTGTGGATTCAAATTTGTACGCCGCTTCGGTGGCCGTTCCGGATTCTGCTCCGACAGCATCCATCTGGCACGCCTTTCTGCATGGTGCGGCGTTCGGCGGCGGGATACTGGCGGCCTTCGCGGCGCTCTGCGGCGCCCTGCTCGCGGGTGACGCGGCCCGGCGCCGGGCGGTGGCCCGGGCCCGGCTGCGGCGCTCCCTCGCCGACCTGGACACCGAGGACATCGTGACGCTGATCCAGCGTCAGGGCGGGAACGCCGAGTAACGGCGCGCTTCCCGGCCGGCACGCAGCTATCCCCTCAGCGCCGCGGGGCGTACATGATCACGGCCACGCCGGCCAGGCAGATCGCCGCGCCGATGATGTCGTAGCGATCGGGGCGGTAGCCGTCGGCGACCACGCCCCAGATGAGCGAGCCGGCGACGAAGACCCCGCCGTAGGCGGCGAGGATCTGGCCGAAGTGCGAGTCGGGCTGGCCGGTCGCGACGAAGCCGTAGATGCCGAGCGCGACGACGCCTGCCCCGATCCAGGCCCAGCCGCGATGCTCGCGGACCCCCTGCCAGATCAGCCAGGCGCCGCCGATCTCGAACAACGCGGCGAGGACGAACAAGCCAACCGAACGAAGAATGAGCACGAGGCCAGCCTCCCAGACCGAGCAAGTCACCAGGCCGAACGAGCCTGTGCCGGGCGTCTGCGCACCGTGCGGATCGCGGATGAGGGGAGCCGATTCCCGTGTTATAGGGGCGTGACATTAAACTCGCGCGGGTTGCCTGCCGCATGAGATGGCGGAACAGGCCAGCAAAGGGCCCCGTCGGCCCAGGGCCGGCGCGGGGAAGGAGACAAGCCGCAAGTGACCGTGGTTGATGAGGCGCCCCGGCGCGCCGGAGAAGACGGAAGCCGGGGGCAGCAGAGTCCGGTGGGCCCGGCGCGGTCTCAGGTGCTGGCCGAGGCGGGCCGGCGGCGCGCGTTCGCGGTGATCAGTCACCCGGACGCGGGCAAGTCGACGCTCACCGAGGCGCTGGCGCTGCACGCGTCGGCGATCACCCAGGCCGGCGCCGTGCACGGCAAGGCGGGCCGGCGCGGGGTCACCTCGGACTGGATGGCCATGGAGCGTGACCGTGGCATCTCCATCACCTCCGCGGCGCTCCGCTTCGACTACGGCGGCATGGTGCTGAACCTGCTGGACACCCCCGGCCACGCTGACTTCTCCGAGGACACCTACCGGGTGCTGGAAGCCGTCGACTGCGCGATCATGCTGCTGGACTCGGCCAAGGGCCTGGAACCGCAGACGCTGAAGCTGTTCGACGTGTGCCGCAACCGGCGCGTCCCTGTCATCACGTTCGTGAACAAGTGGGACCGGCCCGGCCGCGAGCCGCTGGAGCTCCTGGACGAGATCGAGCAGCGGATCGGCCTGCGCCCGACGCCGCTGAACTGGCCGGTCGGGGTGGCGGGTGATTTCCGCGGGCTGATCGACCGCGGCACCGGCGACTTCACCGCCTACACCCGCACGCCGGGCGGCGCCGGACGCGCCATCGAGGAGCACCTGGACGCCGTGCAGGCGGCCGGGCGTGCGGGCGCCGCGTACGCGACGGCGGTGGAAGAGCTTGCGCTGCTGGACGAGATCGGCGCGGACGTGGACATGGACTCGTTCCTGGCGGGAGAGTCCTCACCGGTGCTGTTCGGCGCGGCCCTGCCCAACTTCGGCGTGCGGCGGCTGCTGGAGGGACTGTGCGAGCTGGCGCCGCCGCCGGCTCCCCGGCGTGACGTCAAGGACGAGCCGCGGGCGGTCGACGCCCCGTTCTCCGGCCTGGTGTTCAAGGTCCAGGCCAACATGGACCGCAACCACCGGGACCGGGTGGCCTTCGTCCGGGTGTGCTCGGGGCGGTTCGAGCGGGGCATGGTGCTGACCCACGTGGCCACCGGCCGGCCGTTCGCGACCAAATACGCCCAGGCCATGTTCGGCCAGGAGCGTGAGACCGTGGACGTCGCCTATCCCGGTGACGTGATCGGCCTGGTCAATGCGACGGCCCTGCGGCCCGGGGACACGCTGTTCGAGGCGCAGGCGGTCGAGTTCCCGCCGATCCCGAGCTTCGCCCCGGAGCACTTCGCCGTCGTGCGCAGCAAGGACGCGAGCAAGCACAAGCAGTTCCGCAAGGGCATCGACCAGCTCGGCACCGAGGGCGTCGTCCAGGTGCTCGCGTCCGACCTGCGTGGCGACCAGGCCCCCGTGCTCGCCGCGGTCGGGCCGCTGCAGTTCGACGTGGTCCTGCACCGGCTGGAGCACGAGTTCGGGGCCCGGGCCGAACTGGAGCACCTCGGCTACACGATCGCCCGCCGGACCGACCCCCAGGGCGCCGCCAGCCTCGCCGGGCAGCGCGGGGCCGAGGTCCTCACCCGCCGTCTGGACGGGGCCCTGCTCGCCGTGTTCGCCGACAAGTGGCGGCTGGCCGCCCTCCAGCGGGACCGCCCCGGCCTCCGGCTGGACACGCTGGTGGCCGGCACCGAGTAACCCGGCCGCCGGCCGCGCCAGGAGCGCCCCGGGGGCGGGTCGCCGGGGAGGGGTACCGCCCCGGCGGGGTCAGCCGCCGCCGGGTGATTCGATCTCGGCGAGGGCCTGGCCGTAGGCCAGGGTCATCAGCTTGGCCACGCTGTCATGCGCGCCCAGCGGCGCCGCGGAGTCCGCCCCGATGCTCGCGCACGCCGCCTCGAGTTCGCCGGGCCGGGCCTCCGGCCCGATGATGCAGGGCGCGATGGCGATCCGGCCCACGCCCATCTGCCGCAGTTGCGCCGCGGCTTCGCCGATGCTGGGACTGCCGTCCAGCGCGGCGGCGAACACGGGCAGGGCGAGCCGCGCCGCCAGCAGCACGGAGGTCGGCGTGGCGGCCGCGGCGGACTGGGCACCGCCGACGGTAGCCACGATGATGCCATCGGCTGACGTGGGAATGCTGAACATGCGAACCCGGTCGGCGCGGGCGAGGTGCGCGTCGGCGAGCCGGATGTGCAGCGCTTCGGCGAACGTCAGGCTCACGTTGAATGGTTCGGCGATGTAGGCGTTGATGCTGCTCTGGGCGACGCCATAACGGATCGCATCGGTCACGGCCGGGTAGGGCAGGGCGAGCAGCGGCACCACGATGGCGGCCGGGCCGTCCGTCGGGCGCATGGTCGCGGCGCTGGCCAGAACAGCGGGCAGGCCCGCCGGGTCGTCGCGGCCGGTTCCCACGCGGGCCATCCGCACGTCCAGGCTGGGATTGTCGACGCGGACGATCGACGCGATCTCCGCAACCACATCCGGGGTGCCGAAATGCCCGGCGGCGGCCAGCACGAGGGCCGGTGCCTCCGGGGGCAGGCCGTCCGGCACCGGCCGCCGGTGACGACCGGCCGAGGCGCCCGGCCTCGGCTCCGTCTCGCGCGGTGGCGCCGGAATATGGGCAGCCGCCAACCTGGAGGCAGGCTGGCGCTTCGGCAGTCCGGTGACTGGTTCCCGCAGATCGGCCACAACGCGAGCGTAGTCGCGCACGCTCCGGCATGCCCTAAAAGCTGCGAAACACGACAGTGGGTCGTTGCCGTCCGGTAACTGGCGCGCGCCACCAGGGCGGACGCCGTCCGGGCCGGCGGCGTGCGCCTTGTTACCCACGGGTCCGGTTCCGTCCGGTTCGGGTAAAGGCCGGACGGCGGGATTTACCTGCAGGCATCCTGGGCTGCCGTATTCCCGCCTGACCCGCCTGACCCGCCTGACCCGCCGGACCCACTGGACCCGCCGGACCCACTGGACCCGCCGGACCCGCCGGGTGCGCCCGGGGAGGCCGCGCGGCCGCCCGCACCCGCCGCGGAGGCCCCCGGGGACGCCGCGGACCCGGCCGGCGCCGGAGATGCGCCGCCGTGCGCGGGGTGCGCGGCCGGCGGGGTGGCAGTGGGCGGGCTCTGGTCGTTCGCCAGGTCCTGGAAGAGCTGGCCGGATGCCTGGGCGTCCCACTGCACGGCCAGCCCGCCGGTGGGGGTCTGGTAATCGGTGCTGGCGAGCGGCACGGTCCGGAACGTCACGTCAGATGCGGAGATGCCGCGCATCTGGTCCGCGAGCGCCGACACGTTCAGGCCCTGGTTGACGGTCAGCGCGGCCAGGGACGCGCTGATGAACTGGGACAGCCGTACCGGGTTGGCCAGCAGCCCCGATCCGATGGCCTCGGTGAGCGCCGATGACACCAGGCGCTGCTGGTCCTGGATGCGGGCGAGGTCGGACGCGGCGAAAGAATGCCGATCGCGGGCATAGGCCAGGGCGGTGATGCCGTTGACGTGGTGCTCGCCCGCCGACAGGCGCAGCCCGCTGTAGGCGTCGTCCACCGCCTGCGGCAGGCAGATGTTCACCCCGCCGAGCGCGTCGATCACCTTGACGAACGCCAGGAAGTCGACCTCCATGTAGTCGTTGATGGTCAGGCCGGTGGCCTGCTCGACCGTCTGCACCATGAGCCGGGCGCCGCCGAACCCGTACGCGGCGTTGACCTTGCTCATCCCGTGCCCGGGGATGTTCACCCACGAGTCACGCGGGATGCTGACGACCGTTACCCGGCTCCGGTCCGCCGACACGTGCGCCAGCATCAGCGTGTCGGAGTTGGAGGTGACGTCGTTGCCCACGTGCAGCATGACCTCCTGATGGTGGGTCAGGCCGGTCCGGGGGTCCACGCCGGCCACCAGGATGTTGAGCGGCCCGGTCGAGCCGGAATCCGCGGTCCCGGCGTCCACGCGCTTGATGTGGTCGTTGATGTACCCGGTCAGGGCCCAGGCGCTGCCCGATACGACGAGCACGAGCGCGGACATGGCCCCGCACACAGTCAGCATTGCGCGCCGTCTCCGGGCGCTCCGGCTTGAGGCGATGCGGGCGGCCAGCCGGCCCTGCGCGTCGGAGCGGACGTCCTGCCGCGTCGGCCGGGGCTCCGCGCCCGGCAGCCCGTCCTGCCTGTCCGTCATGCTCCTCCCCCCAGCGACCCTTCCCCGAGCGGCCCTTTCCGAAAGCGGCCCTTCCCCAAAGCGGCGTTTCCCAAAGCGGCGTTTCCCAAAGCGGCGTTTCCCCGAGCGGCCCTTTGTCAGGTTATCCCGGCGGTGTCCGGTTACCCGGCCGCAGCGCCGGCCGTGCGGCCGCCCCCTTGTCGCGACCACTTCGGCGGTGAGGCGATCCCGAGCGCATGCATGCCGCAGCGCCGGCCGTGCGGCCGCCCCCCTGTCGCGGCGCGCGCTGGCCTGACAGCCGTATCCCGGTTATAGTTACTAGCGAGTAGCATGTCTCTGGCTGGTGGGGCCGGGCGGGCATGCGGGGACGAACGCCAGGGGTATGGGATGAGCCACTACAAGAGCAATCTGCGCGACATCGAGTTCAACCTGTTCGAAATGCTGCGCCGCCAGGACGTCATGGGCGCCGGGCCGTACGAGGAATTCGATGAGGAGACGGCCCGGGGGATCCTGGATGAGGTCAACCGGCTGGCCGTCGGGCCGCTCGCCGAGTCCTTCGCCGACTCCGACCGTCATCCGCCCGTGTTCGACCCGGCAGACGGCTCCGTGCGTGTTCCCGACTCGTTCCGCCGGTCGTTCCGCGCCTACATGGACGCCGAGTGGTACCGCCTCGACCTGCCGGCCGAGATCGGCGGCTCGCACGCGCCGCGCTCCCTGTACTGGGCGGTGGCCGAGCTGATCCTGGGCTCGAACCCGGCGGTCTGGATGTACTCCAGTGGCCCGGCGTTCGCCCACCTCCTGTGGGAGATCGGCACCCCCGAGCAGAAGCGTTTCGCCGCCCACGCCATCGAGCGCAAGTGGGGCTCGACCATGGTACTGACCGAGCCGGACGCCGGCTCGGACGTGGGCGCCGGCCGGACCAAGGCGACCGAGCAGCCGGACGGCACCTGGCACATCGAGGGCGTCAAGCGGTTCATCACCAGCGGCGAGCAGGACATGACCGAGAACATCTTCCACCTGGTGCTGGCGCGCCCCGAAGGCGCGGGGCCCGGCACCAAGGGGCTGTCGATGTTCCTCGTGCCCAAGTTCCTCGTCAACGACGACGGCTCTCCCGGCGAGCGTAACGGCGTCCGGGCCACCAACGTCGAGCACAAGATGGGCCTGAAGGCCTCCACCACCTGTGAGCTGACGTTCGGCGGCGACCGGCCCGCGGTCGGGACCCTGGTCGGCGGCGTGCACGAAGGCATCCGGCAGATGTTCAAGATCATCGAGCACGCCCGGATGGTCATCGGTGTCAAGGCCATCGGCACGCTGTCCACCGGCTACCTGAACGCGCTGGACTACGCCAGGAGCCGGGTCCAGGGGGCCGACCTCACCCAGATGCTCGACAAGGCGGCGCCACGGGTCACGATCACCCATCACCCGGACGTGCGCCGGATGCTCATGCTGCAGAAGGCGTACGCGGAAGGCATGCGGGCACTGGTCCTTTACATGGCGACGATCCAGGATGACCTGCAGACGGCCGCGGCGGAGGGGCGGGCCGACGAGAAGGCGGTCGGCCTGAACGACCTGCTGCTCCCGGTGGTCAAGGGCCTGGGGTCAGAACGGGCGTACGAGATGCTCGCGCTGTCGCTGCAGACCTTCGGCGGGTCGGGCTTCCTGCAGGACTACCCGGTCGAGCAGTACATCAGGGACGCCAAGATCGACAGCCTGTACGAGGGCACCACCGGCATCCAGGGCATGGACCTGTACTTCCGCAAGATCGTCCGGGACGGCGGGCAGGCTCTGGGCGCCGTGCTCGGCGAGATCAGGGCGTTCGCGGCCGGGGACGGCGGCAACGGCCGGCTGAAGAGCGAGCGGGCCGCGCTCGCCCAGGCGGCGGACGACATCGAGGCGATGACCGCCGCGATGACGGGCTTCCTGGCCGAGTCGGCGAACCAGCCCGAGGAGATCTACCGGGTCGGGCTGAACACGACGCGACTGCTGCTCGCGCTGGGCGACGTGATGGTCGCCTGGCTGCTGGGCCGCCAGGCCGAGATCGCGCTGGCCCGGCTGGACGAGATCGGCGTGCCCGCGGAAGGCGACCGCCACGCGCGAGGCGATCGGGACTTCTACACCGGCAAGGTGGCGGCCGCCCGCTTCTTCGCCGCGACGGTGCTGCCCCGGATCACCGCCGAGCGGAAGATCGCCGAAGAGACCACCCTCGACCTGATGGACATCCCGGAAAGCGCGTTCTAGCGGGCGGCCCGTCAGGGCGTATTACGGACAGGCGCTCGTACCCGGCCAAGTCGCACGCCGGACAGGGGCGCCGGCCCGGAGAGCACGTGGAATCTCGGCGACCTCGTCAACGACCTCAAGCAGGTGAGCAAGCTCACCGGCCGGCGCATCAGAACTAATGTCCACCGAATAGCTGACGCCCGTAGATTTCCAGGTGCCGGTATCGAACCCGCCTGCCGCGCACACGCGGACTCCTTTCACCTCGAAGCCCCGTTAGAACTCGTACTGGACCGCGGCGCGGCGGGCCGCGATGGGCGAAATGTGCTCGACGATGACGGCCCGGTGGGTGGGGTCGTCGCGGTAGCTGAGGTAGCCGTCCAGGTCATCGAAGTCCGCCGTGACGGCGAAATCCCAGTTGCCCTCGTTGACGCCGATGTCGTTGCCCATCGCGTACGCGCGCAGCGACGGGATGAGGCTGGGCAGCCGGGAAAGCTCGTCGGCGACCCGCCTCTGCTGCGCGTCCGTCGCGTCCTCGCTCCAGGCGAACAGCACCGTGTGCCGGATCATCTCGCCCTTTCTCTGCTGTGCTGGCGCGGCCAGTGTAACCGGCCGGCGCCGCAGGCGGAGCTAAAGGCCCATGTCGTCGAGTTCCTTGTGGAGGGCGGCGCGGGGGTTGCCCTTCAGCGGGGGAGAGGCCGGTGCGGACGCGACGGCGGGGGGCCGGCGGGTGCGCAGGATCCAGCCCGCCAGTACGCCGCCCACGAGGCCGCCGGCGTGACCGATCCAGCTGACGCCCGGTGTCCCGGGAATGGCGACCGCGAGGATGTAGGCGTAGGCGACGGCCGCCAGCGCCCCCACGATCGCGTCGACGAAGTTCCGGTCGAACAGCCCGCGCACCACCACGTACCCGAAGTACCCGAAGATGAGCCCGCTCGCACCGACCGTGAGCTCGTTGCTGGACTGGAACAGCCAGACCGCGAGCCCGCTGGTGATCGCGGCGATCACCGTGACCGCGACGAACTTGGCGATGCCGCGGTAGGCGGCCAGGAAGCCGAGGACGAGCAGCGGGACCGAGTTTCCCTCGAGATGCTGCCAGGAGAAATGCAGGAAGGGGGCGGTGAAGATGTCCGCCAGGTGGCCAACGGCCCCAGGCACGATGCCGAAGCTCAGGTCGAGCCGGTAACTGTCCGCCCAGTTCGCCAGCTGGATGGCCCACAGCAGCCCGATGAACCCGGCCATGAACACCAGCGCGCGCACGGCCTTAGCCAGGGAGATGCCGTTCCGGCCGCCCCGCTGGCCGCCCTTGAGGTCGTCGCCGGTCAGCATGGCACCGGGATGGCTGTCAGGCATCATCGTCTCCCACCCGATCGCGTCAGGCCCAGGCGAGCATGCGGACGGGATCTTCGAGCATCTGGCCGATCTCACGGAGCACGGCCGAGCCCAGTTCCCCGTCCACGATCCGATGATCGAAGGACAGGGACAGCGTGCTCACCTGGCGCACGGCGATCTCGCCGTCGTGCACCCACGCCGTATCCCTGATCCGCCCGAAGGCCAGGATGGCCGCCTCGCCCGGCGTCAGGATCGGCGTGCCAGCATCCACTCCGAATACTCCTACGTTGGTAATTGTGATGGTACCTCCGGTCAGATCCGCCGGCGTGCAACGGCCGTCGCGCGCGGTGGCGGTGAGGCCGGCGAACGCGCGGGCCAGCTCGGGCATGGTCAGGGCGTGCGCGTCCTTGATGTTCGGGACGATCAGGCCCCGCTCCGTCGCGGCGGCGAAACCCAGGTTCACGTAGTGGCGGACGATGATCTCCTGGGCCTGCTCATCCCAGGCCGAATTGATCATGGGATGACGCGCGGCCGCTACCAGCAGGGCCCGGGCGACGAAAAGCAGCGGGGAGACCCGCAGCCCGGCGAATTCGGGCAGCTCGCGGACGCGGCGGAGCGCGGCGGTCGTCTCGGAGACATCGACCTGGAGGAACCCCGTCACGTGCGGGGCGGTAAACGCGCTGGTCACCATGGCCGAGGCGGTATGCCTCCGGATGCCGCGGACCGGGACGCGCTCCTCGCGCGGGACCGCCGTCCGGGCCGGTGACGGCGCCGTGTCCGGCTGCACCGCCGCGGCCCCGGTATCTCCGGCCGAACGGCCCTGGCCCCGGGTGTGCACGGCGTGCTGGATGTCGTCCCGGGTGACCGTCCCCTGCGGGCCGGTTCCGCTGAGCTGGCTCAGATCGACGCCGAGATCGCGGGCCAGCTTCCGGACCGGCGGCTTGGCCAGCGACGTGTGGCCATTCCGCGGGGCGGCCGGGGCGGCAGCGGAGGTGACCGGGACGCTGGCGGCCGGAGCCGGGCCGGTCTTGCGGCGGCGCCGCGTCGTCGCGCCGGGCTTGACGCCGTAACCGACGAGCAGCGCCTGGCCCTGCTCGCCGG
>Ga0335085_10008816_pt1 | contig 15316 bp, 12 predicted proteins | sample Lox_Sample_45_FD_206712 | JGI IMG/M metagenome (GOLD analysis project Ga0335085, IMG submission 206712) | Soil microbial communities from Loxahatchee National Wildlife Refuge, Florida, United States - Lox_Sample_4.5 | ecosystem: Environmental > Terrestrial > Soil > Wetlands | place: USA... | reverse complement strand
CGCCCCACCGGGACGCCCGCCACCACGCCGCTGTCGAGCAGCAGGCCCAGCGTGCCCGTCACCGGCGCCGCGTCCGCCGCGGGCACGACGACGTCCGCGCGCCAGGTGCCGTCGAGCCGGGACTCCGGCCCGCCCGGCAGCCGGCGCGCGAGGTCGATCCCGGTCAGCGAGCCCGATCCGCGGAGCTGCACCGCCGAGTCGCGCGCCGCGATCTCGCCGCTCCCCTGCACGGCCCCGCCGGGTCCGGCGAGCGCGGCCTCGAAGGCGAGCGCCGTCACGGGGCCGGCGAGCCGCACCCGCCCGGCCACCATGCCCGTGAGTCCCACGCCGGAGTACGAGCGCGACAGGTCGTCCAGCGACACCGAGTCCGCCGTGACGTCGGCGTCGATCCGCAGCGTGTCGTCGAGGCCGAGGCGCAGCGTGCCGCGCAACCGGGACGGGGCGCCGCCGCCGTCCTCGTGCGACAGGGTGCCGCCGAACGTCGCGGCGCGCCACGGCCCGTCGAGATCGCCCAGCAGGCCGATCTGCCCCTTGAGCCCGACCGACGGCGCGAACCGCTCGATGGTCCCCATCGAGAGCGTCGCGTCCGTCACCGCGAAGTGATGGAACGTGAAGCCGTCGCGCCCGCCTAGCGCCACCACGCCCGAGCCCGACACGCGGTTGACGGGGCGGCCGGCGACCCGCTCGTCCGTGAACCACAGGTCGGCATCGGCCGCCAGGCCGGTCAGCGGGCCGGAGGCCGTGAGGTGACCGTTCACCACGCCCCCGACCGGGAGCTTGCCCAGGAACGGCTCGAGCAGCGCCAGGTCGAGGGGCCCGGCGTCGATGGCGAGCTTGCGGAACCGGACCGGGCCGTCGGGCGGCGCCACCACGTCCGCCGATCCCCGCACGGCGCTCCGGCCCGACCGCAGGTCCGCGTCCGCGAAGCTCCATTCGCTTCCGCGCTCGAGCAGGCGGGCCCGCACGCGCAGGCGCCCGCCGCCCGTCGCGGGCAATCCCGCCACCGCCCAGCGGAAGTCGGCGAAGCTCGCCCGCCGGAGATTCGCCGCCAGGTCGAGCCGGGCGCGCCCGGCCGTCACGCCGCGGCCCCAGCGCACCACGCCGTGGGCGGCGCCCACCGTGCCCGGCAGCGCCAGCTGCCGCAGCGCGAAGCGCACCGAATCCCCCTCGACCGTGGCCCGCCCCGCGGCGTCGCGCACGGCCGTCGCCGGGTCGGAGATGGCGACCGCGAGGTGGCGGATGTCGATCTCGACGCCCGCCGTGTCGGGATGCGACGCGCGCAGCCGCGCCAGGTCCATCTTGATCCCCGTGAACTGCCGCGCGCGCACCGCGCCGCCGGCGCCCCGCTCCCGCAGGACGAACGAGCCCCGTACCAGCGTGACGTTGCGCAGGTCCACGAGCGGCCGCCGGCCCGGCGGCCCCGCGTGCGGCTCGAGCAGCCGGAACAGGTGCTCGATGTTGAGGTGCCCGTCGGCGCCCTCCTCGATGGTGACCGCCGGCGCCTCCACCGCGACCCGCGAAAGCACGAACCGGCGCCGCACCAGGTCGACGAGGCTGTAGCGGGCGGTGAGGCGCGCCACCCGGATCACCGGGCGGCCGTCGGGCGTCGCGAGCTCGACGTCCCGCGCGTCCAGTTCCCGCCACAGCGGCCCGCCGAGCGCTCCGATCCGCACCCGGCCGTCCACCGCGCGCGTGAGGGCGGAGACGGCCAGGCGGCGCGCGAGCGCGTGCCCGGGGCCGGAGGCCAGCAGCGCCGTCACCGCCGCCAGGCCGAGCACGACCAGGCCCGCCAGCAGGCCGAGCGTCACGAGCAGCGCCCGGCGCGCCACTAGTACGCCTCTCCCACGCTGAACTGGAACTGCAGCCGCTGGAAGAACGCGGCGCCGCGCGCGGGGCCGGTGTAGTTGTCCCGCTCCTTGGTGAGCGGACCGGGACCGCCGCTCGGCGACCGCCCCACCAGGTACAGCGGGCCGGCCTGCGGCGGGTAGGCGTTGTAGGCGATGTCGAGCCGCAGCGGGCCGAGCGGCGTGCCGACCCTGAGCCCCACGCCGGGCGTGATCTTGACCCCGCCCGGCTGGAGGCCGCCGAGCGTCTGGTCCCACAGCTCGCCCGCGTCCACGAACGCCGCGAGCCGGAAGCGGCTCGGCCAGATCGGGGACGGCGTGCGCAGCTCGAGGTTGGCGAGCGCGATGCCGTAGCTCCCGAGCGGCGAGATCCGCACGCCCACCGGGACGCTGTCCTGCCCCGCCGGGCCCGCCGCCATGCTGTCGGTCACGTAGACCAGCCGGCCCATCTCGTTGCGCCCGAACCCGCGCACCGACGCCGGCCCGCCGGCGTAGAAGCGCTCCTCGGGCGGCACGAACGGAATCGAGGTGTCCACCACGAACGCGCGCCCCGGCCGGATCACGCCGCCCCGGAGCCGGAGGGCCAGGATCCAGCCGCGCCGCAGCTCGTGGTACCACGAGCCCTCGGCCACCGCCTTGTTGTAGGAGATCAGCCGCTCGGAGCCGATCAGCGGGGAGGCGTGCGACAGCTCGAGGTTGAGCACCGATCCGCTGCGCGGCTCGATCGGCGAATCGGCGGTGTTCCGCACCACCGACACGGACAGCGCCGCCTGGCGGTGCCGCTGGCTCAGCACCTGAATCGCCTGCTGCTCGCAGCGGTCGAAGTAGACGCAGTAGACCGCGGTGTCGGCGGTGGTGCTGCCGTAGCTCAGGCGGTAGGAGAGCGTGAGCAGCGACGCGCGGCCCACCCCGAACGACGCCGCCAGCGAGCTGCCGATCCCGACCCGCTCGAACGCCCGGTACTCCGAGCGGCGCTCGGCGAACGGCGTCAGCGTCAGGGTGGTGCGGCGCCCGAGCACCTCCGGCTGCGTGAACGTCGCGGACGCGAGGTAGTTGACGCGCTCCGAAAAGGGGTCGCCCTGCAACGCCCGGCAGAACGAATCGCTCAGGCCCCAGTTCGTCGGCGACCCCACGCCGATCTTGGAGACCTTTCCCGCCAGGTCCAGCCGCAACCCGTTGCCGAGGAAGTTGCCCGTCGAGAACGTGGCCTGCGATCGCACGCAGTCGATCGTGCCGTAGCCGACGCCGGCCCGGAGCCGCGAGCGCGGCCCCTCGCTCACCTGCACCCGGACCCGCACCAGCGAGTCCGCGCCCCCCACGACGGAATCGGCGGCGATGCCCACGCTCACGTAGCGGAACAGGTCGGTCTGGTAGAGGCTGCGCTGGGAATCGTACAGCGCGTCCTGGTTGAACCAGTCGCCGACGCGCACCGCCAGGGAGCGGCGGACGATGCGCTGCCCGACCGACTGGTTGCCGCCGATGACGATGTCGCCCACGCGCGCACGCGGGCCCGGCTCCGCCTGGTACTCCACCGCGGCCGTCCGAGCCGTGCGGTCCACCGTGTAGTTGCGGAACACCGTGGCGAAGGGGTACCCGCGGTTCTGGAGCGCCAGCACGACGGTGTCGGCGGAGGCGTCGAAGGCGGTGCGGTCGAACGGCTTCCCCGTGGACAGGGGCAGCCGCCCGGCGAGACGCCGCGCGTCCAGCACGCTATCCGCGCCCCGCACCACGATCGAGTCCACCAGCACCGGGGGGCCCTCGTCGATCCGGAATTCCACCGCCGCCGTGCTCGCGCTGCGCCGCACCGACGTGTCCACCCGCGCCTCGAAGAAGCCGTGCAGCCGGTACAGGATCTGGAGGCGCACCACGTCCCGGCGGAACTCCAGCTCGTCGAACAGGCGCCGCTGTCCGAGCCCGAGGTGCTTGAGGAGCGGCACGCGGTAGGTCCAGCTCGACGCGCTGGTGGCGATCGCCGCCCCGAGCGTCAGAGCGTCGAGCGCGTGGTTCCCGCGAAACCGCACCGACGTCACCGTCCGCTCGGGCGGCAGTCCTGCCTGGGCCGCGAGGTCGCGGACGCCGAGCACCGCGACGGCGATCACGAGCCACGACCTCACGCGACCGGCGCTGGGCCAAGGAAGGAACGGGGGATCGGCTGCCGCACCCGAAGCATGTGTGAGCGTGAAGACCCGGGATGGAGGGTGCGTGAACTGCGTGGCCAGGCTGGCGCGAGCGTACTGTCGTACTTTCGTACACCAGCCGCATGATGTCAACCGCTTGCGCGGGAATCACTTGTCCGCCGGCGGCGCCCGGCGCCGGCTGGCGATCGGGATGCGACCGCCGTAGCTTGCGCGCGTGAAGATCTACACCAAGACGGGAGATGGCGGCGAGACCTCGCTCGCCGGCGGCCACCGCGTCCCCAAGGACGACGCCCGGGTCGCCGCGTACGGCGACGTGGACGAAGCGAATGCGGCCATCGGGGCCGCCCGCGCCGCCCCGCCCGCCGAGCCGGCGGACCCGCTGCTCGCCGAGATCCAGCGCGACCTGTTCGCCATCGGCGGCGCCCTCGCGGCGCGCGATCCCGCGGCGCTCCGGCCGGAGCAGCGCGCCAAACTCGGCGTGACGGCCGAGCGGATCCGCTCGCTCGAGCGGGCCATCGACGAGGTCGAGCGCGGCCTCGCCCCGCTGAAACGGTTCGTCCTGCCGGCCGGCGCGCCGAAGGCCGCCGCGCTCCACCTCGCGCGCACCGTCTGCCGCCGCGCGGAGCGCTCGACCGTCCGGCTCGCCCGCGAGCAGCCGGTCGCGCCCGAGATCCTCGCCTACCTCAACCGGCTCTCCGACCTGCTGTTCGTGCTCGCCCGCCAGGCCAACGCGCGCTCGCAGCTGCCCGACGTCACGTGGTGACCATCCCCATCGCGCCCGGCGCGGGCCAGGGCGCGCCGTACGACGTGATGGTCGGGTGCGGCGTATGGAGCCGCCTGCCGGAGCTGCTCGCCGGGCGGTGTCCGGCCCACCAGTACGCCGTCGTGTCCGATTCGCGGGTCGACGCGCTGTACAGCGCCCGGATCGCCGGACTGCTGGAGGCCGCCGGGCTTCGCGCCCGCACGTTCGTCTTCCCGGCCGGCGAGTGGAACAAGGTCCGCGAGACCTGGGGCGACCTGTGCGACCGGATGGTCGCCGCCGGCGTCGGCCGGGACGCGGCGGTGGTCGCCCTCGGCGGTGGCGTGGTGGGAGATCTCGCCGGCTTCGTCGCGGCGACGCTGCATCGCGGCATCCCGTGGGTCCTGCTCCCCACCACCGTGCTGGCGATGATCGACTCGTCCATCGGCGGCAAGACCGGCGTGGACCTGCCCGCGGGCAAGAACCTCGTCGGCGCGTTCCATCAACCGCGCTTCGTGCTCGCCGACGTCGAGTCGCTCACCACCCTGCCACGGAACCAGATCGCCGCGGGCTGCGCCGAGGCGATCAAGCACGGCGTGGTCGCCGACGCCGCCTACGCCGACGACCTGGGCCGCGCCGCCGCCGCGTGCCTCGCGCGCGCGCTCGAGAGCCTGCAGCCGGCCATCGAGCGGAGCATTCGCATCAAGGGCGAGATCGTCGCCGCCGACGCGACCGAGCACGGCCGCCGCCAGGTGCTCAACTTCGGGCACACGGTGGGGCACGCGGTCGAGGCGAGGAGCGGGTACGCGCTGCTGCACGGCGAGGCCGTCGCCATCGGCATGGCCGTCGAAGCCGCGCTCGCCGAAACCGCCGGCCTCGCCACGCCGGGCACCAGGCAGCGCATCCTCGACCTCCTCGCGCGGTTCGACCTCCCGACCACCGTGCCCGAGACCGTGGCCTCAGGCGACCTGATCGAGGCGATGCGCGCGGACAAGAAGGTCCGGGCCGGCGCGCTGCGCTTCGCGCTGCCCGCCGAGGTGGGCCGGATGGCGCACGGCGCCGACGGCACCTGGACAGTGGAGATCAGCCCCGCGGACGTCGGGAGCGCGATCGAGGCCTGCCGGTAGCGTTACCAGTACGACATCATCACATTAGCATCACGACATCTTAAACGACAACCTATTGTGCTGCAATGCCTTGCATAGTTGCGGCGTGCCTGCTATCGTTGTTTGGCGATAACATCGTGTGCAAGCAGTGTCCCAACAGCGCCGCGAGTAACAACTTAGTGATGTGGATAATAACTTTCGCTTGACGGAATCCTGACGCCGCCTATTATGGGCCCCGCGACGCCGCCCTGAAGCACGATCCGAGTCACTCCATCGCGAACGCACAGGGGCCCGCATGCTGCAGCGCCGTACCGCCAAGGCCAAGACCTTCTTTCGTCAGAGCGCGTCAGGCGCTTTCGACCAGTACCTCCAGGACATCCAGAAGCTGCCGCTGATCGACGACCCCGCCGAGGAGCGGCGGCTGGCCCGTCTGGCGCGCCGGGGCGACCCGGCGGCGGCCGAGCGGCTCGTGACGGCGAACCTGCGGTTCGTCATCTCGTACGTGAAGAAGTACCAGGGCCACGGGCTGGATCTGTCGGAGCTGGTCGCGATCGGCAACGAGGGCCTGCTCAAGGCCGTGCGGAAGTTCGATCCCGAGCAGGGCGTGAAGTTCATCTCGTACGCGGTGTGGTGGGTGCGCCAGGCCGTCCTCAAGGCGCTGGCCGAGCAGACGCGCAGCGTGCGGATCCCGCTCAATCAGAACGCCCAGCTGATCAAGATGTCGCGGACCGAGATGGTGCTGGCCCAGGAGCTGGGCCGCGAGCCGACCGACGGCGAGGTCGCCCGCGCCCTCGGCGACACGGTCGACAACGTGCGCACGGCGCGGCGGATGACGGCGGTGGAGGTGTCGCTCGACGCGCCGGTCGACCGGACCGACCGCGACGCGGCGACCCTGGGGGAGCGGTTCGCCGGCGTCGAGGGCGGGGAGATCGAGGAGACGACGGATTCGAAGCTGATGCGCGGGTTCATCGACCGCGTGTTCAAGAAGTACCTGACGCCGCGCGAGCGGAAGATCCTCTACCTCTACTACGGCCTGGAGCAGGGCTCCGAGGCCATGACCCTGGAGAAGATCGGGGCGCTGATGGGGGTGACGCGCGAGCGCATCCGCCAGATCCGCGAGCGCGCCTTCGAGAAGCTCCGCGAGTGCCCGGACGGCCAGGCGCTGATGCGGTTCTGGCGCGCGGCCTGACCCGGGGGCGGCGTGCGCGCCGCCCCGGCCGGATCGAGAGCGGACATGCGAAGGGCGCGCCCACGGCGGCGCGCCCTTCTCGCACTGGCGGGGTCGGGCCGGGCGGCCGCGCCGCCTACTGGTGGCCCGCCTGCAGCGCCTGGCAGATCGGGTTGGCGCCCGCGGCCGGATCGGCGCACGCCGCGTCGTAGGCGATCGTCGCCTCGTCGCGCACCACGTGGACGATGCGCCCGCCCTCGGTCGCCACGTAGAAGTCCGCGGCCGACGTGCCCCAGACCGCCGCCGCGCGGCTCATGTCGAACGCCTGCATGCGCAGCGCCATCATCATCGGATTGGACTGCAGCTGCGCCATGAGCTGCTGCTGGCGGGCCGCCGCGGCCTGCTGCTGCTCCGGCGTCGCCCCCGGCTGGGGCTGCCCGTACATCATCTGCATCATGGCCGCCTGGCCCGACACGGCCGTCCAGCGTCCCGCCGCGAACCGGGCGAAGCCGTCACCCTCGTATAACGCGACCGGGGTCGCGTCGCCGGCCAGCGTCACCAGCCGCACCTGGGTGCGGGACATCGCGGAGGCCGCGGGCGGGAGGAGGACCCAGCCGGCGCCGCTGTTCGACGCGATCGCGCGGGTGCCGTCCTCCCGCTCCCCGAACAGCAGCAGCGTCGAGCCCGACGCCGAGAGCCCCGTCCAGGCCGCCGCGCCCGCGACGGCGTCCGCGACCTTCTGCCCGTCCCAGCCCGTCGCTGCCCACCGGCCGCCGCTCCAGCGCGCCACCACGCCGACCTGGCGCCGCTCGCTGGGACGCGGATCGTAGTACACGAACCCGGCGACCACGACGTCGCGGCCCGCGAGCGCCAGGTCGCCGGCGCGGAACGGCAGCGGCAGCGCCGTGGCGGTCCAGGCGTGCCCGTCCCAGTGCAGCAGCTGCGGAGCCTCCCGGTCGTTGGCGGACTGGGCCAGGGCGTAGACGTCGCCGGCCCCCCGGCCCGTGACCGCGACGAGCTGCTGGTCGGTCGGGACCGTCATCCGGCTCCAGGAGCCGCCGTCGAAGTGCAGCACCGCGCCGCCGTCGCCGACCGCGTACACGTCGCGCGGTCCGCCGGCCCACACCCCGTACATCGTGCCCGGGCGGCTGACGCCGTACGGCACCTCGTTCCACGCCTGGCCATCCCAGTGCAGCGCCGCCGCCGCCTCGCCGACGACCCAGATGTCCGTCGGCGAGCTGCCGTGGATCGCCTTCAGCTCCATCTGCGCCCTCGCGGCGGGCGCGAGGCCGGCCAGCAGCGCCGCGGCCACCCACAGGGCCGGTTGCTTCGTCATGGGCTTCCTCCCGGAAGATCGAGCCTGCGTACGGACTATCGCGGCCGAATCAACATCATCACCGGCACTTCGCGCCAGCCCGGCATCCGGCGCACGCGCTGCGGAAAGCGGATCGCCAGCTGCGCGGAGATGCCGCCGTCGAGCGCGACGGCGTCGCTGCAGCCGGACGCTGCGGCGATCAGCGCCTGCTCGGGGATGGTGAGGCCGACGGGAATCGTGCCGGCGTTGCCGCCGAACAGCTCGAAATTGCTGAGCATCAGCCGCACCAGGCCGTCCCCGGCCAGGCACAGCGTGAGCCGGCGGTCGCGGTGGGTCCGCGACAGGCGCAGCCCGGAGCTCGTGCCCAGCACCGCACGGCCGCCGCGCACCAGCCACGGGATCACCTGGAACGCCGACACCGGTCCCGTGACCGTGTCCAGCGCCGGGGACTCGGCGAGCCGCAGCCGGCCGTCCGCGATCACCACGGCCGCGTCCAGCCAGCCGGCCCGCCGCCCGTACCGCGCGCCGTCGATGAGCACCAGGCCCTGCGGCGCGCCGTCGGGACGGAACAGCCCCGTGTTGACGGCGCCCACGAGCTCCGTGTCGGCCATCCACGCGTCCGCCGCGCGGGTGGCGAAGCCGCTGGCCGCGGCGAGGGCGAACCGGTAGCGCGCCGGATCGATCTCGGCGATCGCCACGCTGTTCACGAGCAGCCCGCCGGAGACGCGCACCTCGAAGCTGCCGACCCTCAGGCCGGGCCTGGTGTCCTCCCAGCGGACGGCGCGCCGGAGCAGCGGGTCGGCCGCCGCGGGCGAGCCCGGCGCGTAGGCGCGCCACGGGATCCAGTCGCCCCCGACCTTGAGGTCGAGCGCGGGAGGGCGGAGGCCCTGGAGGACGGCGAGGAGCAGAGCGGTCGCTAGAGGTGCCAGAGCCGGGAAGCTACATTGCTCGTCATCCCGATGGAACACGCGAGCCTCGTCGAACAGCTGTCCGGCGTCGTCGGTGCGCGGTTCGTCCGCACCGAGCGGGCGGAGCTGGCCACGTTCGCGAGCGACGGACTGCCCACGCTGCACCGCACCCCCGCGGTGGCGGTGCTGCCCGGCTCCGCGGAGGAAGTGCGCGCCGTCGTCGCCCTGGTGGCGCGGCACGGCGTGCCGTTCGTCGCCCGCGGCGCCGGCACCGGCCTGTCGGGCGGAGCCCTCGGCGAGGCCCCGGCGGTCCTGGTGACGCTGACGAGGCTGGCGCGCATCCTCGCCGTGGATGCCGCGAACCGCTGCGCGGTGGTCGAGCCCGGCGTCGTCAACGCCACGCTCAGCCGCGCCGCCGCGCCGTTCGGCCTGATGTACGCGCCGGATCCCTCCAGCCAGACGGCCTGCACCATCGGCGGCAACGTCGCCGAGAACGCGGGTGGACCGCACTGCCTGAAGTACGGCGTGACCACCAACCACGTGCTGTGGCTCGAGGTGGTGCTGCCGTCGGGCGAGACGGTGCGGCTGGGCGGCGCGGGCGGCGAGCCCTGGGGACCGGACCTGGCGGGCGTGTTCGTCGGCAGCGAGGGGATGTTCGGCATCGCGACCCGGATCGGGGTGCGGCTGGTGCCGGTGCCCGCGCAGGTGCGCACCATGCTCGCCGACTACACCAGCCTGCGGCGCGCCGGCGAGGCCGTCACCGCGATCATCGCCGCCGGCATCGTGCCGGCCGCGCTCGAGATGATGGACCACAACGCGATCCAGATGGTGGAGTCGAGCGTCTACGCCGCGGGCTACCCGGCCGACGCCGCCGCGGTGCTGCTGGTCGAGCTGGACGGCGGCCCCGCGGCGGTCGAGGCCGACGCCGCCGCCACCCGCGCCCTGCTCGACGCGTCGGGAGCGCGCGCGGTGCGGGTGGCGACCGGCGCCGCGGAGCGGGAGAAGCTGTGGCAGGGGCGGAAGAAGGCGTTCGGCGCGATGGGCCGGATCAGCGCCGACCTCGTCGTGCAGGACGCCGTCGTGCCCCGCACCGCGCTGCCCGACGTGCTGGAGGCGATCGCCGGGATCGGTGCGCGGCACCGGCTGCGCGTCACCAACGTGTTCCACGCCGGCGACGGCAACCTGCATCCCAACCTCTCCTTCGACGCGTCCGACCCGGACCAGCTCGAGCGGGTGCACGCCGCCAGCGACGAGATCATCCGCGCCTGCGTGGCGGCGGGCGGCACCATCACCGGCGAGCACGGCGTCGGTCTCGACAAGCTCGCCTACATGCCGCTGGTGTTCGGCCCCGACGAGATGGGACTGATGGCGGCGGTGCGCCGCGTCTTCGATCCCGCCGAGCGCGCCAACCCCGGCAAGGTGATTCCCGCTCTGCAGTGCCGCGAGTGGCGCCCGTGGAGCGCGTCGTGACCGGACCGATCCCGACCCGGTGGCTGTCGCAGATGGACACGCAGCTGGCCGACGCGGAGCGGCGCCTCGCGGCCGCCGAGCGGCAGCTCGCGGCCGGCTCCGGCGCGCGGGCCATCGAGGAGGCGTACCCCGGCGTGATGGCCGCGGCGATCGTGCGGGTGTGGCTGCGCGACGAGCCGTGGCACACGCAGCGCACCCACGAGGACCTGGGCCGGATGATCCGCGCCGAGCTTCCCAGCGGATTCCTCGCCCTGTACGAGATGAAAGGCGATCGCCGCGGCTTCGCGGGCTGGCGGCCGGAAGACGCGCGCCCGCTCATCGCGGAGGCCCGCGTCTTCACGGCGTCCGCGCGGACGGAAGTCGAGGAATGCCGCAGGCGCTCGACGGCCTAGCGGCCACCGGCCTCGCCGCGGTCGCCGCCGAGGTGCGAGCGGCGGCGGAGCGGCGCACCGTGCTGGCGGTGCGCGGCTCCGGCAGCTGGTGGACCGACGTGCCACCGGGTGCGCGGACGCTTCCGGTCGCGGGCCTGGACGCGGTCTCCGACTTCGATCCGGCCGACCTGGTGGTCACGGTCGGCGCGGGCACGCCGCTCGACCGGCTCGCCGCACGCCTGGCCGAGCGCGGCGCATGGCTGCCCTTCGATCCGCCGGGACCGCTCTCGCGCACCGTGGGCGGCGCCCTGGCGTCGGGCGGCGGCGGCCCGCTCGCGGCTCACTACGGGTCGGCCCGCGACCACGTGCTCGGGCTGGCCGTTGTCGCGGGCGACGGGACCGTGGTGCGGCTCGGCGGCCGCGTGGTCAAGAACGTCGCCGGCTTCGACCTGGCCAAGCTGGTGGTGGGCGGCCACGGCGCGTTCGGCGTGATCGCGGAGGCCCACCTGCGGCTCCGGGCCCGGCCGGCCGCGGACCGCACCGCCGTCTGGTCGGGCGGCGCCGCCTGGGTGGAGCGTGCGAGCGCGGCCGCGCTGGCGGCCGCCTCTCCCGCGGCCCTCGAGGCGCTGAGCCCCGGGCTCTCCGCGCAGCTGGGCTGGGGCGCGTCGTGGTCGCTCGCCGCCCGCGCCGTGGGCCCCGGCGCCGGCGTGGCCGAGGAGCTGGACGCCGTCGCCGGCGCCGCCGGCGCGGCCGCGCCCCTCGCGCTCGACGGCGGCGCTCCGTGGACGCCGTGGCGCGAGGCGGTCGGCCGGTGGCCGGTCGTGCTGCGCATCGGCGCGGAGCCGAAGGCCTGGATGCGCGCGGTGGAGCTGGCCGAGCGCCACCTCGGCCCGCTGCTGGGCGCGAGCGCCACGGTGCCGCGCGGCACCGTCCGCTGCGGCGTCGAGCGCTGCGCCGCCGGCACGATCGCGCGGCTCCGCGCCGAGGCGGCAGGCGTCGGGTGGCCGGTGGTCCTCGAGCGCGCCGACCCAGCCACCCGCGCCGCCGCCGGCGTGTGGGGTGCGCTCCCGCCGGCCGTCGAGCGCATCACCCGGGCGCTCAAGGCGACGTTCGACCCGCCCGGGATTCTCGCCGCGCCGCTGCTCGCATGACCGCGCGCGCGTGGGCGGGCCTCGACGCGTGCGTCCACTGCGGCTTCTGCCTGCCCGCCTGTCCCACCTACGAGGTCACCGCCGACGAGGCGGATTCTCCCCGGGGCCGCATCGTGCTGATGCGCGCGCTGGCCGGCCGCGCGATTCCCGCCGACGACCCGTCCCTCGGCCAGCACCTCGACCGCTGCCTCGGGTGCCGCGCCTGCGAGAGCGTGTGCCCGTCGGGCGTCGTGTACGGTCCCGCCCTCGAGGCGGCGCGCGCCGGCATCGCCCACGCCCGCGGCCAGAGCGCGGCGCTGCTCGCGGGCCTGTGGGTGCTGGCGCGCCCGGTCCGCCAGCGCGCGTTGTGGCTGCTCGCCCGCCTCGCGCGCGCGACCCGGATGCCCGAGCTGCTCGCGCGCGGCGCGGCCCGCGGCACGAACGGGACGCCGTGCCCGCTCGCGCCGCCGCCCGCCGTGCTCGCGCTCGCCATGCTCGCGGCCTCCCGCCCCCGGCGCGGGGGCGGCCGCCGCGCCCCCGCCCCCGCCCCCGCCCCCGGCGGCCGCGGCGACGCCGTGGCCCTGTTCCGCGGCTGCGTGATGGACGGCCTGTTCGGGCACGTGCACGGCGCCACGATCCGCGCCCTGGCCCGCAACGGCCTCGCGGTGTCCGAGGTGCCCGGGCAGGTGTGCTGCGGCGCCCTCGCGGCGCACGCGGGCGAGGACGAGGCCGCGCGCGCCCTGGCCCGGGCCAACGTCCTCGCGTTCGACGCCGCCGCGCCCGGCGCGCGCATCGTGACCAACAGCGCCGGCTGCGGCGCGAGGCTCAAGTCCTACGGCGAGGCGCTGGCCGACGACCCGCTGGCCGGGCGCGCGCACGCGTTCGCCGCGCGGGTGCGCGACGTCAGCGAGGTCCTGGCCGAGCGCGGGCCCCGGCGCGCCGGGATGCTCCGCCTGCGCGTCGCCTACGACGCGCCCTGCCACCTCCACCACGCGCAGAAGGTCGGGGACGCGCCACTCGCCGTGCTCCAGGCGATCCCGGGGCTGGAGCTGGTGCCCCTCGAGGGCAGCGACCGCTGTTGCGGCAGCGCGGGCGTGTACTCGCTCCTCCAGCCGCACCTCTCCCTCGACGTGCTGGACCGGAAGCTCCAGGCCATCGCCGCGGCCGCGCCCGACGTCGTGGCGACCGGGAACCCCGGCTGCCTGATGCAGATCGGTGCCGGCGTGCTGCTCGCGGGCCTGGAGGTCGAGCTGCGGCATCCGGTCGAGCTGCTGGACCTGGCGTATGGCGGCTGACGGCGGCGCAGTGACCGACGTCCTGCTGCTCGACTTCAACGGTGTCGTGGTGGACGACGAGCCCATCCACTTCGCCGCGCTGCGGGACGTCCTGGGACCCGAGGGCATCGTGGTCGACGAGGCCACGTACTACGCCGACTACCTCGGCTACGACGACCGGGTGTGCATCCGCGAGGCGTTCCGGCGCTCGGGGCGCGCCCTGGACCGGCCGGTGCTCGATCGCCTCGCGGCCGAAAAGGCCGCGCGCTACGCCGCGACGACCACGACCGCGCTGCCCGTGGTTCCCGGCGTGCGCGAGTTCGTGCGCGCCGCCGCGGCCGACGCGCGCATCGCCGTCGTGAGCGGGGCCCTGCGCCGCGAGATCCACGCGGGGCTCGAGCGCGCGGGGCTCGCCGACGTCGTCGCCTGCGTGGTGAGTGCCGAGGACGTGACGCGCTGCAAGCCCGACCCCGAGGGACACCGGCGCGCACTGTCCGCCGTGGCCGGGACGGCGGGGCGGGTGCGGGCCGTGGTCGTCGAGGATTCGGCGCCGGGCATCGCCGCCGCGCGCGCCATCGGCGCCGGGTGCGCCGTGCTCACGACGTCGCACGCGCCCGAGGACCTCGCCGCCGCCGACCTGGTCTGGGAATCGTTCGAGGGGCACCGCCCCGCCGAGCTGTGGGCGCTGCTGCGGGAGGTCGTGAAAGCTGGCCGTGCCTGATCTCTCCGCCCTTCTCGCCCGCGGCGCCGTGGACCCCGCGGACCGCGCCGCCCTGGCCGGTGGTGCCGCCGTCGCCGTGCGGACCGGCCTCGCCCGCTGGCGCCTCGTCGGCAGCGCGCGCCTCACCTGCCTCCAGGGCCTGGTGACCTGCGACGTCGAGCAGGCCGGCGACGGCAGCCAGGTCTTCGGCGCCCTGCTGACGCCGAAGGGCATGATCGTCGCGCCGCTGTGGATCACCCGCCTGTCCGACGCGCTGATCGTGGAGGCGCCCGACGCCGCCGCCGCCGAGGTGGCCGCGGTGTTCGCACGGGCGCTGCCGCCCCGCCTGTGCCGTTGCGAGGACGTGACGGCCGCCTCGACGTCGGTCGGGATCTACGGCCCCGCGGCGCGGGACGTGCTCGCGCCGGCCGTCGCGCCGGGGCTGCCGGAGGCCGTCGGCCGCGCGGCCGCGCTCACCCGGAACGGCGCGAGCCTCGTGGTGAGCCGCGTGGCCGCGCGCGGACTCGACGGCTTCGAGTGCCTCGCGGGCAGCGGGGACGGCGCCGGCCTCGCCGCGGCCCTCGAGGCGCGGGGGGCCCGTGCCGTCGCGCCCGCGCTGCTCGAGGAGCGCCGCATCCTCGCCGGCTTCCCGCGCCTCGGCGCCGAGATCGACGACCGGACGCTGCCGCAGGAAGTGCGGCTCGACGAGCTCGGCGCCGTCTCGTTCACCAAGGGCTGCTACCTCGGCCAGGAGACCGTGGCGCGGGTCCACTTCCGCGGCCACCCGAACCGCTGGCTCGCCGGGCTCGAGCTCGAGCGCGGGCCGGCGTCGCTCCCGCTGCCGGTCGTCGCCGACGGCGAGCCGGCCGGACGCCTGACCAGCGCCTGCTGGTGGGACGCGCGAGAGGCGTGGGTGGGGCTCGCCGTGCTCCGCCGCGGCGTCGCGGCCGACGCCTTCGTCGAGCTGCCGGATCACTCCGGCGCAACGGTGCGCGAGCTGCCGTGGCCGACGCGCGGCACGGCCGCGGCTCCATGAAGGTCTTCGTCACCGGGGGCACCGGCCTGGTGGGGAGTCACGTCGTCGCCGCGCTGCGGGCGCGGGGCGACGCCGTCCGGGCCTTGGCGCGATCCGAGGCGAGCGCCGCGGCGCTGG
>Ga0335085_10008815_pt1 | contig 15316 bp, 19 predicted proteins | sample Lox_Sample_45_FD_206712 | JGI IMG/M metagenome (GOLD analysis project Ga0335085, IMG submission 206712) | Soil microbial communities from Loxahatchee National Wildlife Refuge, Florida, United States - Lox_Sample_4.5 | ecosystem: Environmental > Terrestrial > Soil > Wetlands | place: USA... | reverse complement strand
GGATAGCGGAGAGGCTTGAAAAGAGGGTGAGCGAAGGCAAGCTGGAAGCGAGGGAGAAAGAGAGGGTCCTCTCGAATATAAAAATTACCACAAGGCTCGATGAGTGTAAAAATGCGGACCTGATAATCGAGGCAGTGGCAGAAAGGGAGGAAATCAAGAAAGAGATCTATAGAGAGCTTGATACCCTCTGCCCCGAAGGAACGATCTTCGCAACGAACACCTCTTCCCTCTCCATCACAAGGCTTGCCCAGGCGACCGGAAGACCGGGCCGGTTCGTGGGCATGCATTTTATGAACCCGGCATATAGCATGAAACTCATAGAGATAATCAGGGGTCTCCGCACGTCCGAAGAAACAATAGATATCGTGAGGGCAGTTGCCGGGAGGATGGGAAAGGTGTCTGTTGTGGTGAATGATTTCCCCGGCTTTGTCATTAGCCGCGTGATTGCCACGATGATAAATGATGCAATCTACTGCCTGGAGGAAGGGGTCGCTCCCAGAGAGGGCATCGATGCCATAATGAAATTCGGCGCAAACCATCCCATGGGACCCCTGGAACTGGCGGACCTCATGGGCCTCGATATATGCCTCGAGATCCTTGAAATTCTTCAGGCTGAGTTAGGAGAGAAATACAGACCCTGTCCATTGCTCAGAAAGATGGTAGCAGCCGGAAGCCTGGGGAGGAAAAGTGGGGAGGGTTTCTATGAATACAGGTGAGGGGATATGAGGGGAGGTGTGGTTATGTCGGGCCTGACAAAAAATTATATTGGCGGTAGGTGGGTTGATGCTTCTACCGGCCAGACCTTTGAAGCCAGAAACCCTGCTGATACCGATGAACTGGTCGGGGTGGTGGTCAAATCAGCAAAGGCCGATGTGGACAGGGCAGTGGCAGCGGCACAGTCAGCATACAGGTCGTGGAGGTTGTTTCCTGCTCCCAAAAGAGGTGAAATACTCTTCAGGGCAGGGGAGTTGCTGCTGAAAAGAAAGCAGCAGCTTGGGGAGCTGGAGACGAGGGAAATGGGAAAGGTCCTTGCAGAGACCCTTGGTGATGTCCAGGAGGCCATTGACATGGCGTATTACATGGCAGGAGAGGGGAGGAGACTTTCAGGAGAGACGATCCCTTCAGAGCTGCCGGACAAGGACTCTAAATCCATGCGCGTTCCTCTTGGGGTCTGCGGCCTCATCACTCCCTGGAATTTTCCCATAGCAATCCCGGCATGGAAGATCATGCCTGCCCTTGTGTCCGGGAATACCGTGGTCTTCAAACCAAGCAGTCCTACTTCCCTCGCAGCATCGAAGCTCGTGGAGATACTGGAGGAGGCAGGTCTGCCCAAGGGCGTCCTGAACCTTGTCCATGGAAGGGGGGAAGAGATGGGTGAGTATCTTGCCACCCATCCGGGGATAGACGGGGTTTCTTTTACCGGTTCGACTGCTGTGGGCGAAAAGCTGGCAGCCAGGTGTATCGAACTGGGAAAGAAGGTGTCGTGTGAAATGGGAGGCAAGAACGCCATTATCGTGATGGATGATGCGAATCTGGATCTGGCGGTTGAAGGGGCTGTATGGGGAGGCTTCGGCACTACAGGACAGCGGTGTACTGCCGCAAGCCGTGTCGTTGTTCATAAGGATGTGTATGAAAGCTTCCTGGACATGTTCACAAGGGCTGCAAAGAAGCTGAAGCTCGGCAACGGTCTTCATAAGGGGACTGATGTGGGCCCTGTGATCAACAGGGTCCAGATGGAGAAGGTCCTCAGCTACGTGGAAATCGGGAGTAAAGAGGGCGCGAAGCTCCTCACCGGGGGCAAGGCTTACCTGAAAGGTGCGTGCGCGAGGGGCTACTTCATAGAACCGACTGTATTCTCGGATGTGACGTCCGGGATGAGGATCGCCCGTGAAGAGATCTTCGGGCCTGTGGTTTCTGTCCTGAAGGCCAGGGACCTGGAAGACGCCATAGCCATCGTCAACGACACGAAGTATGGGCTCGTCTCTTCCCTCTATACCCAGGATGTGAACAAGTCAGCCATTGCAGAAAGGGAACTCGATACAGGCATTGTATACATAAATGCATCGACCATCGGTGCTGAGATCCAGCTTCCCTTTGGCGGGACAAAGAAGAGTGGTATCGGCTACAGGGAAGCCGGGGGGAGGGGAGGCGCTCTGGACATGTTCACCAAATGGAAGGTTGTTTACCGCGACTACAGCGGAAAGCTCCAGAAGGCACAAATCGACCGATAAGAGAGGATATACATGGCTGACGAACTTATAGAAAGAGCAAAGGCGGTCCTCACCCCTGCCCTCAGGATTCACACGGATATTGTGGTGAGAAAAGCCTATGGAATCTATGTAGAGGACAGAGACGGCAGGCGGTATATGGATTTCACCTCAGGGCTGGCGACCACCAACATAGGCCACAACCATCCCCGGGTGGTTGACGCCATCAAGACCCAGGCTGAATCCCTTGTCCATTCGGGCTGCATCTTCTACTATGAACCACTTACAGTACTTCCGGAGATGCTCAAGAAGGTGACACCCCCGGGCATCGATATGTTCTTTTTCAGCAACTCGGGTGCTGAGGCAGTGGAGGGCGCCCTCAAGCTTGCCAGATTTTATTCCGAAAAACAGGGCATCGTCGCATTCACCAGCTGTTTCCATGGAAGGACCTTTGGCGCCATGAGCCTCACCACATCGAGCATACGCTACAGAAGGCACTACCAGCCCTTTGTCCCTTCCATTTACCACTCACCCTATCCCTACTGCTACCGCTGCTTCTTTGACCAGAAGCCCGATACCTGCAGAATGGATTGCTTTGAATACCTCAAGAGGTTATTTAAACACCTCATCCATCCAGACGAGATCGCCTGCATTATCATGGAGCCTGTTCTCGGTGAAGGGGGATATGTGATCCCCCCTGCAGAATTCCTAAAGAATCTGAGGGCCCTATGTGACACGTGGGGCATCCTGCTTATCCTCGATGAGGTCCAGGCAGGCATGGGAAGGACCGGGAAATGGTTTGCCTCGGAACATTTTGGTGTTGTCCCTGATATTATGACCATTGCGAAGGGGATAGCGTCGGGCATGCCTTTGAGCGCTGTGGCGGCCAGTAAAGAGATCATGGCGAAATGGCCGCCCGGCGCCCATGGGACCACCTTTGGCGGGAACCCCATCGGCTGTGCTGCTGCCATTGCGACGCTCAGCGTTATTGAAGAGGAGGGGCTTCTGGAGAATGCCGCGAGAGTGGGGAGACACACCCTTGAAAGGCTCAAGACCATGCAGGAGAAATACCCCTGCATAGGAGATGTGAGGGGGCTCGGTCTCATGCTGGGAATAGAGTTTGTGAAGCAAGGCAGGGAGCCCTTCACCGAAGAGTTGAAGAAGATCATGGATTACTGCCTCGATAAGGGATTGATACTCGTGGAGTGCGGCGTGGACAAGAACGTGATACGCCTTGCGCCGCCATTGATCGTAACAGAGGAGCAGATAGAGCGAGGGCTCGATATTTTGGGAAGGGCAATCGCGGCTGTCTGCGGATAATCTATCGTCCCAGGCTTTTTCGTCTGCCATGCCTGCTTTCATTTTTAAGACAGAGGGATTGCCGCGAATATGACTGAAGGATCGAAAAAAGAGAAGGTCATTATCATGGGAGCAGGAGGCAGGGACTTCCATAACTTCAACATGCTCTACAGGGACAATCTTCAGAGTGAAGTTGTGGCCTTTACCGCTGCCCAGATACCCTACATAGAGAAGAGGATCTACCCCCCGGAACTAACTGGTTCGCGCTACCCAGAAGGGATACCCATACATCCCGAGCCTGAACTGGAATCATTAATCTCAACACATGGAGTGAACACGGCAGTATTTTCCTACAGCGATGTTTCTCATGAATACGTCATGCACAGGGCCTCGCTCTGCCTTGCCTGCGGCGCGGATTTCCTCCTGCCCGGACCTGAACACACCATGCTTGGGTCATCAGTTCCGGTCATCTCAGTCTGTGCGGTGAGGACCGGGTGCGGTAAGTCAATCATCACGAGGAAGCTGGCCCATGCATTCAAAGAAACCGGAATCGGGGTGTCTGTGATACGCCATCCCATGGCGTACTGTGATTTTGTCCCTGTGAAGAGGTTTGCTACCATGGAGGATATTGACCGGGGTTCGTGCACCATCGAAGAGAGGGAAGAGTTCGAGCCCCTCGTGGAGAAAGGCATCACGGTCTATGCCGGCATCGACTACCAGAAGGTCCTCCATGATGCGGAAAAGGTCTCTCAGGTCATCATCTGGGACGGCGGGAACAATGACTTTCCCTTCATACGTCCTGATTTCGAGATCGTTCTCATTGATGCCTTAAGGCCTGGGCATGAGCTGCTCTTTTACCCAGGCGAAGTGAACTTAAGGAGGGGAAATCTTCTCATCATAACCAAGATAAACGAGGCAAAGGAGAGTGACAGGCAAGGAATAAAGGCCGTTATTCGGAGGGAGAATCCCGATGCCGCAGTTCTTGAGACCAGCTCTGTTTTTACTATCAGTGATTACGAAGCAATAAAAGGGAAGAGAGCCCTGGTGATAGAGGATGGACCAACTATTACCCATGGAGGGATGCCTTATGGGGCCGGGATGGCCGCGTCCAGTGGTATCGTGTCGGAGTTCATTGACCCGAGGCGCTATGCAGCGGGTTCCCTTCAGGAGACGTATCAGAAGTTTTCTCACATAGGTCCGGTGCTTCCTGCCATGGGGTACTCCCATACGCAGAGGAAAGATCTGGAAGAGACCATCTCCCGGGTCCCTGCTGACGTGGTAATTATTGCCACGCCTGTGGACCTCAGAAGGATCATACCCATCGACAAACCGACAGTGCGGGTCTTTTATGATTTCGATGTTGATCTCAGAGCTCTGGCAGGATCATTTCTGAAGGCCCATGTGCGCTGAAGGCAGCGTGCTCATAGCCCTGGGCGGCAATGCCCTCATCCTTCCTGGTGAGAGGGGCTATATCGAAGAGCAGCTGCGCCATGCCGATGCCTGTATGGGGCCGATTGCAGCCCTCATCTCACGGGGAACACGGGTCGTCATTACCCACGGAAACGGACCCATTGTGGGGAATATCCTTCTCAGGAACGAATGTGCCAGGGAGTACATCCCTCCCATGCCCCTCCATATCTGCGTTGCTGACAGCCAGGGGGGGATCGGCGCCATGATGGCGGAAAGCCTTGGCAATGAACTGAGGAAACTCGGTGTTGATAAAACCGTCTCAGTTATCATCACCCACGTCGTTGTAGCAAAAGACGACCCCGCATTCAAAGAACCCGTAAAACCCATAGGCCCTTACTACCGGGAGAGTGATGCAGCGAAATATATTCACGAGGGATGGAGGATGCGGGAGATCCCGGGGCGGGGTTGGAGGAGGGTTGTACCGTCACCGAAGCCCCGGGAGATCGTGGAGATGCAGGGGATAAGGACCGCCTTCGAACATGGCATCATCCCCATTGCCGCGGGAGGCGGAGGCATTCCGGTGGTGGAAGAAGAGGGGTTACTGAAAGGCATTGATGCGGTCATAGACAAGGACCTGACCGCAAGTCGTCTCGCCTCTGAATTAGGCGTCGAGAGATTTGTGATCCTTACTGATGTGGATGGCGTGTATCTTCACTGGGAGACGGAAAGAAAGCAGAGACTTGAGAGGCTTACAGCGAAAGATGCGGAGAGATACCTGAGCGAGGGACAGTTCCCGTCCGGCAGCATGGGGCCGAAGATAGCAGCAGCCATCCAGTTTTTCCAACAGGGAGGAAGGGATGCCGTTATCGCAAAACCTGAAGATTTAATAGCGGCAATGCAGGGCAGTGCCGGAACGAGGATAAGTTTGTGAACGACGCGAAAAAACTCGTACAAAAAACTTGACAACCATATCAAATGGTGCTAGCCTGGAATCAGAAGAAGTCAGTGCCTTGGGATGGGTTAAGGCTTAGAACCAAGTAAATGGGTTAGGGAGCGGGAGTCAGATGTGGTGAGCAAGCCTCCAGCAGCGAGGAGGAAGCCTAAAACATCTGCTGAAGCACCCACTTAAAAACAATCTAATGCATACCCAGAACCCAAGGTATTGCACTTCTTGTTTTTTTATGATTCCCTATACCCGATTCTCTTTCAGCGGTATCTCCGCCTGAAAAATGGCATCAGGATAATCCCAACAATAAAACCCCCAATGTGCCCCCACCATGCTACTCCACCGTCAGATGCAGGAAGCACTTGGGCTACAGTACCCGAAAATACCTGCAGTAAGAACCACCACCCCAAAAAAAATACTGCCGGCAGTTCTACAAACCAGGGGAATATGATGATGGGGATCAGTGTCAGGATTCTCGCATGGGGGAACATTACATAGTATGCCCCCATAACACCCGCAATCGCCCCAGAGGCACCGATTACAGGCATAGATGACTGAGGGCTGAAGTAGATGTAGGACATGCTTGCCAGGATTCCTGAAATCAAATAGAACACAAGAAATCGGCCATGTCCCATGCGGTCTTCAACCTTACTGCCAAATATCTTGAGAAACCACATATTCCCCAGGAAATGGAGCCATCCGCCATGCAGGAACATCGTGGTCAGGAATGAAAGGTAATCAATCAGGGAAAGGCCATGACGGTGGCGTTTGGTATATTCAATAGGAACAACCCCAAAATAATATGTGAATTCCTCAAGGACTTCCTGCGGTAATGTAGTTTCGAAGAAAAAGACAATCCCGCACAGTATGATGATGCCCCACGTCGTGGAAGGAAATGTTCTGTTCGGTATCGTGTCTCTTATGGGGAACATCCGGTCTGTCTCCTATGGGAGTAAAGCCTCTTCATATGATCCTCACCTTTTTTTATTGTCAAGTATTTTACAACAGGCTACATGGTAAAATATTCTTGTCACGACGGATCAAGGAGGCTGTCATCAATCCAGTTGAAAGGAGCTATAACGATGAAGGTTATTGCATTGAATGGAAGTCCAAGGAAAAAATGGAACAGGCGACATTGCTTGAGAAGGCCCTTGAGGGAGCTGCCTCACAGGGAACAGAAACAGAACTCATTCATCTCTATGATCTAACCTTTAAAGGATGCATAAGCTGTTTTGCCTGTAAGACCAAAGATGGCAAGAGTTATGGCAGGTGTGCAGTCGAGGATGACCTGACACCAGTCTTTAGAAAAATTAAGAAGGCCGATGCGGTCATCTTGGGCTCACCGATCTATTTTGGAAGTGTTTCTGGAGAGATGAGATCATTTATGGAGCGCCTCTTGTTTCCTCACCTGACATACACCGATCCTCCACAATCGCTTTTTCCCAGAAGGATTAAGACCGGGTTTGTGTATACAATGAATACCACAGAGGAGCAGATGAAAGAACGTGGCTACGTTCAGCTCTTCAGTCTTCATGAAGTGGTACTAAGGATGATATTCGGGGCTTCTGAGTATATGTGCAGCTTTGATACTTATCAGTTTGATGATTATTCAAAGATGGTTTCAGGCCGTTTTGATCCTGAGAAGAAAGCACAGAGGCGCAGGGAAATATTTCCAAAGGATTGCGAAAAAGCCTTTGAGATGGGGGCTAGATTTGCCAGAAGGGAAAGTATGAAATGAAAAAACTTTTTATTGCCTTGTTAATGATAGTTCCGTTTGTATCATTCCTTGGTAACGCTACAGCATGGGAAAGGAGTTTTCAATGGAACTGGGGACCCTGGGGTTTTGGGGCTGGCACTTTTTTCTTGATACCAATATTTATGATAATTGCCTTTTGGGTTGTTGTTATTATCGGGATTGTCTATTTTGTCAAATGGATTATAGCAGCGGGGAAGAGGCATGAAACAAAATCAGAGGACACAGCAATTGATATCTTGAAGAAACGGTATGCCAGGGGAGAGATTTCCAAGGAGGAATTTGAAAGGATAAGGCAGGACATTCAATAGGTCTTAGGCTTTCAGCAGTAAAATAATCAAGAAACCTATCAGCAAGACTCTCTCAAACCGATGCCTCCGAGAGTGAGCAGGATAAAAAGCCCGATAGAGGGGTAATTAGCTATAAGGACTGTAATATATTACCCCTTCTTTTGTGGCTCTTCTACAGTTGAATCTTTATCATCCCCAGCGATAGCCTTCTTAAAACCCTGTATGCTTTTGCCCAGCGCTTTACCGATTTCTGGTAGTTTTCCTGGACCAACTATCACCAGTGCTATCCCAAGTATTATTAGCAGATGCATCGGTTGGAAAAGTCCTCTAAACATAGTTTCACCTCCCTCCACATTGTAGACTCCCAATATTGATATTATAACCAAACGCCACTTTTTCTATTATCGATTTGTCATGTTACCCGCTAAAGCAAGCTCTTAGTGGATTCCATCCTTTTCCCCTCTCTCTTTGAAATGTTAATCCGCATTTTCAGAAATGCAGAGGAAGTTGTCTCAGGTCATCATCACCCGCCTCAAGAAGTTTCCAGCCCGCCGGGTTTTCTGTCCTCTCTATGTAACCCAGATGTATTAAGTAACTCACAGCCTCATTGAATTCTTCTTCCTCAATACCCTTCCACAGGTGTTGTTTGCTCCGTATCAATTTTACCGATAGGTATTCACCCTTCTTTACCCTGAAATACCTAAATAGTTCCATGATTTTCTTGGCAGTGGATGTGGGTTCAGTCGTTGTTCGCCTTTCCATCTGAATCTCCTGCATTTCCATCGGGATATCACTCTCAGGGGTCTTGGGGGGCCGATCTTCATGTGCCTTGTTTGCCTCTGTCAGGTCTTGGGAAGTATCTATATTGTGGAGCTCAAATGGATTATCAACAAGACGTTCCCTGATGGACTCTTCCTTGCCGACCCGTACAAAGGCCTCGGCAAGGCAACACTTCTTATACTTCTTCCCTGATCCACAAGGGCAGGGGTCATTTCTGCCTGGTTTGCTCATTCCTGGTGGTCCCTTCTATAATATTGCCTATAAGTTATCCCTGGTTTCCTTCTTTTCCATCATGCCCAATGACCTGCACCACAACTTTTCTTTCTCTTGGTCTGTTATCAAAGTCGATAAAAACGATCTGTTGCCACATCCCCAACGACATCTTGCCGTCTACCACGGGGATTGAGAGGGAAGGCTTCATCAATGCAGCTCTGACATGAGAGAACCCGTTCCCGTCTCCCCATGCCTTGTCATGCTCATAGGGAACATTGGAAGGCACAATCTTTTCCAATGCTTTTTTCAGGTCCTGGACGACCCCAGGTTCAAATTCTATAGTGGTTATGGTTCCTGTTGATCCCTGACAGAAGACCGTGACAAGACCATTCACCACTCCTGACTCTTCTTGTATTTTCGTTACGGCATCGGTAATGTCAATGGTATCTCCGAACCCCTTGGCGGTGAGTATTACCATATCGGCAGAGACTATATTGTTCATATCTTTTTATCCTGTGAATTTCAGTATTATAACGCATTCCAACTGTTAAAATAGCCTCACTGAAAGTTCTCAGCACAGTCAGAGGGTCTCACAAATTACCTCCCCCATGATCTTGTAGCCTCTGCATTATCAGGCTTTATCCTTATAGCCTGTATGACTCTACCAGTTGGGCTATAGAACCTCAATACATTATTGTTTTATACATAACAATTATGTTAGTTAGTTTTTAAGGCATCTTTTCTCTAACCATTCGTTATTTAACCTTTTTTGTTCAGGCACATGAGTTGCTACTATGGACATCGAAAGGAAATATTGAAATGAAAATATACACCTTCATGATGTCTATAGGATTTTACTTATTCATTCATTTTAGCAGGATAGCATCATTTGTTAGATTGTTATTTATGGTTATTTCGTATGCCAGTAATTTTGCTAGTCCCAGGGGGATTTGACATGAAAATTTCACAGTATAGTCATAATGCCGTAACATTCTTTCATTAAAATGTAAGCAGTAATCCAGACAAGAGAGGGGGTAATGTCATGAAATGCATAGCGTGCGGCAGGGAGATGTTAGACAGGGGAACTCATTATGAGTGTTCTAACATTCTTTGTGATTACGAAGAAGAAATTGAAAACAAGGAGGAATGGATAAGAGTAAAAGGAGATCTGCCAGGCATTATAGTGAATAGTGCGGTTAGGAGTTTTTCATTTAATTGTTAAAAAGAAAGGAGCTGAATAACATGAATGCAATGGCAACGGAAGTCAGAGAAGATTTAGATGCGTGTCCGTACTGTGATGCGAGGACTGATGTATGCAAAGCATCCGTGACATCTCTCAAGATAGGGGCATTAGTAAGAGCAAATCGCTGCAACAGCGAAAACTATGATAACTGTGCCCTATTTTTGGCGAAATGTTTAAGGATAAAATGGCAATACAGTTACGGGTTTTAAATTAGTTCAGTTTGAGTCTCACCCTGAGTCTGTTTCCGCCCAGAATCCCCGCCATTACTTATTTCTGACATCAATCTTCGGCTAACCTTTTAGCCCCCTACGCCCCTCAGACAGAGGGGGAGGCTGGGTTAGTCAGTGAAAGAGGTATATGAGGCATTATTTGGGCACCTCTATATCTTCATATCCTTTGCCAGCTTGAGCCATTAATCGGATGCGGTTTGGTTTCATTCGAATCACAACATATTCAGGTTCGGCTGGGTCTTTAATATAGTTTTTAAGAATTGGAACGGCTTCATACAGTTTCAATTTATCATCATTATTGGTACTAATGGTGCAAGAACCCGCAATTCTAACATGCTTTCCTTCCCTGTCACTGAAACAGTATTCTGCATAGGGGATTTTTCTAAGTTGCATGATTTTCTCTGTACCGTCAGTAGTTGCAGCCCACAGTTCATTGCCCATCCATACACAGCTTCCCATAGGTCGAATCCCTACTTTGTTGCCGTCACTTGTAGCAAGAAATCCCCATTCGACTTCTTTCATAAAACTTTTAACCATTGCTAAACTCATCGTTGTGCTCCTTTCCTTTTCTAAAAAATACTGTATTTTTTATTTCGGGGGTTGCCATTTCTATCTGCCGTAGTCAGGACCCCTGTCACGTGATTTACCTCAAAGTATTTTCTTATATCCATGTCTTCCTCCAGAATGCTGTAGCAATATCGAAAGGGAATTACTGTCTCTCATTTGGGTAGCGTAAATACAAAGTCATTCCCATTGTCCTTTGCCTCATACCAGATGTCCCCACCGTGTCGATTGATTATTTCTTTTGTCAGAAATAGCCCCATACCCACTCCCTCTCGAACCGTTTCTCCCTCTACCCTACCAAACTTGGTAAATAGAACACTGCGTTTTTCCTCTGGGATTAATGTGCCTGTGTTATAAACATTTAATCTGTAGAAACTTCCATGATCTTCATAACCAAAAGCAATCGTACAGCCATGTCCACCATATCTAATGGCATTCTTGAAAAGATTTCTATAAACCACCGTGAGCCATATTTTACTGGCATTGACTACTATAGCGCCTGTCGGAATAGCTCCGAGTTTGTTGTCGATAGTTATTTCCCCCGCCTCTATTTCGTCCGATATCTCATCCAAGGCAGAGTCAATCACTTGCCTGAGATCTATTTCGTGTTTCTCTATCTTCATGTGAGCATCAACTGCATTTGCCTTACCAAGGCAGTCCTCGGCTATGCCAAGGATTTGTTTTACTCTGTGAGATAAGTCCTTTACAGTATTGGCTACGCTGTCATCCATGCCGCCGTAACTGCCGCGTTGAAGCAATTTCAGGGTAGCTGCCATTGATGCAAGGGGGCTTCTTATGTCATGGGATATGATCTTAAGCATGTTCAATATATTTTCATTTAGCCTCTTGCGTTCATCCAAATCGGCTCTAAACAAGGAAAGCACAACACCATAAATAACAAAAAAGCTGAGATGCATCAACAGATTCCAAAACTCAACTAAAAGATGGGCGTAGTCTTTCCCCGTCATAAAATCGGTGACTGCTATTGTCAAAACACTAAGGGACGAAATAATAATACTTGGGGATCTGCCTCCGAACCATCCAGCAAAACTTATTGGTATCAGGTAGAAAAGCGATATCCCTATTTCATAGCCAGTTGCATAATCAACAAGGCCGATACAAAGAAGCAAGGCGATATTGATTGTTATGAGGAATGGTTTCGACTTATTTTCAAAATACACGGAGAGTCGCTGCAATATGTTCATTATTTAGAATAAGAGCACAGCGCTATTTTTTCAATGTAAAATGTGGACCTCTTTGCTAAGTAGCTTTGATGCTGGACTAGGAGAATGCCCTCAAAGCCGGCAGAGGTTACGTCGTGATATAGGATAGGGGCAGAGGTTTCTCCTGGAGGATTAGGAAGCATTCCCTCTTTTTCTCATCCTAGCGCTCAATTAATACCTGCCAGCTTTTCTTGCAGCTTGCTCAACCCATGACCAGAAATTACTGATGCCATTGGCTGACACCCAATCATAAGAAGGGTATATTGTTGAGAGAGGAACTTTCTTACCACTCTGTTCTAAAAAATGGAGATTGTCAAACGGATTCTTTCCTTTAGAAACAGTATGACCGTCCCTGTCTTTTATGTTGTGGATGTATACTCCTAAAAGTCCTTTACGGTCTTCGTGGCTTTTCTTGATTTCATAGGTGACCCATTTTCTCTCAGCTGTCGCTGTTCCTATTAACACTGCCGTAACGGATGTGTTATCCAATTGTTGATCAATCCATTGCTTTATTGCTTCATCATCTTGTTTTTTAACTATTTCCCAATCGGCAGCATCCCAGAAACCAGCTGCTTCTCCCTTTTGAATCACCCAGCTGTTTCTCACTGCATTGGCTCTAAACTCCTTAACATCTTCATAATCGAAAGCAAAATAAACTTTTCTCGCCATTTTCTTCTCCCGTTATTTTATAAGATTGTTTCTTACGATAAGCAGCATAATTGCCATTAGAATATAGGAGGGATAGATACCGAAGGCAAGGAGTCGATTGAATTATCTTCTTTGTTGTTCCTGGTATCACGATAAACACCTCTTTCACCACATTGCCACTGCTTAGACCGCCAGCGTTGATAGATAAAAAAGGCAAGAGCGAAGCAACCGACAACGGCGAGTCCGACGCTGATGGGGAGCATGATGATTATGAGGGCTATAATCATAATAGCGAAAACTATTTGCTTTATGAAGTATTTGTCCATTGTAGTATATATAACTATTCATAGCTCACCTGTCAAGGCAGTGGACGGTGTCTCTTTGCTACTCTAAAAAGCTGGTTATGCGACAAGGGTAAAATCCAAACTTGATGTTGACATCTCCCCTGAAAAGGCGTATAAACAAATTAAGAGTGGCTCACCAAGTGGTGGTCTTGCTCTTCCCGGATTCAACAGAAAGGTTTGGTAAACAGGGACGTTAAGGTCCCAAGCAGCAAGAAGCTAAGTATCCAAACCGTTGGCTAAGGGAAGAACAAACACCACTTTTTTATTGATTCTCTTTCACCCCACAAAAAACAATCATCAATTTTCAGAGGTCAGGATGATCTTTGAAAATTGTTCTGGGTGGTTTGGGTGGGGACAGAGGATATTTTAAGCCTGATGGGTTATTCTCTATGGACAAGTCAGGAGGCCCTCACTCTTCGTCCTCCTCAAATCCCCCTCTAGAACGAGATAAGAATTACCATCTCGACTAAACCCTTTCTTGTGCCTCATAGTCTAATTAAATATGATATAGATAAGATGGCTTAAGAAGAAATCGAAAGGAGGCAACGAAATGAAGAAGTTATTTTTTGGAGGAACGCTTTTGGCGTTGATGTTTGTAGTTCCCATTTCAACGATGGCAGGGGTAGAAGTAGGTGTTGGAGTTGCTCTGCCACCGCCCATTGTAGTTGAGACACCCCCAGCAATGGTAGCTCTGCCCAATGCAACTGGTGTTTATGTTGCTCCTGACGTTTCTGTGGATCTCTTTTTCTGGAACGGATGGTGGTGGCGCCCTTGGGGAGGCCATTGGTATCGTTCACGGTATTACGACCGCGGATGGGCTTACTATAGAAACGTTCCAAGGTTTTATCGTTCTGTAAATCCAGGGTGGAGAGGATATTACAGAAGTCGTAATTGGAACGGTCGCCCTTGGAACTATCGACGGATTCCTCATCAAGAATTTGTACGTGGGCATTACGGGCATTACAGGCGTTAAAAAGCTTATAATGGATTTGAATCGGGGAAGCCAAAATTTCACTTTTGATGGTTCTACCGTCAGGGATAACTCAGGGACAGCCTGGGGACAACTTTTTTGAGAAATGGTAACTCTCTCACACCTTGCAAACAAAGTGTTTACAAGGCAATCTCTCTGTAGGATGGCTTAATCACTAACAATCAAGGGCTCGCAGAAATGCGAGCCCTTGATTCTATTGGCTCCTGGGGAGAGATTCGAACTCCCGACCAAGTGGTTAAAAGCCACGACAACTGTCTCGTAACATATTGAGATATATTGTGTTTTTAGGCTACCAAAATCTCCAGGGACAGGCTGGGGACAAACTAGAACCTATCTCAAAATCGATTTAGGAGTATTTTGATGGAAGCGAGTCTCACAAATCCGAGGAAATTCTCCGCATGATATTCCCACCGAGTCAGGAGTCTGCGCTGCCACCCGAGCCAGGCAAAGAACCTCTCAACGAGCCATCTCCTCTTATAAGGACGGAGCTTCCTTCCATCTTGCGTCTTGTTCTTCTCAAGCCGATTCTCGCGGTGCGGCGCGATCATCTCAATGCCTTCTTCAGCGAGTGCTTCATCAAGAGGGTCACTGTCGTAGGCCTTGTCTCCAATCAGCTTCTCAGGCTTCGCTTCAATCATGTAAAAATCAAACGTCAGCTGTACAAGCGTTACTTCATGATGATTCGCCGCATGCGTTGTAACTGCAATAGGCAGTCCGTTTCGATCCACAATTCCCATTATTTTCACGCCCTTGCCGCGCTTCGTCTTGCCGATCCCTTGTCCGCCGCCCTTGGCCGCACAGAACATAGCATCAATGAAACTTTCCCTCTCGTCTATGTCTCCCTGCTCACGAAGCATATTGGCCAGATCGGTCAGAATATTGCGAAGCACGTCGCTTCTGCACCACTGCTGAAATCGACGATGAACCGTTTTGTAGTTCGGATAACACTGAGGCAGCATGTGCCATTGCGCTCCCGTGTTCAGAATCCACAGCACTGCTTCCAGCACCGCACGAGTGGGAACAGGTTTGCGACCCGCACGACCATCGGGAATGCTCTCCTCCGGAAAATGCTCCCGCATCATCTCCCACTGCGCATCGCTCAACTTCACGCATTATGATAACAGATTTTAATTTTGAGATAGGTTCAAGTCTTCTTTGATTTTGCCGTCAGAGTA
>Ga0335085_10008814_pt1 | contig 15316 bp, 12 predicted proteins | sample Lox_Sample_45_FD_206712 | JGI IMG/M metagenome (GOLD analysis project Ga0335085, IMG submission 206712) | Soil microbial communities from Loxahatchee National Wildlife Refuge, Florida, United States - Lox_Sample_4.5 | ecosystem: Environmental > Terrestrial > Soil > Wetlands | place: USA... | reverse complement strand
GCACAGCGAGCCCTTCGACGTCAGGCACGGCCTCATCCTGATTCCCATCTTGCTCGGCGTGGTGGCCATCACCATGGCCAGCTTCTTCCTCAATGCCGTGTTCGCGTTCGCCATCGCCAGGCCCGGTCCGCCGCAGATCCGGCCGGCGTTCACCAAGGCTCGGTCCCACGCGGGAGTGGTGCTCGGCTGGGCCACGGGGGTGGGGTTGCTGCTGGGATTCTCCACCGTGGTCGTGGTGCGGTGGGGGCTGTGGTGGTTCGCGCTGGCGCTGAGCATCGTGATCGGGATCATGATGGTCTGCTACGTGACCGTGCCGGCCCGGCTCATCGGCGTCAAGACCACGCGGTCCCGGCGGGATAAGTTCACCGCCGCCGCCGTGGGCGGGGCGCTGGGGGCGGTGGTATGCACGCCCCCCTACCTCCTGGGCCGCCTGGGCATCTTGATGCTGGGGTCCCACACGCTGTTCATCCTGGGCATCGTCTTCCTGTGCGTGGGGGGCGCCCTGGAGGCAGGCACGGAGGGCGCGGTCAAGGCCGTCAAGGTAAGCGCCAAGCTGGTCGCCGGGCCTCGCCCTGACGATGAGGAGGCACCGGAAGCCGCATCCGATGCCCAGCGGCAGTGCCCTCCTTAGCGTGATCTCGATACAGTTCCGCGACCGGCGGCCCGGATCGCCTCGCACCCGGCATCCGGCCTCAGACCGAGACCTTCAAGTTGTCGCTGCGCACGCCGAAGCCCGCGAGCGCGTTCGGTCTGTTGTACTGTCCAGGCGGCAGTGGGATGGCTGATGCCGTCCGCCCAGGCGGCGACACGGCGTCACGGTCCGCCGCTGCCGGTTCCTTCCGGGCTGCTGAATTCCATCCGTCTCCCAGGCAGCGCACCCGATCCGGGTGTGGCCAGGTCACCCCCGCGGCACCTTGACTGACCTCGTGAGGTCTCACCGGACAACAGGGCAGTGGGCAGTCGCACCGCCAGGTCCAGCGAGGCAGCGCGGCCCGGTACCGCCGGGCTGGTGCCTCGGACGCCGGGACCTCTAGCCGCGGCGGCGGACCGGCCATGACCTGGAGCAGGCGCGGCCCTGGAGAGGAGATGCCATGACCACCGAACAGCAAGCACCGGCGCCGAGCCCGCTCGGCCCGCTGGCCCGTTACGAGAAGAACCTGACCGACCGCATCGCCGACTTCAACGACCCGCACCAGGAGTGGCGCCGCCTGTTCTCAGAGCTGCTCGGCACCTTCTTCCTGGTCTTGGCGGCGGCCGGCGGGGGCATGATGGGCCACGCCTTCCCCGGCGTGATCAGCCACACCGCCGCCGTCACTGCCCCGGCGCTGACGGTCATGGCCATCATCTTGTTCATGGGCAAGATCTCCGGCGCCCACCTGAACCCGGCCGTCAGCATCGCCTTCGTCCTGCGCCGCGACTTCCCGTGGCACCGGGTCCCCGGCTACATCGTGGTGCAGTTGATCGGCGCCACCCTGGCCGCGCTGGTCCTGCACGCCATCGTCAGCGTCTCGGCCAGCTACGGGTCGAACTACCCTGCCAGCGGCTACTCCGCCGCAGCCGCCTTCTGGATGGAGCTCATCTTGACCGCGGGCCTGGTCAGCGTGATCCTGGGCACCGCGTCGGGCGCCCAGAACGTCGGCATCGCCGGCGCATTCGGGGTCGGCGCCTACATCGCCCTGGCCGGCCTGTGGGGCAGCCCCATCTCGGGCGCCTCGATGAACCCGGCCCGCACCTTCGGGCCCGACCTGGCCAGCACCACCTTCACCAGCTACTGGGTCTACATCGCCGGACCGATCGCTGGTGCCGTAGTCGCCGTCGGCGTCGCCTTCGTGCTGCGCGGCAGGGGCGGCGACAAGTCCGCCGCCGGGGCCGCCCAAGGTAAGCTGTTCACCGAGGTCTACGAGTCCGGTAAGTCCTGAGGATCGGGACATACCTGCGGCTGGCACGATGACGGCTGAACCGCCGCACAGCCCGGTCATTGAAGCGGTCCGCAGCCTGGAGGCGCGCTGGATCTTCCCCGGTCCGCTGGAGACCGCGGTGGCGAGATGGTTCGGCCGGTTCCCGGCCGTGACCGAGGCACGCGAGGACACCTACCTGCTGGATCCGCAGCTGCGCGGGTTGTCGGTGAAGGTCCGCGCGGGCGGGGCACTGCAGGTGAAGGTCTACCGCGGCAGCCGGGGAATACTCCAGGTGCCCGGTCGCGCCCGCGGACGCCTGGAGGACTGGCAGAAGTGGTCCTTTCCCTGCCGCCCGCTCCGCCCGGACAGCGCCGATCCGGCCGGCTGGCAGCCGGTCCGCAAGAGGCGGCGGATCAGCCGGTTCTCACGGGCCAGCGGGCTGGCCGCGGCACGCGCCCCGGTGCCGGGCGGCGAGCCGTGGTGCGCGGTGGAACTCACCGAGGTCCGCACCCGCGGCCAGGACTGGTGGACCCTGGGCTTCGAGGCGGCCGGCCCCGCCGATCTGCTCCACAGTGAACTGCAGGCTGCCGCCGCGCTCGTTTTCGCCCGGCCCCCGCCCGCAGGCGTGACACCCGGCCTGGATTACTCCAGGTCCTACGCGGAGTGGCTAGGCCGGCCGCCGGGCCCCGGAAGTGACCCCGGCACCTGAAGGCCGTCCTCCCGGGCTGGCCCGGCAGGCCGGACGCGGGCTGGCGACATGCGCCTGACCGGCAGGTAAGGGACCTCACGCCATGGCGCCGGTAGCGAGGGACGCTCGGTCCGCAGTTCATCCCGGAACGCTACTTCACGGCTGGTGCGCTGGTTTCGCTGTGTGAGTGCGTGGAGCCGGGCGGCTGGTGGCGTTCGTTCCACATCTGGCCGAAGACGGCGCCGAGGAGCAGGCAGACGCCGGCTCCGATGAGGTAGTACAGCAGGACCAGTACCACGCCGATGGGCCCGTAGCTCGTCTCGCCCGAGGTGATCGACCCGGAGAACAGGAGCAGGGAGAAGACGGCCAGGCCGGTGAGGCAGAACCCGGTGGCCAGGGCGGCGGGAAACAGGGCCCGCCAGCTGATCCTGCCGTCCAGCAGGAAGCGCACCGTCCACCACCAGAACAGGACGGCAATGGCGAACTCGCAGACGAAGGTGAGCAGGCGGCCGCCGGCCGGGCCGGTCTGCTGGCCGGTCAGCGCCTCGAGCCAGATATAGGCGAGGAATCCGGCGAGCCAGATCAGCTTGCGGGTGAACTGCCTCAGGCCGCCGTACGGAGCCTGCTGGTGGTAGACCTTCTCGTACCAGGCCTGCAGGACGCCGGGGATGCCGATCGCGAACAGGACCAGGACGATGGCGCCGAGCACGGACAGCGCCGACACCGTCTGGTTTCCTACCGAGATCAGCGCGTCGACGTCGTGGGCGGCCTGGGCGTTCAGCCCCAGGCGGTCGGTGATTGTCTTCTGGGTGTTCCGCCCCGTGGCGGCGTCGACGACGGCCAGGAACGGGAAGAAGCAGACCAGGAACAGCCCTGCGAACATCAGGGCACTGTTCATGAAGTCGACGGCGCTGAGCCGGGACCAGAACGTCCCGACGAGACTGGTCCTGACCCGCGCGGCGGTCGCGGCGCCCTTGTCCCGCCAGGGCCGCGCCCTGGGCTGCTTGGAAGCCGCGGCGCCCGGGGGCGTGGCTTCCGAGAGTGGCGAGGGACCACCCCGCGCTTGTGCTAGAGCGGCGTTATCTGCGGATTGTCCGTCGTGAACCACGGCAGAGTCTCCTTCCGGGGTAGCGGGCAGGAAGTCCGGCGGCGCCGTATTCAGGTGCCGGAGGCCGCGGGTGCGGTCACGGCGGGGGTGGCGTCCTCGGTGCGTTCGGGCATCAGCAGCAGCGCCCCGGCCAGGAAGCACAGCGCGCCGATGAAGGTGCCCAGGTTGGACAGCTCGGCGTTGTGCAGCTGGCCGGTGGACGGGCTGATGTAGCCGGCCACCGCGGACACGCCGAAGGCGACCGACCCGGCCAGGTTGAGCCCGGTGATCCACTAGGACAGCGACCGGGGGCGCCAGGCGGCCCAGCCGTGGCAGGCCTCGCACCAGGCCAGCGCGCTGGCGACCAGGAAGGCGACCGAGCCGAAGGCATCGGGCCGCCACACGTGCTGGTGCGCGGCATTGGCCGAGAGGTCGGAGACCATCGCGACCCCGGTGCTGACGTTGAAGAACACCGTCCCGGCCAGCTGTACGGCAGTCGCCCACCAGTCGATCCGGCCGGGCTGGAAGACGAAGAACCGCCGCCGGGGGGCACCCGGTGTCCGCGGGCCGGCGTCCACGGCTTCCCGGTAGGTCAGGAACCCGGCCGCGGTGAAGTACAGCGAGCCGGTGAAGAAGGTCACCGTGTCCCAGCGGGCTCCGACGGCGCTGGCGTAGCCGGGGACGGCGCCGAGCGCGAACAGCAGCGAGCCGATGGCGAACAGGACCGCGATCCACCAGCCCCGGGCCCTGGGCGCCCACCAGGTCGAGCCGGTGGCAGGGGCGCCCGGCGGGTGCTTGCGGTGGCGGCGGGAGTCCCACCACGCCACCGCACCGTCCGGGCGGACATGCTCGACGAAGGTCACGAACGGGCCGACACGGCCTTGCTGGTCTTCCTGCTGCACGGACATCGGCGCGTTCTTTCTGATCGGCCCGGTCGTCCCAGACGGCCCGGGCAGCTCACTGCGGCGTAGCCTGAGTTGCCTGGCCGGCGTTATCACGTGTCTCCGATCTGCGTTGCCGACTGTGTTGCACAGCCCCCAGGAGCACCCGTGCGCCGGCACCCAAAAGCACGAGGTCGCCGAGCATCTGGACGATGAGCACGACCCGGGCGGTCTCGGATCTGGCGGCGATGTCCCCGAAGCCCACCGTGGTGAATACGGTCACCGTGAAGTACAGGGCGTCGGTGCGGGTCAGCGGCTGGGTGAAGCTCGCCGCGGAGTTGCGTTCCATCACGAAGTACGTGGAGGCGAACAGCAGCAGGAAGAACGGCAGGACCAGCGCCAGCGCCTCGGCCGCCCGCACCCCCGGGTACCGCGAGCCAGCGATGGTCCTGACGCCCCACACCACAACGCCGGCCACGATCAGCAGGCCGACTACCAGGCGGACCGCCGTGTCGGAGTCCCACGGCCGGTCCAGCGGAAGCAGGTAGTACAGGACCACCAGCACCGCCGCGATCAGCACAGTGCGTACCACCGCCCCGGCAATCAGGCGCCTGCGCTTGGCCGGAGGAAGGTCCTGGTAGCGCTCGCCGGTCATGACGCTCCCGGCGGACGCTGGGCTGCTCATCCGGCCTGACCCTCAGGAACAGGTGCCGCATGTGCCGCGGGCGCCGCTTTGGGGGTGCGCTTGGCGAGCAGGCCGGCCAGCAGCATGACGACGACGGCGATCCCGACGCCGGCGAAGGTGAACAGCACCCGGCGCGCCTCGTGGCCCAGGTTGGTGGGATTGGGCAGGTCCTCGGCGATGAGCACGCACGTGGCCAGAGCCGCGCAGTACAAGGCGTAGTTGACCGCGCGGATGGACCCGGCCAGGGTGCCGAAGATGACGGTGACCACTCCCAGGACGACCTTATTGTCCACCGTCAGCAGGAACAAGGCCGCCACCACGGCGCCGATGATCGCCCCGGCCAGCCGCTGCATGGCGACCAGGGTGGACTGGGCCAGGCTGGATTTCATCGCGACCAGGCAGGCGATCGGCATCCAGTCGGCGTCGGGCAGGTGGAACCCGAACGCGATCGCCACGCACATCGCCACCGCGATGGCCCGGATCAGCGCGAACAAGATCACCGGCCGGGTCAGCGGGACCGGTTTGGCAGACCCGGGGATAAGGTCGGCGACGGGCTGCGCCTGAGCAGTCCGCCCGCGGGCCAGCCACACGATGGCGGTCCAGGCAATGGTCAGCGCCGACCCGATCAGCCAGGCCAGGCCCTGCGCGAGGGCGTTGGTATGGCCATGGCTGAGGTGGAAGCCGACCGGCATGGCGATCGCCACCAGGAACCAGCAGTTGAGCACGTAGGCCGAGCTGAAGGCGTGCAGCCCGTACTTCACCATCAGCCCGGCCGCCAAGGTGACTACGAAGGCGGCCAGCACCACCACCCCCCAGGCGCCGGCGCCGATCGCGACGCCCAGGACCGTCAGCAGCGCGCCGGCCACGGCATTCAGCGCCAGCCGGGGCAGCCGGTACCCGTACTCCCCGCCCGGGTCGTTCAGCCCCACGAACAGCGCCCCGAACGCGACACTGACGTAGTACACCTCCTGATTCAGCGCCTTGCAGACGATCAGAGGCACCACCATGACCACCGCGACGCCCACGGCCCGTCGCACGTTGAGCCCTTCGCGGTTGAGCTTGAACACGTCCGCCAGCTGGGTCATCGCTGTCCTCCGATCATCATCGGCGCGGAGCGCCGAAGCAGCTGCCCGCAGCCGGGCGGGCCCGGGGAGCTGTTGTCACTACCTGTGAATCAAGATCTTCCGGTGCGCTCTGGTCCTGTCGTCCGGTGAGACCCCACGGCGTCAGTCAAGTCCGGCAGGGGGTGACCCGGCCACACCCAGATAGGGTGCGCTGCCCGGACGGCGGGAGAATCTCAGCAGCCCGGGATCAGCGGCGGGCCCGGGAAGGCGCTGCGGGTGGCAGGTCAGAGCAGGCCGAGCAGGCGGGCCCGCTCGACCGTCTCGGCGCGGGTGGAGACGCCGAGCTTGGCGTAGATGTTCTTCAGGTGCGCCTTGACCGTGTTCACCGACATCAGGCATTCGCGGGCGATCTCGGCATTGGTGAGGTGCGAGGGCAGGAACCGCAGCATCAGCAGCTCCCGCTCGGTCAGGATCACCGCCGGCTGGCGGGGTGCGGCGCGGGAGGGGGGCGGGGAACCCAGCGCCACCGACAAGGCAGTGCCGGATTCGGTCCCGAGCGATTCCGCGGCCGCCCGGGCCAGGCGGGCCACCGCTGGGCCCTCTTCCAGGAAGACCCGGACCAGGTGCTCGGGGGCCGCGAGCCCGGCCGCGGCCATCATGTGCCTCCCGGGGTCTTCGCCGGACTCGATGCGGGCGCGGGCCAGCAGCAGCTCACCGGTCAGCTGGTCGCGCATCGTGCCGGAGCTGGCCCGGCTGAGCCGGGCCCGCACCGCGTCGAAGCGGCTGCAGGCCAGGTCCAGGCGGCTCCGCAGCAGCGTGTGCGCGGGGCTGGCCTCGGGCAGTGCCGTGATTAGTTCCTCAGCCTGGCGTGCCTGGCCGACTTCTAGGTGCCAGCGGGCGGCGGCCGCGTCGACCAGGCACCGCAACGCCGACCGCGGGACATGGTCGATGAGCTTGCCCGCTTCGCGTACGGTGGCGAATACCTCGTCCCAGTCGTCCAGTGCGGCGGCCACCCGGACCTTCTCGAGCCGGACCAGGACCTGGTAGACGAGGGTAGACGGGTTGGCCTGAAGGACCTCATCCAGGAGCTGGAACGTCGCGATCGCGTCCGCGATCTCGTTGCGGTCGATGAGAGTTCCGGCCAGTGCCAGATGGGCGTCAAGTGCACCTGGGTGGGTGTCCATGCCGAACGCGCCCGCCGCTTCCAGGGCCGCCGTAGCCTGACGCCCGGCTTCGGCGAGCCTGCCTTGGCGCACCGCGATGCGCGCGGCGAGCGCCGGCGCGAGCACCAGCGCCGCGATCTCATCGCCCGGCCTGCCCGCCCGCAGGACGGCGTCGGCCTCACCGGGCTGATCGACCAGCAGGTAGCCGCGTACCAGGTTCATCCGCGCCCGGGCGCCGGCGACCCCGAGGTCCAGGCCGGCCTCGACCGCCTCGACCGCCCGGCGGCCGGCCTCGATCTCATCGCCCGCGCCCGCGCTGACCGTGAACGTGAGCAGCCGGAGCGCGTCCAGGGTTGCGATGTCCTTCGCCCGGGCCACGGGTTCGTCGCTGATGCGCATCTGGGCGCGATGGAGCCAGGCGTGGGCCTCAGCCAGCCGGCCGGACAGTCCGAGCATCAGGGCGTAGGTCAGCATCCGGAAGGCTGATTCGGTCACCAGCTCCCGCGGGAAGAGGTTGACGAAGGCCGCGATGCCCGGGGTATCGGACAGGTCAGCCCGGCGGTACGCCGCCTCGAATACGAGCGAGAACGCCTGGTCGGCATCCCCGGCGGCGAGCAGGCAGCGGGCCGCCCCGGCGATGTCCCCGCGGGGCTGCAGGATTCCGGCGGCCCGGCGATTGAGCCGTTGCATCTCGTCCGGGCGGTGCGCCTGCAGCTCCGAGCGCAGCATCTCGGCCAGCAGCGGGTGATAGCGCCAGGTGTCCCGGCCCGGCCCGGTCGCCATCACGAACTTCAGGTCGGCCTCCATCTGCCGGAGCACGTCGGCGCTGTCGCTGCGTCCGGACAGCGCGTCGCACAGCTCGGCGTCCAGGACGTCGGCGACCGAGGTCCGCAGCAAGAACTCCGACAGGTCGGCGGGGGCGCGGCGGAGCAGTTCGTCCGCGAGCAGATCGGCGACCATCGGGGTCTGCCCGGAGAACTCGGCCACCGCGGCCGGGACGTCGGCGCGGTCCCTGAGCCCGGCGGCGGCCAGGCGCAGCCCGGCCACCCAGCCCTCGGTGTGCCGCCACAGCGTCTCGGTCTCACTGTCAGCCAGACGCTGCTCGCCGAGCGCGGTGAACAGCTCGGCGGTCTCGGGCAGCGTCAGGGCCAGGTCGCGCTGACGGAGCTCGGCGAGCCAGCCCCGGCCCCGCCACCGGCTGACCGGCAAGGGCGGATCGGCCCGGCCGGTCAGCAGCATCCGCGATGCTCCGGGTAGGTGCTCGATGACGAACCCGAGATCCTCGGTGATCTCCGGGCTCTGCAGGTGGTGTACATCCTCGAGCACGATGACGAGCGGATCTTCCACGGCCGACCACGCGGTCAGCAGCCGGCCGAGAAACTCCGACGGCAGCCGGTGCACGTCAGCCGCCGAGACCACCTGGGCGAAGGCACCGGGGACCCCGCGCTCCAGGGCCAGGACGAACGTCAGCCAGAAACGCTCCGGCCGGTCATCGCCGGCGTCCAGTGTCACCCATTCCCGGGCGACCGGGCCCAGGGCCTGGAACCACTGCGCAACTGCCACGGTCTTCCCGGTGGCCGGCCCGCCGGTCACCAGCGCCACCCGCCACTCGGGCTGAGCCAGGACTGCGGCCAGGCGCGGACGAGCAATCGCCCGGACCGGTACCGCCGGGCACCCGAACTTCGAGCGCGGAACCGGAAGCGGGCTACCCCCGGAGACGCCAGGCTGTCTCACACTTCTCATTAACTGATAGTCGATCACACCGGGTTCTGAGCTGCCAGGGACGAAAGTCCCATCCGGCGTATTGCCCCAGCTCCGGACCCGGTTTATCGCTGCCCGGGGCGACGGCGGATCGGCGTACCCGGAACGGGTGTGGGCAACTCACCCCGTCCGGCGGTTCCCTGCAAGAATGACAAAGCCTGGAGAAGTAATCGACGGTACTTACGTGATCACCGTCCGCGGGATCGCGGGTCCCGGGGTGCGGGCGTTCTTCGACGACACGGAAGTAAGCGTGGCCGGCGATACGACGGTTCTGCGGCGCCCCGAGGCCGACCAGGCCGCCCTGTACGGCCTGCTGCGCAGAATCCAGGACCTCGGGCTCGAACTCATCGACGTCCACCGGGAACCGGCCGGACCGGTGTGAGGCACGAGGTGACGCAGCCCGCCGCAGGACCAGACACCGGAGCGCGGCACGGGAGCGGTATTCAGGGAAGTGAGGCGAAATGGCAGCCAACGTCGAAGTTGCGAGGCACGCCGGGGCGCCGGGCACCGTGGCCTGGCCCGGCCTGGGCGGCCCGCTGCCACCGCGGCCGGCAAGCTGCCAGCGGGACGCGATCCTGATCGTGATCTTGCTGGCTGCGGCCGCGCGTTCAGCCCGGCTGGCCAAGGCAGCGGGCGGCGCGATCTCGCGCGTCCCGGACGGCGTACCGCCGCCGCGGCCGGTGAGCCGCCAGCGGGCGGTGATCCTGATCGTGGTCGCGCTGGCCGCAGGGACAGCTCCTGCGGCCGTGGCCATGGTCGCGATCACGCTGGCTGCGATCAGGGACCTGGTGCGGGACAGCGAGGTCATCCCGCATGCGCTCACCTGGTATTTCGGGCCACCACCCGCCTGGTATAGACGACGGCGGAACCGGCGTCATCTGCGTCAGCAAATGCTCGACACACCCGCCCGGTTAGGCATCTTCATGTCCGCCGGGAATTCTATCGGCAGGAGGAAGCCGGGAGGTCACGATGACGATCGGGGCTGGTCAGCCGGGCGACGGCCCGCGCTAGCAGGCCGGCCGTTCCAGCCGGCGTTCCGATCCTGGCCGTGAAATCACCGCGCCGGGCGCGCCGGACTGGGCGGTGCCGCGGCCGCGGATCACCCAGCTGATCGCCCAGGGCAGGCGGTGGTGCCCGCTGACGGTTCTCACCGCCCCTGCGGGCGCGGGCAAGACGATGGCACTGGCGTGGTGGGCGGCGGCCGAACCCAGGCCGGTGGCCTGGGGTTCGGCCTGGATGAGTTCGATAACCGGCCAGGAGTCTTCTGGACCTATGTCGTCGCGGCGCTGCGCCGGTCCGGCGTCGCGTCCTGCCCCGCACGCCGGGTCCATCCGCGCCGTTAACTACGCGCTGTAGTGCATGGCGCTCGCGGCGGCCATGCTATTGCCGAGGACCTGCCCCGCCCCACGAGGCAGGCCGGGCCCGGCGCCCGTGGCGATCACGAGCACGGCCGGCTGGGCGCGAGCGATTCGAAGTCTCAGGGGCCGCGGTGCGGCTGGCTGGTGAGACAGGCGTCAAGCTGCTGGTCAATAGCTGTGCGGTCGACATCGGATCGGCCGGCGATGACGACGAGGTCGGTGCTGCGGGGCCGGCCGGCCCACTCGTCGAACCGGTGTGCCTCGCCTCGTTGCCCGACTGCCTGGAGCAGGTACCGGTGGTCCGGGTCGCGGCCGCTGTGCACGAACCCCTTGATCCGGTAGACCGACCGGGGAAGGAGCCGGATCGACGCGAGGAGCGCGTCGATGTCAGCGGCGCCGTCGCGGGTGTAGGTCCAGTGCTGGAAAGCGCTGGACCCATGGCGATGGCCGTCGCCGGTACCGCGGCCAGCGGTGGCCGCCGTTTCGGCCGGCCCGGTGCCGAGCAGCACGTGGAAGGGCACCTGGGCGTGGCTGGTCTCGATGATGCGGACCGCGGGAAGGCGGTCGTGCACGAAGTCGCGGATGGCGTCGATCTGGGCCCGGTCGGCGAGGTCGATCTTGTTGAGCAGGACGATGTCGGAGTACCCGATCTGGCCGAACACCAGGTCCCGGGTGGCGGGGTCCTGGGCCTGGGCGGGGAGCCGTTCGGCGTCGATGACGGCGACGATGCCGTCCAGGCGGACCGGTGACCGGAACACTGCCGTGGTGAACGTCCGGGCGATGCCGCTCGGTTCGGCCACCCCGCTGGCTTCGAGCACCAGCGCGTCCAGTGCGCGGTCCTGGCCCAGGACACTGTCCACCGCGGCGACGAGATCGCCGCGGATCTCGCAGCACACGCACCCGTTGGCGAGGCTCACAGCGCCCGGCTCGACGCCGATGATCAGCTCCGAGTCGATGGCGACCGCGCCGAAGTCGTTGACGATCACCCCGATGCGCAGTCCGTGGGCCTCGGACAAGATCCGGTTGACCAGCGTGGTCTTGCCCGCGCCGAGAAACCCGGTCAGCACGGTGACGGGCGTCGCCCCCGCCCCGTCGGCGGGCTCGGCCGGGGCCAGGAGCCAGTCGAGGTCCTCGGCCGCGCGGGGGCCGGTCACGGCGGTCAGGCGTCCGGGGCGGCGAGGGCGGCGAGGTTCTTCTTGTAGGCCTGCCGCTGCCGCCAGGCGGCCCCCATGCTCTGCAGCATGGCGCCGGGCAGGACTTCCACCGGGACGACGAGGTCGTCCTTGACCGGCCATTCCGGGAGCAGCTGCGGGTGGTAGCCGTCCGGGTAATACTCGTCCGGATCGATCTCCTGGTCGCGGATGAACGGTTCCTGGATCTCCGCCCGGCTGGTCGGGGGATACGGCACCACGAGCTGGCCGTCGTCGAAGTCGAACTGCGGCGCCCGGCTGTTGGGATAGTCCGGCAGCACGCCCTCGCGGACCCAGATGTCGTCCTTGGTGACGTTGACCACGATGCCGTCGGGGGCCCCGAAGTGGAACGGCCCCTTCCAGTGCTGGCGCACCTCGGCCACGGTCTCCGCGTTGATGTACGGATCAAACGGCATGTGCGTGGTCATGAACAGCCGCGGGTTCGCCCGGCTGGCGACGTACCCGGCCGCGTAGCCCGGAGTGTGGTGGGTGTCCAGCGTGTAGCGGCCCAGGAACGGAGGTACCCCCTGCACCCCCGAGCTGATCGCGCACAGCTCCGGCTGGGTCTCGGTGATGTAGACATCGGCGCCCGCCGCGAACTGCGCGTCGAGCTTGGACGGGCGGCCGTCGCCGGTCCACACCACCTTCAGGCCGTTCCATTCCAGCCGGTAGGCCGAGGCGCCGTCCTTGGCGTGGGATCGCTGCCAGTGGATGATCTTGACGCCGTTCTCCTCGTAGCACACGCCGCCGTTGTCGCGGAAGTCGAACTCGGTGACGTCGACGTCGTGGCCCTGGCCGACCGGGAACACGCTGAACGCGTCGCGGTGCCAGGTGAGCATCTGCTTCATGCCCTCCACCATGTGCGCCGTGCCGAACTCGGGACTGCGGCCCGACGGGCCGAACACGCGCAGCGGCTTGTGCCACCGCCCCGCCCAGCCGCCGAACATATACAGCCACGGCAGCGCGCCGAAATGGTCCACGTGCAGGTGCGTGATGAAGATCTTGTCGAGCTGGTTGAGCGCCAGCCCGGCAGCGATGTAGTTCGCCACCGACCCCTCGCCCAGGTCGAACACGAAGTTATCGCCGTTGCCCAGCTCGATGAAGATCGACGTGTTCATCTGGCCCGGCCGGATGAACGGCGCCGACCCCATGAACGTGATCCGCAGCTCCCCGGGCCCGAGCTCCTCGGTCCGCGGGAACCAGTTCGCCGCGCTCGCCAGGCCCGGCGTCGGGTTAATCCCCCCGAACATCAGCCCTTCCTGCCAGCGTCCCATCGGGACACCCCCGGAGAGCGCTGCCTGGATGTCAGCCGGACTCGATGGCTCTCGCTGCGCGTTTGCTCCATTTGCCGCGTTATTGCCGGTTTCCATTCATGCTCTCCTCTATGACTTGCTAATAAGGGTGAGGCTCCTCGGTGACCGGCGGTGACGCGGCCGCCGGTTCGGTTGCGGCGCCCGGCGCGTCATAGCGCTCATGCCACGGACTTCCTCGCCGCGGGACCCGCCGGGACGGTCAGAACCGGGCCGGCCGCCGGGGCCAGATCCTTTGCCGGTGCGCTGTGCCTGGGTCCGGGCCGCGCTGTCGTGTTCTGAGGCCCCATGGCGTCAGTGAAGCGTCAGGGTGGGTGACCCGGCCACACCCAGATGGGGTGCGCTGTCTGGGCAGCGGGGAGGACTTCAGCGGCCCGGGGAGGGATCGGCAGCGGCGGACCGTGACGGCGTGCCGCCGCCGGCACCGGCGCGGGAGCCGATGCCGGGCCCGGCTGAATGCCCCGGCGCATCCTCGCCGGACCGCCCCGGAGACGGCCCCCGCGTGTACACCATCCGCCGGTTCACCTCGATCACGGCGAGCCGCGAAGTCCCAGAGCCGGAAGCCGCGGTTCAGCTCATCCGGGCCGGGAGCGAGAGCCGGCGCACCCGAACAGGGTGTGGGCAACTCACCCCGCCCGGCGGTTCCCTGGGGGTGAGGATAAGGAGGCCCGGGAAAATGACCGATGGCACCTACGTGATCACCGTCCGCAGTATCGCAGGCCCTCGAGAGCGGGCCGCCCTCGACGACACGGAGGTGACCGCCGCGGGCGACACGACGGTGCTGCGGCGCGCCGAAACCGACCCGGTGGCCCTGCACGGCCTGCTGCGGAGAGGCTCGACGTCCTCGACGTTCACCTGGAAGCGGCGGAACCGGCGTCAGGCACCAGGTCCCAGTCCGCTGCCGGACAAGACACTGCAGCGCGGCACGGACGATCCATCCAGGGAAGTGAGGCGATGACGGCCAGCGTGAAAGTAGCGCGGCACGCCGAGGCGCCGGGCGCCGTGGCCTCGCGCGGCCCGGCGAGCCGCGGCCGGCACGCCGCCAGCGGGCGGCGACCCTGATCGCGGCCGTGCCGGCGGCAGCGGCAGACCTTGCGGCCGCGGCCACCGTGACAGCGGGCCCGCGCGACGCCTTCCTGTCCCCGGCGGCGCACGGGATCTCCGAATTCGTCACCTCACCTTAGGCCGGTGCCGGGATGAGGATGGTTTCGAACACCGACACAGTGCCAGCATCGGTTAACAGGTACCTGCTGCCCCATGAACGCCAGGTCATCACGGTCCATCAGCACCCGGCGGTACTGATCGGGCGTACTTTCCTCGTGCTCGCCGGCCTCGTCATCGCGTCCTGGCTGAGCATCTCGGTCGCGCATAGCAACAGCACGGCCCTTCTCATCATCTGGGTCTTGTGGGGGCTGCTCCTGGCCTGGCTCGCGGTGAAAGTCGTCGACTGGTCCCTGAACTACTTTGTCGTCACGTCTCAGCGGTTGCTCCTTGCTGAAGGCTTCGTCGTCCGCAAGGTGAACATGATGCCGCTCGCCAAGGTAACGGACATGAGCTACCAACGGACCTCAGCGGGCCGGATCCTTGGCTATGGCGAGTTCATCGTGGAGTCTGCCGGGCAAGACCAGGCGATGGGCCACATCAGGTTCCTGCCCTATCCTGAGCAGCTCTACCTGGAGGTCTGCGGGCTGATGTTCAAAGACACCGATCCGAGCCCTGACTAGGGGCTTACGCAGTCACGAGCACCACTCATATAACGTCCCGATCTGAGCGCTCGTCGCTCCGCTCCAGCATGATGCCGCTGCCGTTCAAAGGCGGGTACGCATGCGCCGGGGAGCCTCGTCAGCACTCACGTCCGTGCTCGGGATGCTCATCGAGCCCTGTCGGGGCGTCGCCACGCACTCCAGCCGCAGGATCATCATGTGAGCACAGGTCGTTGCCTCGCGAACGGCGGGTCCACCAGCTCGAAGTCGGGGCAGCCCGGCCGGTCCAGGCGCCTGGGGATCTCGTCGGACTGAGCTGTGGTCGAGCACGCGCGCGAGGTTGTCTTGAACTCAGGTCACCGGATGGCGCCGGTGAGACCCAGGCCGGTGATACCGATTGCTGTCACGGTGGTCACCTCACGGGTTCCAGCATGCATCGGATACCTGTCGATCTGCGGCTTCCCGGTCAGCGTCGCGGTCGGCGGCTCGTTCGAGGACGCGCGGGGAGGGAGCGATCTCGGGCTTGGG
>Ga0335085_10008813_pt1 | contig 15316 bp, 10 predicted proteins | sample Lox_Sample_45_FD_206712 | JGI IMG/M metagenome (GOLD analysis project Ga0335085, IMG submission 206712) | Soil microbial communities from Loxahatchee National Wildlife Refuge, Florida, United States - Lox_Sample_4.5 | ecosystem: Environmental > Terrestrial > Soil > Wetlands | place: USA... | reverse complement strand
TACATCTACTTCACCTTCCCGGCGCTGGTGAAGAAGGGGACAATTTACATGATGGTGACCGGCCCGGTCATGCCGGGCGCCGGCATCCCCGGAGGGACCATCCGGTAACTCCCGCACGGGGCTCGCAGCAGTGCGAGCCCCGTGTTCATTGAGATTTCCTGAGTTTGTTATTTAACTCGTAGCCCCTCGCAACCTAAATCTGGACTTCGCAAGATCACTCGCAACCTAATCCTGAACATCGCAACCTTCGCCTGGACCGGACAGGCTGGTTGGCGGTACCGCGATTCTGACAACCAGGCGACTGGCGGCTAACTGGCTTACATGCATCAGGCTGATTTATGCATCGCCGCATGTGCCAGGGATGCCCGCTCATGGCACCCCTTTATGTCAATGCGTTGCTGAGGTGAGCGTTTAGGCTGTGGAGTGGCGGGTCCGGGATGTGGCTTGTCCGAAGGGCCGGTGTCCGGGGTCAGGGCCGGCCACGCTGGAGTCAGCAGGAGAGCCGGTGCCGGGACTGGCTGCCGGAAGAGGCATCTAGCGGAGCGGTGCCGTTCCAGGAGGCGAACCGGTCGCGGCTGGCGAACCGGTGGATGTCGCCGGCGTCGGCGAGCAGCCGGGCGGCGCCCGAGGGCCCGATGCCGTGCAGGTCCATCAGGGTGGACCCGCGGGCGGTAACCAGCGTGGTGAGCTCCTTGTCCAGGGCCCTGGCCTTCTTGTCGATCGCCTCGAGCTCGCCGGTCAGCCCGGCGGCGAGCCGGCGCCGGGTCTTGCCAGCCAGGTCCCGCGGCCTGACCGACGCGATCAGCGTCCGGGCCTGCCGGGCGGACAGGAACTTCCTGGCCCCGCCGGGCAGCAGCTCCAGCAGCAGACGGTGCAGCCGGCCGGTGACCTGGGTGCGGGCCTGGCCCAGCTCATCGCGGCGGCCGGCGAGCATGCCCATCACCACCAGGTCCTCCTCGACCTGGACCTGCACCAGGTTTGGCGTGCGCAGCGCAACCAGCGCGACGGAGTGCGCATCGACCGGGGTCGGTCTTACGCCCGTTGCCGGTGGCGAACACCTGCACCTGCGCGGACAGCTTCGGCGGCACATCGACGACGAGCTCGCCGTCATGGACCAGGCGGTGCGCCAGATGCCGCCCGATGCCGTTACAGCCTTCTACCGCCCAGACCCGGTCCGCGAACTTCCGCGCCGCGGACAGCATTTCCGCGTACCCGGCCTTGTCGGTGCCGTACCTGCCCGCCGCCAGCACGCTGGCCTGCTCGTCGATGACCTCGATCGTGGCCGAGCGCTTGTGCGGGTCCATCCCGATGATCACGCCCACCGGTCTCCTCCTCGGCTAGCCCGTCAGTCTCTGGCGAGGAGGGCACTGCTACTTCGAGCTGGGCAAACCCCTTTCGAGCCTCTCCCTGCACGGTGCCCGGCAAGATGCAGGCCATGAGAGAGCCACGCCAATGACAACGACGGGCAGCCGCAATGCGGGAGCATCCCGCCGGGCACCTGGACCGAGTCTGGCCGGACCCGATCCTGAACCCAAGTCTCTAAGTAGCCGCTATGAGGGCTCGGGCCCTTCCCAGCCGAGCTTCGGTAGCGCGACGACGGGGTGAAAGGACGAGCTCGGAGAAATCCGGCCTCCTCGCCAGGTCAGATGCGGTGCGGTTCAGTCCAGGACCTTCGTCATCCGGAAGTTGTGGATGGGCACGCCGCGGATCACCAGGTCCTGTCGCTCCACCATCGCGAAGCCCTTGCGCGCGAACAGCCGCCTGGCGAGCTCGCTGGCCTCGGTGAACAGGCTCGCTATTCCCTGCTCGCGGGCCGCCGCCTCCACGGCGTCATACAGCCGTGACGCGATCCCCTGTCCGGCTGCCTCGGGCGCGCAGAACAGGCGGTCGATGTGCCCATCCGGCTCAAGATCGATATAGGCCATGGGGCGGTCGTCCGCGTTGGCGGCCACGAGAACCAGGCGGCCGTCGCTCGCTTCCGCGTGTGCCCACTCGGCGGTCCTGGGCTCCGGGGCCCACGCCCTCACCTGGGCGGCGGTGTAATCAGAGAGCGCCACCTGCCGGACTGAGCGGAAGAAGACGTCGGCTAGGCCGGCCGCGTCGCGCGGATCGTAGGCGCGGATGGTGAGTTCCACCGGGTAAATGTAACTGCCTGCCGAAGGGCCACTCAGGATCCAGGCTGGGTTATCTGGGCGTAGTCTGCCGGCGGCTGCTACTGGTGCCGCCAACGTCGGCGGCCTGGCAGGTTACCGGTAGTTCCCTGTCAGCCTGGCCCCGCTGGCGGAGTGCCTGCGGCGGCCCAAAGCGATCGGCAAAGATTTATTTAGTCGGGCCGAGAGCGACACACTCATTTGCCGCATTGTGTGGCTTCTGCTGGGAGGACGTGCCGCAGGTGTCAGGGGTCGCCCGGCTATGCGGAGGGCCGGCTCCTGCGAATAGTGCGCGCCCCTTGGACTCATGTCTTATCTGACTCTCGTTGCCGGGGAAGGCCGTTTCAGCCCAGATGAAGCAAGCGTCCCCCGGCCGGCCACCGCTCCCGGAGACCGGCTGGAAAGGCTTTCGGCTGCCGCCCGCGGCTGGCACACCATCCAGATGGCAGTCCTGGGCTTCATCGGCATCTGCGGCATCTTGCGCACCACAAGCAGTACGGCCCCGCGGGCAGTCCAATGGCTCGCCGCCGCGCTGGCGGTCGCCGCACTGGCCGTCGCATGCATGTCAATTTTCACCATCGGCCGGGTTGCCTACCCCGTCGGTGACGCCCTCGACGGCGACCGCGATGTGGCGGGCGGCACTGCCCGGCTACGCGCCGGAATCCGGCTCACCATCGTAGCTTTGATCCTGGCAGTGATCGCAGCGCTATCTGGCTGGTGGCCATCGCCCGCCAGCAGCCCGGCGGTCGCGGTCACCGGCACCACCGGTCAAGCCTGGTGCGGCCCGCTCGTCAGCGGGCCAGCCGATGCCATCAGCGTCCGCACCGTCAACGGCATCATCACCGTGCCCACCCAGGCCATCGCCCAAGTCAGCCCAGTTAGGCAGTGCCCGTAGGCGCACCGGCACCTGATCTCGCCCTGCGTGTCCCGGATTCGGACTACGGGCGACGCCCTACATGGCCGAAAGTAGTGCGTTACAGGTCTATGGTCATGCGGGATAGCGAATCTGTATGCATCGCAGTCGTGATCGGCAGTTGAATCTGGCGCCAGAACCGCGTCACCCGGCGGCTGAGCCGGAGGATATCGGCGCGGCCAGCTGCCGAATCGGAATGGCTGGCCGCTGCGCCGATTATATGGTCGACGGCATGCCGGCTTATCCGGATAGGAGCGGGCCACCGCCGTTGTTTTGCAGCGGGCGCAGGCTTTGTCGGGGCGCGTTGTTGGCGGGGTTTTTATGTGCCGGTTGTTGCCGGGTCAGGGGAAAGAGGTGGCGGTGGCGGGTGCTGGCCGCGATGGTAGTGGTTGCCAGCGGCATCCTCTTTGACGATCTTCCGGCGCTGCTGGTGGCAGGCATCCTGCCGCCGGGGTTGGGTCCTGGCGGCTTTCAGTGTCGCCTTCGGCCGGAGCTGAAGGTTTGCGGTCGCGGTCGCGATGTGGTTGCCGCTGGTGTGAAGGGTCACCGCTGCGGGACGATGGTCTTGTGCGGGAGCAGGCTGGGCTGGGTTTCGGCGGGCTGCTGCGTCAGCTGCGGGCTGATGCCCGGCTGACTCAGGAGGAGCTGGCCGAGGCGGCGCGGGTGAGCCAGCGGGCGGTCAGTGACTTGGAGCGGGGCATCAACCGGACCGCACGCAAGGACACCGCGGGGCTGCTGGCCGGGGCGCTGGGTCTGGACGGTCAGGCGCGCGAACTGTTTGTCTTGGCGGCTCGCGGGCGGGTGCCAGCCGCAGAGGTAGAAGAGATACTGGCCGCGGGACAGGCAGGGGCGGGGGGCTCGGCGGCCAGCGGGATGCCGCGGCGGGATGCCGCCTTCACCGGCCGGCATGGTGAGCTCGGGCAGCTGATGAGCGCGGGGGCCCTCACGTTTTTGTTTACCGATATCGAGGGCTCGACGGCGCTGCTGCGGCGGGTGGGCGAAGGCGTGTATGCGCAGCTGCTTGCCGTTCATCATGCGCTGGTCCGGCCGGTTCTGGCCAAGCACGAAGGCTGGGAGCTGAACACGGTGGGGGGCGGGGTCTGCGCCGCGTTCTCGTCGCCGCGGGCGTGCATCGCGGCGGTGGTGCAGATGCAGCAGGCCGTTGAGGGCCACGCGTGGCCTGCCGGGGAGCGCATCGGGGTGCGGATGGGCGTGCACACCGGTGAGGCGTCGGAAACGGCCGTGGGACCGGTGGGTTCGGATGTGCATCGCGCCGCGCGGGTGGCGGCGGTCGGGCATGGTGGCCAGGTCCTGGTCTCTGAGACGGCGGCAGCCCTGGTGCGGGATGCGCTTCCGCCGGGCGCGGCGCTGATTGACCTGGGCATGCACCAGCTGAGAGACCTGGGGCGTCCGGAGCAGATCTTTCAGCTGAGCGCCCCGGGCCTGCGGGTCGAGTTCCCGCCGCTGCGCTCGTTGGGTAATCCGGCGCTGCCGAACAATCTCCCGGCCCAGCTGACACCGTTCATCGGCCGCGAGCGGGAACTGTCCGACGTGCGTGCGCTGGTCGGATCCTCTCGTCTGGCCACCCTGACCGGGGCCGGCGGGTCGGGCAAGACCAGGCTGAGCCTGCAGGCCGCCGCCGGGCTGCTGGATGGGTCCGGTGACGGGGTCTGGCTGGTGGAGCTGGCCGCCGTCACCGGCGAGGACGCGGTGGCGCCGGCCATCTGCCAGGCCCTGGGGGTAGCGCCGCAGCCGGGCCGGCCGGTCCTGGAGACCCTGCTCGATGCCCTGGCCCTGCAGGACGTGCTGATCGTGCTCGACAACTGCGAGCACCTGATCGGCGCCTGCGCCAAGACCGCTGACGCCATCGTGCGGCGCTGTCCTAGGGTCCACGTGCTGGCCACCAGCCGCGAACCGCTCGGCATCGGCGGCGAGACCATCTACCGGGTCCCGCCGTTGTCGCTTCCTGTGGCCGACGGCGATGATTCCAGGGCGGCTGGGCCCTCCGATGCGGTCGCGCTCTTCGTCGAGCGGGCCAGACAGCAGGGCGTGAGCCTGCTTGTTGACGAGGAGACCGGCCCGCTAGTGGTGTCGATCTGCCGGCGGCTGGACGGCATGCCGCTGGCCATCGAGCTGGCCGCCGCCCGGCTGCGGTCGCTGTCGCTGGCCGGCCTGCACGACCGCCTGGACCAGCGGTTCCGGCTGCTGACCGGGGGAAGCCGCACCGCGCTGCCACGGCAGCAGACCCTGCGCGCGACCGTCGACTGGTCGTATTCGCTGCTCAACCGCGCCGAGCAGCTGCTGCTGGGACGCCTGTCGGTGTTCGCTGGGAGCTTTGATCTGGACGCTGCCGAGGCGGTCTGCGGGACCGGCGGCATCGCGGCGTTCGACCTGGCCGATCTGCTCGGCTCGCTGGTGGATAAGAGCCTGGTGGTAGCCGAGCCCGCGGGATCAGCGCTGCGCTACCGGCTGCTCGAGACCATCCGCCAGTACACCGCCGAACGGCTCGCCGACGCGGACGAGGCGGCCGCCGTCGAGCCAGCCCACTGCGGGCACTTCCTCGCACTGGCCGAGGCATCTGCCCCCCACCTGACCGGGCCAGACCAGGGCCGCTGGTTCGCCCGGCTGGCCACCGACCAGGCCAACCTGCGCCGGGCCGCCGACTACGCGGCCCGCGACCTGGACGGAACCGGACAGGTGCTGCGGTTCGGCGTGGCGCTGCGGCACTACTGGCTCGCGCGTTCCCTGGACAGCGAAGCGGCCGGCCTGCTGCTGCCGGTACTGGAGCGCCCCGAGGCCCGCGCGGACCCCGGGCTGTTCGCGGGGGCGCTGGTCACTGCCGCGATCTGCGCGCGAAACGCCGGCCTGCACGCGGCGGCCCGGCACCTGGGAGAACGCGCGGTCGACCTGGGCCGAGGGCTCGGCGATGACCGGCTGCTCATCGAAGCCCTCAGCACCCTATGCTCCTGCTACCACTTCGCTGGCCAGCCCGGGCAGGGATTTCCGCTGGGCCAGGAAGCCGTCGAGCGCGCCCGCCGGCTCGGTGACGATTTCCTGCTCGGCTTCAGCCTGCAGTTGTGGCTGCTGACCAGCAACCTGATGGACCCGGCCCGGGCCGGGCAGCTATACACCGAGGCCATCGCCGCCGCCGAACGGTCCGGTGACCAGCTCCGGACCGGCCTGCTGCACAACAACGCCGCCGTCTGGGCACTGCGCACCGGGGACGTCACCGCGGCGCGGGAGCACCTGGACCAGGCGGCGGAAGCCTGGCGGGCGATCGGGCAGGAAAGCCACCACGTGGCACTCAACCAGGGCTGGCTGTTGCGTGAGGAGAACGACACCGAGGGTGCGCGGCCGATGTTCGAGGCGGCGCTGCGGACAAGCCGCCGGAAGGGGGAGCGGGCCGGCCTGGCCTACGCCAGCCTTGGCCTGGCCTGCCTGGCCGCCGATCGCGGCGACTGGCCCCGGGCCGCTACGCTGCACGGCGCCGCCCAAGCCCTTATCGACCAGATCGCAGAACCGTGGCAAGTGCTCGAAGCGCGCTACCGCCGCGACAGCCTCCACAAGATCCGTACCTCCTTCGGAGAGGAGCAATTCGCGCGCGCCTACGCCAAGGGCATGACGCTCAGCCTCGAACAGGCACTCGGCCTGGCCCTTGGAACGGCCCGCTCCGCCTGACACAGACGACTCCGGCCGCGGCATTGCCGCGCACGATCGTAGAAAGCCAGGTCCGGCGAGGTCTGGAGCAGCCCGGGGCGGGGTGAAAGACTGCCGCCATGGGCACGGATCCCCGGCGGGCACCCTGGCCAGCTCACCTTCCTGCGGGCGCGCTGCGGGTCGTGCGGTGGAGCGCGCGTTATGAGCAGACGGTCAGCTTCTACCGGGACGCCATCGGGCTGCCGGTCCTGGAGACCTTCCACGACAGCTATGGCCTGGACGGGACCATTCTCGGGCTGCCCGGCGGCCAGGTCCACCTGGAGATCGTCCGCGCCGGGCAGGCATCGTACCCGGGCGGCGGGCTGGACCAGCTGGTGTTCTACCTGCCTGATGCGGCCGCCCGGGAGCAGATCGAGGCCAGGCTCGCCGCCGCGGGTGCCCGCCCGGTGGCCCAGATCGGCTACTGGCAGGCCAACGGCGGTGTCACCTACCAGGACCCGGACGGGCGGGAAGTCGTGTTCGCGTCCTGGATCTATATCCCGCCAGGATCGTGATCCGTGCGCGGGCACCAGCGGTGTGATGCCGCCCGGGACGTCGGCACTCGCTGGCCCTTCAGCGGGGACGATCTGTAGGAGGATCCGCCCCGCCAGGTGCGTCTGCGTGTCAGTGATGTTCTGGCTCGGTCACCCGGCGTTGCTCCTCCCGGCGATGGAGGATCCCGGGCAGCATCCATACGGCGGCCATGGCCGATACGGCACCATCCGCACATGCAGCTGGCAGTGCCGTTTAGCTGCTGTTGCGGTGACGCGCTGGCTGCCGCTCGCACTGACCGGCCATGATGACACTGATGACACCAGCGCCCACGGCGGGCCGACCGCACGGCGACCCGCCCTCAATGCGTGAAGGGGACCAGATGACAGACACACTGGAGCAGGTCAGCGGCTTGCTGCATGAGGCAGGCGAGACTCACCACCGGGTCTTCCGGATCGTCGACGGGGCCGACGATGACTGGGCTTCCTGGTATGCGCAGTGGCTCATCGACCTCTCGGAGCTGCCGGACCTGCTCGGCGTCCGGCCCGTGCGCAGCGAGCTGATCTACCTGCTCGTCAGCCTGGACAAGCAATTCACGGCCGAGGCTCCCGGCGAACCCTGGGAGACCTATTACGCACGCCGGATCCTGCGCCATTTTCAGCCATCAGCCGGCTGACACCGATCGGCCGGGACATTCATCGCGCACTGGGCCGGGCGAACATCTGGTCATGCCGCGTTCCGGGTCTCCGACATGCCCTGCCATCACCTCATGTCAGCTGACGTGAATGAGCGGCGACTGCCCAGCGCCGAAGACGAAGCGCGTTTCTGGGCGCTGGTGGAGGCCGCCTGGGCGCCATGCAGCGCTGAGGCTGACCAGCCTTGACCGCGTGCTGGAGCGAAAGCTCTACGACATCGACCAGGCCGATATCCAGGGCGTGACCGACGGCTCGGACGACGGTTTCTTGTACGCACGCGGTTTCATCGTCGCGATGGGCAGGAATTTCTACGACGCGGTTGCCAGCGATCCGCAGGTGGCTGTGCGGGATGCTGAGTGCGAGGAGATGTGCTATTTCTTCGCGCACCTGTATCGCGAGCGCTTCGGGGCATTCCCGGAGACGGGCTCGGGGATTTCCCGTGAATCATGTTCGGGCGCGACCGGCTGGGCCAGCTGATCTCGCCCCAGGCACCGGTCCAGCGTTGCGGTGCAGGTGCCCGGTCAGCCTTGGTTACCGCGGCGGCGGCCTGGGCGTGCTGGGCTCGATGGGCGGCTGACGAGCGTCACGGCCACCAGCGGATGACGTCATCGAGCGCCGCGAGCATCCCGGCGGGGACATCGGCCCCCGTCGGGATGCCGGCCTCGGCGAAGGCGCGGCACGCCTGGGTCGCGACCTCCGGCCGCCCTTCCGCCGCCGCCTGGCGCATGACCGGCCGCCAGTAGCGCGGCCAGTCGGCCACGCCGCACTCGGCCGCCCGGGCCGCCACCGCTGCCATCGGCCCGGCCGCGCCGCTAATCCATGTCGCGGTGGCGGCGTCCGACAGGGCCTCGGCGAACAAGCTGGCCTGGTCCGTGCCGGTCATCAAGGCGGCAACTTCTGCGAGCCACCGCACGCGGTCATCCGGGCTCTCGATCCGCCTGGCCGCATCCAGGGCCTCACGCAGGACAGCCGGCTGGCGATCGGCGGGAAGTCCCCGGGCAACCGGGATGAGCAGCATCGCCAGGTTGGCCGGGTCGTTCACGGAGCGGGACAGCTCCAGTACCTCATCCTGGACGCGGCCGCGCGACGGCTCCGGCAGGTGCTGGGCAACCAGCGCCTTGATCACCGCGATCCCGTTCTCGTTGTACATCTCGCCCGCGAACTCAATAGCCTCTTCCAGCTGGTCGGCGCTCATCCGCGCCAGCGCCCGCCGGCCTGCGGCCGACAGGTATTTCCACCCGATGCTGTCGAAGACGATCGCCTTCGCGACCTCCCCCAGCGACTCATCGGGGACCCAGGCCGCCAAGTTGATCAGCGTACGGGCGTAGAAGACGACCAGCTGCGGGTCGTCCGCGAGCGGGGCCGCGATATCGAACGCGCGGTCGGCCAGCTCCGCGGGGATGTCGCGGGCCAGCCGGATGAGCCCGGAATAGTAGTTGCGCAGGTCGGAGGCGACAATGTCCAGTGCTTGGGTCAGCAGTTCCGCCTTCAGCCGCGCCGGAGCCCACGGGACGACATCCTCCAGGCGCTGCACCCGGTCGCCCGGCTTGCGGGCAGCCTGCGCCGCCGCGACTGCCTCCCTCAGCACCTGCCCTCCCTCGGGGTCAGGCAGCCTGCTGCCGATGGCGGCGCGCAACCCGATCAGCCGGTCCTCATCGCCGATACGGCGGCACGCGATGAACGCTTCCCAGAGCAGGTCGGTCCGGCGCTCGGCGGGCAGGTGGCGGGCGACCTGGCTCAATGCCAGGCCTCGCCGCGGCCGCCTGCCCTCGTCGGTGACCTGCCGGGCGGCCGCAAGTGCCTCGGCCATGACCTGCTCGCGGTCGGCGAGCGGCAGTCGCGGGGTGATCGCCAGCAGCGCGTCAGAGCGGACATCGGGGTCGTTGATCGACCGGCTGAGTGCGAGCAATTCCGGCAGCATGTCGTCGGGAAGCGCTTCGGCCAGGCGGCCGTATTCCGCTACGGGATCTTCGCGGTCGGCCCGCTGGGTGGCCAGCGCTTCCGCCAGGATCTCGCGGTGCTGTCCGCCTGAGAACAGCGGTGCGACGTCCAGGAGGGCGCGACTGCGCCACATTGGCGAGCTCTCCTGGCGTGCCTGCGCGAGCGCTTCCGCGCGGACGCGCCTGCGCCGCAGCCCGGTGTGCAGCTCGGCGATCTCTGCTAGCAGGGAGCTGCGCAGGTACGCGTCGCTACCGCGCCGGGCGGCGGCCCGCGCCCGCTCCAGGACCGGGCCGCGCTGCCCGGCCGGCAGCCGGGCGCCCATCTTGGTGAGCACCTGGGCCTGGGTGTACGGGCTTCCCTCGAACGGCCCCGAGCGTTCGGCGACTTCAGCCTCCGCGAGCACGGTGTCCCGCTGTTCCTCGGGAACGACGTCGGCCAGCTGCAGCAGGCCATCCGCGCGGTTCACGACGGGAACGGCCCGAGCACGGGCGAGCGACTCGGCGATGAAGTCGGCCCACCGCTGCGGGCTCAGGTAAGGAGCGACGTCTGTCAGGCCGCTGCGCCAGATGAGCCCGGCCTCGTTGTCCGCGAACGCGCTGAGGGCCTCCTCGGCGACCTGACCTTGCGCGGCCGTCGGCAGCACGGGGAGCAACTTGGCCAGCGCGCGGAACCGGTCCTGGGGGCTGGGCACGGACCGCGCGTACGCCAGCGCCTGTGGAACGGGCATCAGGCCGTCCCGGACGAGCAAGCCGAGCAGCGAGGAAGGGATGTTCCCGGCGATGCTCGACACCGAGGCGAGGATGAGCGCGTACCGGATCTCGGTGGCGACGCCGGGCGCCTGCTCACTGCGGGCGAGGGCGTCGTCGGTGCCTGCCTCGGCCAGCGCTAGCGCGGCGGCCACATCGCGCTGGTAGCTATCCATGTCGGTCAGCCGGTCGTGCACGGTGAACCACAAGTTGCCGCTCGCCTTGATGCCAGCCGAGGTGAACACGCTGCCCTCCAAGGCCAGCAGCCGGTGCAGCAGCTCCGCTTCCCCCGCGGCGGCCAGATGCCCGGCCAGGTGCTCGACCGCGTACTGGTCGGCTGGGTCGGAGCCGAACGACCGGCTGGCGGTGGCCGGCAGCTCCAGGCCGACGCCGCCCCAGCTGTCCAGGACCGCGTGCGCCAGCTCGCGATGGGCCGCGGCCAGGCCATCGTCGCCCAGCGCCCAGCGGGCGTACCCGAATTGCAGATCGTGCAGGTTGAATGTGCCCCGCGCCGGGTCGAGGCGCAGCAGCGAACGCCGCGCGAGCAACGCGAGCAGTTCCTCATCGGCCCGCTCATCACCGTCGTGACCTGACCACAGCAGGTAGGCCATCCGCGCCGGGACCGGCCCCTGGTGCTCGAAGACCGCCAGCCGCAGGTAACAGTCCCGGGCCGGGCCGGGCAGCGCCGCCACGCTCGCGTCGAACGGCGCCAGCAGGTCCGCCGCCGGGTAGTCGGGGAATCCCGTGCGCAGCGCCTTCAGGTCGGCGTCCCGCACCCGGGCCGCTATCGATTCCCAGCTCACCTGGTCAGCCGCGAGCCCGCCGGCGGCAGCCAGCGCCAGCGGCAACCCTCCGCACAGCATGATTACCTCCTGGGCCTGCGGTGGGAGCGCGTCCGCGGTGATCCCGGCCCAGGCGGCGAGGATGCGCCGCGCGGTGTCATCATCGACCAGGTCCACCAGGCAGGCGGCGGCACCATGGCCGAGTGCCTGCCGGTCCCGGGTGGTGACGAGCAGCCGGACGTCCGGCAGCTCCACGTCAAGGGCCCTGGTAACGGCCGCGTCCCAGATGTCGTCGGCCACGATGAGGCGGGACGTTCCGGCCAGCAGCGTTCGCAGCCGGTCGCGGCCAGCCGCCACGTCCGCGATGGCGGAGGCGTCCCCCAGCATCGCCGCGAGCTGGCGCTGACAGGCGACCGGGTCAGCATCCCGCCCGGCCGTCAGCCAGGCGACGCCGTCGGTGAACCGCGCCCGCACCGCCACGTCATCGGCTACCGCGCGCGCCGCCGTGGTCTTGCCCACGCCGCCCATTCCAACCAGCCCGACCAGTGTCGGCCCGCGCCCGGCACCGGGGACAAGCAGGCCCCTGACGTCATCCAGCAGGCCGGGACGGGGGACATGCCGCTCCGACGGGATCGGCACGTCGGGAAGCCGCACCTCCAGACGAGGCGGCCGATGAGCACCCGGTGGCGCGCCCGACGGGGTGAACGACGGTGCCGTCGCCGGAATTGCCTCCCCGGTCACGGCCTGGTGCGCTCCCGCGATGATCCGCTCGCGCGCTTCGTCCTCGGCCAGGCCTACCAGGTCGATGTAGACGACCTGCCGCAGGTAGCCGTCGGGCTCATAAGGGACGATCCGGATCGGCACCAGCTTGCGCTTGCTGCCACCGGGATCCAGTTCCATCGCCTGCTGCCATTCCAGCCGACAGTAATCTGAGTCGCCGTAGGCCTTGGACAGCACCGCGACGGTCCGCTCGGCGATCCGACTCGCATTGTCCATCTCGGCGAACCAGTTCCGGCCGGGCGTGAAGTTCCATTTCTGGATGATCACCTGGTAGCCGGCCCGGTTCAGCACCCAGGCGATCCACTCCGCCTGCTTGACGTCTTCATGCGTGTAGGAGACGAAGAAATCGAACTCCCAAGGCTTGCCGTGGGCCGTCTCCTCCATCGCCACCGCCCCCCAGGCCACGTTCGGTCACCGCTGCTCGCATCGTAACGTGAGCGCACCAATCCGTCATCACAACCGCGCCACAAGTACGGGCAATCATAAATGCTGGTCTAATGCGTGATTTACGGCCGCTTTATCCCCGAAACCTGAACGAGGCGCGATTCAACTCTGGCCCCGTCGTTCCGGCTCTGCCAGCTCCCGGACGTTTCCGCGGAAACGCCTTGTGCATAAATTCACAAGCCGCTTCCGCGGAAACGCAACCCCACCGCTTCTGCCACTCCCGGGGCGGGAGCGGTCAGACCTCCTCCGGGGGCAGACCTGTTGTCGACGCACCAGGCATCCCATACCGTGACCCGGGCGATCAGATCCCGGCCGCAACGTGTCAGGCTGTGGCCTGACGACACGGCCGGGCGCGAAACGGACAGCGCGAAACGGCCGGCGCGGTACCCCGTACCCCCGGCGGAAGGTGGAACGCAGTGAGCGGACGCACGCGGGAGCACGTGGCGCCTTACATGGCCGTGGGGCTCTCCACCGTGGTGCACGGCATCGGCAGCCGCCGGGACATCGAGCGCAACCTGCAGATCGTGGAGGACGGAATCCACGCGGCCGTGTCGATCATCGGTATCAACATGCCCGTGCGGCTGATCGCCCTCGCCGAGGGCGCCCTGACCGGGTTCACGGACGAGATCTTCGATATCCCGCACGTCACCGCGGCGCGCGACCTGTTCATCGACATCCCCGGGCCGGAAACGGACCGGCTCGCCGCGCTCGCCCGGCAATACGACACGTACATCGTGGCCCAGTGCAAGGCGCGCTGGCCCGAGGTCATCGACAAGCGCTTCTTCAACACCCTGTTCGTCATCTCCAGGCAGGGTGAGATCGTCCACAAGGCGGCCAAGAACCACCTGTGGTGCCGCGAGCGCTCGTGCGTCCCGCACGACGTCTACGACCGCTGGGTGGAACTGTTCGGCGACGGGATCGACGCGTTCTACCCGGTGCTGCGCACCGACGACATCGGCAATATCGGCACGATCTGCTGCTCCGACGGGGAGTATCCCGAGGCGGTGCGCGCGCTCGCGTTCAACGGCGCCGAGGTTGTCTACCGCCCGAGCGAGGCGGTGCCGATGACCCAGATGGGAATGGAGCCCGGCGGGACGTGGCTGCTGCAGAACCGGGCGCACGCGCATTTCAACAACGTCTACATGGTCTGCCCGAATGTCGGCCCGGTCTATGTGCACCCGAAGATGGAGCACCCGTATGACATCGCGGGCGGCAACTCTCATGTCGTCGACTACCAGGGGAACGTGCTCGGGCACACCGCATCAGGCGCTAATACGTTCGTCGCCGGGATCATCGACATCGAGGCCCTCCGCCAGTTCCGCACGATGAATCTCAACTCCAACTGGATGAAGGACCTGCGGACGGAGATCTTCCGGCGCATGTACGAGGAACCCGTCCACCCGAAGAACCTCTGGCTGGACGCCGAACCACTCCATCACGCCGACGTCGACGAGATCTACCGCTCGAATATCGACCGGCTCGTCGCCCGGGGAAGCTTCACGCCACCCGCACAGGCCTTTCCCGGAGCGCGGTACATCGCGCCCGCGGAATCCCCCGACGAGACCGACTGGGAACAGGTGCGGAGCCTGTGGTCCCCGCCCGGAGAAGCCGCCCCGTGAGCGCCGAACCAGCCGTGCCCAGGACGGTCCGGACCGAGGCCGATGTCGATGAACCGCCTCAGGGCTCTACCACGCGGCCCTTACCGACCACGGTGATGCCGCCTTCGGAGATCGTGAACCCGCGTTCGCGGTCCCGCTCGGGGTCTACCCCCACCGTCGCGCCCTCGGCCACCACCACGTTCTTGTCCAGGATCGCGTTCCGCACCACCGCCCGCGAGCCGATCCGCGCGTTGTGCAGCACCACCGAGTGGTCCACGGTGGCCCGGTCATTCACCCGGACCCCGGGCGAGAGCACCGACTCCCGCACCAGTCCGCCGGACACGATCACCCCGTTGCTGACCACGCTGCTGACCGCCTGCCCGGTCCGGCCTCCGTCCTCGCGGTCCTCGAGGATGAACTTGGCCGGCGGCTGGGGCGGCACGTGGGTCAGGATCGGCCACTGCTCGTTGTACAGGCTGAACACCGGCTGCGCCGCGCACAGGTCCAGGTTTGCCTCGAAGTAGGAGTCGAGTGTCCCGACCTCGCGCCAGTAGCCGTGGTCCTGCCCGCCGGCCCCGGGCACCTCGTTCTGCAGGAAGTCGTAGACGTGCGCCGCGCCGTCCCGCGCCAGCATCGGCATGACGTCGCCGCCGATGCTGTGCTGGCTGTCCTCGTTGGCGGCGTCCGCGCACAGCGCCTCCACCAGCACCTCGCGGTCGAACACGTAGTTGCCCATGGACGCGAACGCCTCGTCCGGCCGGCCCGGCAAGGCGGGCGGCGAAGCGGGCTTCTCCAGGAACGCCTCGACCACGTGCCCGTCCGGAGCGGGCCGCACCACGCCGAAGGACGCGGCCGACGCCCGGCGCACCGGGATCGCCGCCACCGTAACCCCGGCCCCCCAGGCCAGGTGCCTCTCGATCATCTGCGCCGGGTCCATCCGGTACACGTGGTCAGCCCCGAACACGACCACCAGGTCGGGCCGCTCGCTGCGGATCAGGTTCAGCGACTGGTAGATCGCGTCGGCCGAGCCGGTCTGCCAGTGCGGGCCGAACCGCTGCTGCGCCGGCACCGGCGCCACG
>Ga0335085_10008811_pt1 | contig 15317 bp, 14 predicted proteins | sample Lox_Sample_45_FD_206712 | JGI IMG/M metagenome (GOLD analysis project Ga0335085, IMG submission 206712) | Soil microbial communities from Loxahatchee National Wildlife Refuge, Florida, United States - Lox_Sample_4.5 | ecosystem: Environmental > Terrestrial > Soil > Wetlands | place: USA... | reverse complement strand
CTTCGACCAGCACCAGCCGTTTCGGTTCGGCGAGTGAATCCATCAGCGCCTCCAGCCGCTGACGCGCGGCGAACTGGTCCTCCGCTCCCACCACGAACAATTTCGGTTTCGTCGAGCCGCGCAGATAAGAAAAATCCGAGTCATTCACGGGAATTCCAATTCCAATCAGCCGTGTGACTCGTGAATCTTCCGCGCCGACGCGCAGTCCCACCCACGAACCGAAACTGAATCCGGCCAGAACCACCGGAAGGCCGGGAAACTCGCCGGCCAGATAGTCAAGCGCCGTGCGCACATCCTCGCGTTCGCCGCGGCCGCGATCGTGTTCGCCATGGCTCAGTCCCGCGCCTCGAAAATTGAAGCGCAGCACGGGCAAGCCCAGCTCGTGCAGGCTCTTGGCGGCCTGAAACACAACCTTGTTGTGCATCGTTCCGCCATAGAGCGGGTGCGGATGGCATACGAGCGCCACCATCGCGGGATGCGCCTGCGTGCTCGTCCAGAGAAGCGCCTCCAGCCGGCCGGCCGGGCCGTCGAGAAACAGGCTGCGATGGAAGACTGTGTTCGATCCGTCCATGGACCTTCAGGCAGCGGCAGGGAAAGCCATTACATCAGCTGGCCGGCACGCGAATGCCGGTTGTGCCTTTGTACTGCACGGCGACGCACAGCGTGGAACCGCGCTCGATGATCCGCACGACGCGGCTTTCGATCTCTTCGGCGGGCTCTCCCGGCTTGTATGGCACGGCGATCCACACGTGCTGTCCCACGGCATAGGAACGCGCGGCTTTGAACAGCACGCCCGTGCGCGAGATGTCCACGGTCTGCGTCTCTTCGCTGCCGCTCTCGCCGCGAACCCGGATGGGCAGCACCAGCTTGGAGCGGTCCTTGGAGCGCCGCTCGGAGGGAAGTTGCATCACGCTGCGCTCGCGGACGTTGATGGGCGTGGGGTCCGACCGCGCACTGTGAAATCGCACGGCAACCTCCGCCGAGCCGTCCGGGGAGCTGTCCACACGCACTACCGTGGCGGGAAATTCGACGTCGCCCCCCATCGATTTCGGGTCGTACGGCACAATCACCCACACGGTACTGTGCATTTCGTAGGGCTGCCGGGTGCGGAACAGGACTCCGTTCCGCGAGACGTCGAGCGTCGTTGTGACTTCCATGGATTCCCGGGGCGGTCCGATCTGGCGCACTCGGATGGCCAGTTCCGTCCGCACTCGCGGCCGCTCGCGTCCTTCGCTCCCGGGCATAGTGTGGCAAAGTAGCCGCCGCGCGACTGCAAGTCAAGCCGCGTCAATTCTTCCACTACATTTCGGCCGCCCCTGTCCAGCCCATTGCTTGACGTGCAGGTTCGGTGATAGGGTGAGATACTATTCCCCGTGGAAAGCGTGAGGGTTTCTGTATGAACGAGATGGAACGCCGCATGTCCCGACGTTTCAACATGAACCTCCCGCTCATGATTCGTTTCCAGAACGGGACCTTGAAGGTTGAGCAGGAGGCCCGAACCCGCGACGTGAGTTTTCGCGGCCTCTACTTTGTGATCGACAGCGCTTTCCAAGCCGGCATGCCCGTTGAGTTCGTGCTGACACTTCCGAAGGAAGTGACGATGGCGGGCGACGTGCACATTCAGTGTTACGGCACCGTGGTGCGCGTGGAGGATTTTGAGAGCCGGCGCGGCGTGGCTGCCCGCATTGATCGATACGAGTTTGTCTCCGCGCTCGCCTGAGCCCGCGTAGCGGGCCCCGCCGCCTTCTGAGGGAGGACTCCATGGGGAAATACGACATTGGGAATGCACTCGAAGAATTGAACGAGGAAGCGCTCCTGCCTCATCCTGTCCGGCTGCGCGACATGATCCTGCGCACGGACCTCGATCCCCAGGCCGCCGTCGAGGTGAATCGGGAATTCCAGAATTACCTTACGCAATTCGGCCAGGTGCAAAAAATCGGCCGCGGCATTCTGGAGACGCTGGCGGCGCATCGCCCCAAGCAGTCCTGACGCCGCCATTTTGTCCCGCATCGTTCCGGCTGCCTGCGCGGCAAAACCCGCCGGCTTTTGCGATAATGGATGTTTTGTGTCCCTATGGCGCGCGAAACCCTGCTCATCGACGCCGACGACACGCTCTGGGAGAACCAGGTTCACTTCGAGCGCGTGATTGAAGGCTTTCTCAACATCATCTACCGCCTTGGATTTTCGCCGCCCTATGCCCGGCGCATCCTGAACGAAACCGAGCGGCGCAACATCCGCCAGTTCGGATTCGGCGTGCGCAGCTTTCACACCGCGCTCGAGGAGACGTACTTGAAACTGGCGGGCAACATGGCCCGCCGCGAGGTGGTGAAGGAGATTGGCGGGCTGGTGGCGGAACTTTCGTCGACTCCCCCCACGTTGCTCGAGGGAGTGGCGGAAACGCTCGGCTATCTGGCCATGCGCCACCGGCTGATTCTCTGCACCAAGGGCGAACCGGCCGAGCAGGCCGGGAAGCTCGAACGCTCCGGACTCCAGGTGCACTTCCATGCCGTGGAAATCGTGGCCGACAAGGATTCGCACACCTACCGCGGCCTGGTAAAAACGCATCGCATCGTTAAATCGCACGGATGGATGGTGGGCAACAGCCCGCGCAGCGACATCAACCCCGCGCTTGCCGCGGGGCTCAATGCCGTGTTCATTCCCCACGCCAAGACATGGGAATTCGAGCACGACGAACTCTCCAGCGGCCCGGGGAAGCTGCTGGTGATTCCCGCATTCCGCAGCCTTCGCGAATATTTCTAGAGGACACGTATGACCACTGCGACGGATTATCGGTCCGAATTCTTTGAATTCGACGACGCCACTTATCTGGCCATGGCCGCGCAGGGACCGTTGCCCCGCGTGGCCATCAAGGCACTGGAAACCTCGATCGATTACAAGCGCCGTCCCTACCGCATCGAGGAGCCTCTCTATTTCGAACTGCCGGCGCGCGTGCGCGGGCTTCTGGCCCAGCTCACCGGCGGCGCGCCGGAGGAGATCGGCATCACCACAGGCGCCTCGACCGGCCTGGCCGGGATTGCCGCCGCGCTCCCGTGGGAGCCCGGGGATGAGGTGATGATTGCGCGAGGTGAATTTCCCGCGCAGGCGTGCACGTGGGGGCCGCTCGTATCCACGCGCGGCATCGTCTTGAAGTTCGTCACGCCGCGCGGCCCGTATCCGCGAGCCTGCGACTTTCTCGAGCATCTCACGCCGCGCACGCGTCTGGTCAGCGCCAGTCTGGTGCGTTTTGGCGACGGTTCGCTGCTTGACGCCGCCACGCTCTCCGCCGGGCTGGCGGGCTCGCGTTGTCGGTTGCTGCTTGACGTCACTCAGGCCTGCGGCGCAGTGCCCACGAATCTGCGCGCGCTGGGCGCTGATTTCGCCGTGTGCGCGGCCTACAAGTGGCTGCTTGGTCCGTACGGCACTGGTTTTGTGTGGGCGCGCCGCGAGCACACCGAGGCCATGGCTCCCGCGCCGTTCTTCTGGATGGCGGCTTCCTCCGACCAGCACTTCCACGAACTGGACTTCGATCCCGATCCCTCGGGAGCGTTTGCCTGGCGCCCGCCTTCCACGGCGCGCCGATGGGACGTGGCGGAAACCGCCAGTTTTTTCCATCTCTCGGCATTCGCCGCGTCGCTCGAGTTTGTGGTGCGCGCCGGGCCCGCCACGGTGCTCGAGCACAACCGGGAGCTGCTGGACCTTCTCCTGCGCAGATTGCCGGCGGACCGCTGCGTTCTGGCCAGTCCCCGCGATCCCGCCGAACGCGGTCCCTATTTGTGCATCGCCGCGCGCACGCATGAGGCTACCGCCCGGCTCTACGAGCAACTTCGCGGGCAGAAGATTTACGTGAGCCTGCGCAATCACGCGCTCCGCGTCGCTCCGTATCTCTACAACACGGAGGAGGACATCGAGAGGCTGGTGCGCGCCATCACCATCTAGACCGGCGGCGCATCGAAGCGAGGGAGTTCAGGGGAAGTTCCACAGAATTTTTCCGGGAGGACTTGTGGATTCCAATTCTTCGCAATCCGCCGCCTCTCCCGCCGGGAGCGGCTGGCCTCGCGTCGCCGTCATCGGAGCAGGCGCCGTAGGGTGCTACTTCGGCGGACGGCTTGTCCGCGCCGGATGTCCGGTGACGTTCATTGGCCGGCCTGGCCCAAATTCCGGCGTGGCGGCGCTGGCCCGCGAAGGGCTTTATTTCGACAGCCCGGAATTTCAGGAAAATCTCCGGCTGGAAACCGCCACGGATCCCGCGGCTGCGTCCTCGGCCGATGTGGTCTTGATTTGCGTGAAGACGCTGGACACCGCCACGGCTGCGACGACCCTTGCCCCGCACCTTCGTTCCGGCGCCATCGTCGTGAGTCTCCAGAACGGCGTGGAGAATGCAGAGGGCATCCGCAAGGCCCTGTGCGATGCCGGCCGCACACCGTTGCCGCCGGTGCTCGCTTCCGTCGTGTACGTGGCCGCAGCCATGCCGGAACCCGGACACCTGAAGCATAGTGGCCGCGGAGATCTTGTGATAGGCACGGGAGGCGACGACTCGCTCGCGCCCGCGGTGGAGCGCATCGCGCAGCTCTTCACGCGTGCCGGAGTGCCTTGCCGCATCAGTGAGAACATCCACGGAGAACTCTGGTTGAAGCTCGTGTGGAACTGCGCCGGAAACGCTGTTTCCGCGCTGGGACGCGCCAGCTACGCGCTTGCGGGCAGTCTTGAGCCCGTCCGGCGCGTCATGGCCGCGGCAGCGGAAGAAGTTGCCGCCGTGGCGCGAGCCGCGGGTATTCGCCTTCCAGACACGGATTGGATGGCCATGGGATTTAAGCTTGCCAGTTCACTCGGTCCCGCCACTTCTTCCACGGCACAGGACGTCGAGCGCGGCCGGGCCACGGAGATCGATTCGCTCAACGGCTTCGTCGCCCGGCGCGGCGCCACTCTTGGTGTGCCCACCCCGGTGAACCAGACTCTGTGGGCGCTCGTGAAACTCCTCGAGGCTTCGAACCAGGCTCGGTAGCTCCGCCGTTCAGGCCGGATTTTCCCGGCCGAATTTCCGCTCTCTCCAATCCTGGATCGCGTGTTAGAAGGCGGGCATCGTCGCCCGGAACGGTATTCGTACAATTGCGGCCAGCTCCACGGGGTGGCCCGCGCGTTCCGCTGCGCGGAATTTCCAGCGAGAGAGGGCCTCCATCGCGTTCTGGTCGAGCTGCGGATCCAGGCTTCTCACCACTTCGATGCTGTCCACGGAGCCGTCCCGCCGGATGATGGCGTAGAGAACCACGTCGCCCTGCACCCGCGCGCTCACGTACTCCGGCGGGTATTTCGGGTCCACCTTTCGCATCGGCTCCGGTCCCTCGATGCCGTCCAGGCCAGCGCGGTTTGGGATTTCTTTGCCGTTCGCATCCAGCTCGACGAATTTCAGTGTCCACGTGCCGGTTACGCTCGCCAGGTTCGGCATGCTCACATGCATCGTGTAGATTCTTCCGGGCGCCAGCAAGTCCTCGGGATGCAGCGCGGCTTTTATGCGTTCCTGGATGGATTGCTGGGGAACAGACGCGTCATCGGGAGACAGAGCGGCGATACCAGGCTGCCGCGGCACCACACGCGAGGGCGGTCGAAGCCCCACGCCCGATCCGTCTCCGTAGAGACCCGGCGGGCCAGCCATGTCGGACACAGGCCCGTGCTTCGCGGCGGAGATCGAGATGCCCGGAATTTCGCCGCCATGCCCGTTTCCGCCTCTATGGTCTGAGGGTGCCACAGCGCTCCCGCTGGCCGTGGTTCCCCCCGCGCCCGGTGCTTTAGCGTCCGGCGACATGGAGAATTGAGCGTTCAGATTTCCCTTCGGAACTTCCAGGTTCGGCGGTGGAGGCGCGGGCGCTTCCGAAAGCGCTATCAGTTTCTGCCCCGCGAGATCGGGACTGGGCGCAGCGTGGATCTCCGGAGCCGCTTCATCGGTCCGCCGTCCTGCCTGGAAGGTGGGCCGGGCCGTCGTCTTCACCTCGAGAGCTGGCTTCGGTAAGTCCACATGCTGAGACGTTAAGGTCATGTCCGGCAAAGCGGCGGGCACGTTTGGCGCCACGACAGGCGCTTGTGGCCGTGCCAGCTTCTGCCGCATGCGCGTGTGGGAATCCACCTTCAAGTGCCGCCGGGGCGGGGGCGGCGCCGGCAGGCTCGGCCATTCCACTATGTTCGGCAGCGGGGGCAGGATCTTCGGCGGTTCCGGGGAAACTGCAGGCTCGATCAGCGTTTGCCGCGGATGCGTGGCCACTTCCGGTTTCGAAATAATTGTCTGCCGCGGATGGAACTTGTCCGCGCCCCGGCGCGCCGCTTCAACTCCGTGGTGCGGGGCGGCCTTCCGGCTCTCCTTGCGGAACGCGGGAATGTAGGGAAGCAGGACGCTCGAAGAACCCGTCCAGGCCACTTCCACCTGCTTCGGCGCAGTCTCCGCCGCAGAACGGCTCAAACCGAAACGGAATCGGAGAGGAAATACGACCAACAGCACATGCAACAGGGCCGAAAGGAAAATCAGTTGCCAGTTATTCCGGCCTCGAATCCAGGCATCGAGGAAATACGGCCCCACGGGCCAGCCCTGTGGCGGCGCCGGCCCGCGCAGCAGGACCAGCAGGTTGCTCCACAATCCCGCTTGCGGCCATTCCCAGGCAGAGCCCAGTGGACGCGGAGTAGCCTCCTCGCCCAGCCGGGGTTCTTCCAAAGCTGGCGCATGCCCGCTTGCAGCAGAGGCGCTCATGGCTTGGCATTATAGCCGGACTCGATTCCTTCCGCCCGAGTCCGCTGGCCGCCACTTAACTGTTGCGAACCGGCGGCGGCGAAGTCGAGCCAGCCGATTTTCCTCGCGAGCACGCGCGCGTACTGTACCGCCGGTCTTCTCCGGCTAGGCTTCGGCATCGCCGGCAACCGGGTTTCCCGCCTCGAAGCCTTCTGCGGCGATCGTGCGGACTGTGAGGGCATAGAAGTCGAGTGCGGCATCTCCCTGAACTACGGTGCGCGTGCGAACCAGCGGACCATAAGCCGCCTTCAGTGCCAATTTTCTTGTGCGCTCGAAGATGATCAGCGTCTTCGCCGCCACCAGCGCCGAACCGGCGAGCGTTTCGAGCACGCGCGCATATTCCTCCTTTTCCCCGTACGGAGGATCGAAGAAGAGCATGTCTGCCGCCATGCCTCGCTCGGCCAGAGTGGTCAGCCCGCGGCAAACGTCTCCCGCAATCACCTCCACGCCTTCGCGAATTCCCAGGCCCTCCAGATTCTTCCGGATGAGCGCGACCGAGGAGCGGTGTTTTTCAAGAAACACGACGCGGCCGGCGCCCCGGCTGACCGCCTCGATTCCCACCGCCCCTGTTCCCGCGTAACCATCCACAAAGAAGCAGCCATCGATCCGGGCTTGCAGAATGTCGAACAGTGTCTCGCGCAATCGGTCGCTCGTCGGGCGCAGCTCCATCCCACGTCCGCTTGCGATCCTACGGCTGCCGTATCTTCCCGCGATCACCCGCACGGATGCCTCACCCCACCGCCGCCAGTTGATACCGGCGTTTCCAATCGGGACCCAGATAGGCCATCAATTTCGAAAGTTCGGGCGACGCGCCGCCTTCCATCATGGACAGCGCTTCGCGCCGCGCGGCCTCCAGCATGTCGAAATCCCGCAGCGGATTCGCCACGTGAAAGCCCATTTCGCCGTGCTGGCGCGTGCCGAACAGTTCGCCTGGCCCGCGCAGCCGCATGTCCACTTCCGCGATTTCAAATCCGTTGGTGGTGCGCACCATGGTGGTGAGCCGCTCGTTCGCCTCCTCGCTCATTTTTCTCGGGGCCACCAGCACGCAGAACGACCGGTCGCCGCCGCGTCCCACTCGGCCGCGCAGCTGGTGGAGCTGGGCCAGGCCGAAGCGGTCCGCATGTTCGATCACCATCATCGTGGCATTCGGCACGTCCACCCCCACTTCAATCACCGTGGTGGACACCAGCACCGACACCTCGCCGCGCCGGAAGCTCTCGATCACCGCTTCCTTCTCCTCGCTCTTCAACCGGCCGTGCAACAGGCCCACGCGCAGGCCGCCGAACACTTTTTTCGACAGCCGTTCGTACTCCGCGACCGCGGCTTTCAGTTCCGCCTTCGATTCCTCGATGACCGGATACACCACATACACCTGGCGTCCCTTTCTCACTTCGCTACGCGCGAATTCCCACACTCCCGGAAGGTTGTCTTCCGAGGTCACTCGCGTTTCCACCGGCCGGCGTCCCGGCGGCATCTCGTCGATCACGGACTGGTCCAGATCGCCGTAGAGAGTCAGGCAGAGCGTGCGTGGAATCGGCGTGGCCGTCATCACCAGCACGTCGGCCGCCGTGCCTTTCTCCCGCAGCCGTTTGCGTTGCAGCACGCCGAAGCGGTGCTGCTCGTCCACAATCACCAGGCCCAGGTCTTTGAACTGCGCCGCCTCTTCCAGCAAGGCGTGGGTCCCCGCCACCAGTTGCGTGGCGCCGCTCTTGAGTCCGTCCAGCACCTCGCGTTTCTCCGCGGGCTTCATTCCGCTGATCAGAAGATCCACGCGATAGCCAGCCGGCCCCAGCAGCCGCCGCGCGGTCAGGTGATGCTGTACCGCCAGAATCTCCGTGGGCGCCATCAGCGCCACCTGGCTGCCGTTCTCCATCACGATCACCGCGGCTTCAAAGGCCACCAGCGTCTTGCCGCTTCCCACGTCGCCCAGCAGGAGCCGGTTCATGGGCACCGGGCGCTCCAGGTCCGCCGCGATTTCCGCGAGCACGCGCTTCTGCGCCGCGGTGGGCTTGAACGGCAGAATGCGCTTGACGGCCTCGCGGATTCGCGGCTCGCGCACCGAATAGGCGTGCCCTCGCTCGTGCTGCGCTTCGCGGCGCCGCGCCGCCAGCCCCAGCTGGTAGTAGAACAGCTCCTCGAAGATCAGCCGCTTCTGCGCAGGCGTGCGGAACGCGTTGAGCGCCTCCAGGCCTGCGCCCGCGGCGGGGAAGTGAACCTCTTCGATTGCCGCGCGCCGTGGCGGGAATCGATATCGTCCGCGGATCGCTTCGGGCAGCGCATCGGGAATCGACGGCTCCAGCAGGGTGAGAGCGTGATGAATCACCCGGCGCAGCATGCGCGAGCTGATTCCGCCCATGGCCTCGTAGATGGGGACGATCCGCCCCACCTCGGTCGAATCCTCGGTGTCTCCGCCCAGCAGCTCGAACTCCGGGTTTATCATTTCCAGTTTGCCGGGACGGTAGGTGTCGAACTCCGCTTTTCCGTGGAGGACGATGGCCTGTCCCTCTTTGAATCGCCCATCGAGATAGTTTCCGTGGAAGAACCGGCAGTAGAGCACCCCGGTCGCGTCACGCACCGTCAGGTAATACACCGCGCCGCGCCCGCGCCGGAATCCACCCAGGCTTCCGTGGACCACTTCCCCCTTGACGGTGGTCACTCCGCCGCCGCGGATTTCCCGGATGGGTGTGAAGTGGATGCGGTCTTCGTAGCGGAACGGCAGGTAGCGGAGCAGGTCTTCCAGCGTCAGGATGCCGCGTTCCGCCAGCGTCTGTGCCCGCGCCGGTCCCACACCCTTGAGGTAGGTCACCTCGGTGGACAGAGCGATGCTTCTCGGCGGCGATGGCAGAGCGTCCCCCGTGCGTTTCCGCGCTAGCTTACACCATCGACCGCACCGGCTGGCGCAGGGGGGCCGGATGCAGTAGAGTCGCCTCTCCATGACGGTTTGCGATTCCTGTCGCACCGCGGAGAGCGTCCTCGATAATGTCCTTTGCCCCACCCAAAAGGTCCATATTCTCAGGCCTCGGCGAATCCTTCTTCGCCGTGGTTCTCGGCAATATCATCTACTTTGCCGTCGCGCCGCTGCTCCCGGCATCGCTGCAGCATGAGCTTTTCCGTCCTGACCTGGGACTGGTGCTGGATTTTCTCGTCTGCCTGGGTGTGTTTGCCGTGACGCGGCTGGTCCGGACACGCCTGCTAAGTCACACAAAATGAATAGTGTACACGATACCTCTGCCCGGACTCCTGGCCCAGCTCTTCGCAGGCGGCTTCTGCATCTGCGGAACCTTTCTCCCTCCGTTCGCGTCTTCTTCTATGCTCACCTTGGAGCTCGCCGGCGCGTCAAAATCTATCGGTGGCGCACGTTCCGGCCTCGGTGCTGCTGGAGTTGGAGCGGGCCGTGACGTGCGCACGATGACCAAGGCTATGCTCCCTGTGGAAACGGCGTTGGCATTAGAACGAGAGGCCCAAATACCCTCGGCCAGGACGCTCGAAGAGGGCGACCTGATCCGGGCTGCGCAGCGCGGCGAACGCGAGGCCTTTGAGGAACTCGTCCGCCGCTACGACCAGGACGTTCTGCGCCTCGCCCTCCAAATTACACGCCGTCCGGAAGACGCCCACGATCTGTATCAGGAAGCCTTCCTGAAGGTTTACCGCAATTTGGACCGCTTCCGTTTCGAGTGCAGCTTTTACACCTGGCTCTATCGCGTGGTGACGAACGTGTGCCTCGACCATCTTCGCCGCCGCTCCAGCCGCCCGGAGGATCAGGCCCCCGAACCCCAGCACCTCGCAACTCCCGCGGATGAGGACTTCTTCGATCGCCAGGCGCACCCGGCTCCGGAAAGCAACCCAGAACGCGCCCTGATGGGAAAAGAACTGGGCCACCGGATCGCGCTGGCCATGGAGAGGCTCTCCGCGCGGGAACGCATGGTGTTCGAGCTGAAACATTTTCAGGGTCTGCGATTGCGCGTGATCGGCGAAATGCTCGGCACGACCGAAGAGACGGTCAAGAATTCGCTGTTCCGCGCCACGCGAAAGCTGCGCAGCAACCTCGAGGCCTTCCGCTGATGGACACGCCGCACACTTCGCGCCCCGTTGCCTGCGCGGAATTCGAACGCCGCCTCGCGCTCTACGTGTGGCAGGAGCTGGAGCCGTCCGAACGCCAGGCCGTCGAGCGCCATGTGGCCGGGTGCGCGGGTTGCGCCGCGGCTCTGGCTCGCGAGCGCACTCTGCTCGAACAGCTCAGCTCGCTCGATCCCGAGCAGCCTTCCGATTTTCTGATCGCGCAGTGCCGCCGCACGCTCTCGCGCCATCTGGATCGTGCGGAAGTCTCGGCACGCTGGTGGAAGCGCGTGAAGGCGGTGTTTCGTCCCGCCGCGTGGCTCACCGCGCGCCCGGCGTGGACCGTGGCCGGGCTCGTGCTCGCTGGTTTCCTTGCCGGCCGCTATGTGTCGCGTCCCACCACGCCTTCTGATGTTGCGCCGGAGCCTTCTCCCGTGGCTTCCGTGGCGCCAGCGGGTTTTGAGAATTCATCGGTCCTCGGAATTCAGCGCCTGCCCGGCGGCGACGTGGCCGTGCGCATGCGCACGGAGCAGCCTGTGGTGGTTCAGGGCACGCCCGATGATGGCGCGATTCGCCGCGCGTTGCTCGCCGCGCTCCAATCTTCTGACTCGCCGGATCCTGACGCGCGCCTGGAATCAGTGGACCTGCTTCGCGGCAGCCGTACGGATGCCTCCGTCCGCCGCGCGCTCTGCCAGGCCGCGCTGCACGACACGAATGCGAGTGTGCGGCTGAAAGCGATCGACGCGCTCCGCGGCATGGAGAAGGAAGAAGACGTGCGCCAGACGCTGCTCCGCGCCCTCGAACGGGATCAGAATCCCGGAGTTCGCGTGGAGGCCATCAGCGCCCTTCGCGCGTATCTGGATTCCGCTCCGAGCAGCGATTGGTCTCGTGACGACTCGCTCGTCCGCATTCTCCGCGACCGCCAGCGCAAGGACCCCAACGAGTTCGTGCGTCTGCAAAGCGACGCGGCCATCCGCCAGATTTCTTCGCACGAAGTGCAGTGAGCCGCGTCCAATTGAAGGAGAGCAGCAGGGAAGTGAGCCTTCCGGAACAGCGTCGATTCTCCCGTCTGCCGGAGCGCACAACGCGCCGCGGTTGCCGCCCCGCATTGCTGGCGGCCGCCGCGCTTGCGTTCGCAGCGCTCGCCGGGCCTCTTACCCGTGCCTCAACCTGGCCAGCTCGGGACGGTTCTGCCCGCAGGATCGTCAGCCAGCAGAACGGCACGCTTACGGTTCACGAGGGAGACCGCGTTCGGGTGAGCATGGAGCTGGGCGACGTTCGCGTCCGTACTCAGTCCAGCGGCTCGGTGGGCTACCGCCTGGTGATTGAAGCGCCTGCTGGCTCCAACTGGGGCGCCTCTCAGGCTCCCAGATTCCAGCTTTCCGCACGGTCGGGCTCCGATGGAGCCGTAATCGTGGGCCGCGCCGTGAGCGAGCGCTCCTCGGAGCGTTATTGGGTCACACTGGAACTCGACGTTCCCCGCGCTACCCCACTCGAAATCTCCACCCAGGGCGGCGCCATTGATGTGGACGATATTGATGGCCGGCTGGTCTGCGATACCGCGGGCGGAAAGATCCGCACTGGCCGGGTGGGCTCCTCCGCCCGTCTGCACACCGCCGGCGGCGATGTGTTTGTGCAGGAGGTGTCGGGAGATCTGATGGCTTCCACGGGCGGCGGCAACATCGTCGCTGGCCCTGTCCACGGTTCTGCATCGCTCCGCACGGGCGGCGGACACATCCGCGCGGTCCGCGTGGACGGCGAAGCGCACATGGAAACGGGCGGCGGCAATATTTTCCTGGATCGCGCGGGGGCCAACCTGGTGGCTACGACGGGCGGTGGACGAATCATGGTGGGTGAAGCCTCCGGAGAACTTCAGGCGCGCACGGGAGGAGGCGGCATCCGCGTGTGGCGCCTTGCCGGCCCCGCCCGGATCGAGACCGGCGCCGGATCCATTTTTCTCGCCGGGGTCACCAGCCCCGTCCGCGCTACAACGGGTTCCGGCGGCATCACCGCTCTGTTTTCTCCAGTCGTCGCGGTCGCCCCGGTCCCGCCCACTCCTAAGGCGCCCGGTGCGCCCCGCGGGCCGGAAGTTCCACGCGCGCAGCCAAGCGGAACGCTTGCCGAGCTGCAATGCACGGGGGGAGACCTGGTGGTTTTCCTTCCGAGAAACGCCAGCCTCAATCTTGACGCGGCCATCGAGGGTGGCGACAACTACCGGATGATGATTGACCCTGCCTTTCCCGTTTCGCTCAAATCCGACGAGCTTTCCCACGGCGGCTCGCTTCGGGCCGAAGGAGTGATGGGTTCGGGCGGCCCGCTCCTGCGTCTTCGCGCGGTTTCCGGAAATATCCTGCTTCGTCCCGCGGAGGGCCCGGAGGTGCTGTCGGTTCCGATCCTGCCAGCAATGCCCGCCGCGGCCATACCTCCCGTTCCGCCCATTCCTCCGCGCCCGGGAGAAGATATCGACGCGGCGATCGCTCACCTCGAGATTTCCATCACGCAGATGCAGAGCCAGCTGGAGAGCCGCCAGGAGGCTCTCGAGTCGTACGCCTCCGCCCAGGAAGTGCAGGCCATGCGGATGGCTCGCCGCTCCATGCAGCAGGAGCGCAGGCTCGAATCGCGTGCCAACCGCTCCACCGGCGGGGATAGCGACTCCGGAGAAGTGGAATACGACTGGAGTCCGGATCAGCTCTCTCAAATGGAAGGCCTCCGGGAGCAGTTCACCGCCTGGCTCACGGACCGCGTGATTATTCCCGCGGACCAGATGCGTCCGCGGCTGGTCCGCCGCGTCGATCCCGCGTATCCGGAGCAAGCCCGCAAGCTTGGCCTGGAGGGCCCTGTGCGGCTTCGCGTGGCCATTGCCCGGGATGGCTCCATTGAGGATGTGAAGGCTTTGTCCGGCCATCCTCTTCTTGCGGAAGCGGCGGCCGACGCCGTCAGGCAGTGGCGCTACCGGCCCACGGTGCTGAACGGCAAGCAGGTTCCGGTGCTGACGGTCATCACCGTCACGTTCCATCACCAGTAGGCCGCAGCCGCATGTGGCGGCGCGTATCCGGCAAGGGACGTATCCGGGTCGAAGGGGGAATTTATGAAGGCTCCTCGGTGCTTGCCCGTTCGCATCGTCTACTCGCTGTTGCCCGTGGCGCTCATTTTTCTCGCCGGCGCTCCCTCTGCGTCCGCGCAGCGCGTGGCCGTCGACACGTATGAGCGCACTGTGCCGCTCCCGCCCGGCGGTTCGTTTTCCATTTCCAATGTGAACGGCTCGATCGATATTGAGGGCTGGAATCGCAACGAGGTGCAGGTCTTGGCGCGCAAGTTCACTACCGGTCCGGCGGAGAGCCTGCGTCAGGTCGCCGTGTCGCTCGATGCCACGCCGGACAGCGTTTCCATTTCCACGCACTATTCGGAAGGCAGCGGCGTCGAGGTCAATGTGGAATTCCGGGTTCGGGTCCCGGCGCGTGTCCGCCTGGTTTCCGTCGGCACCATCAACGGCGCCGTGACGGTTCACGACGTTTCGGGGGAAGGCCTGCTGGCTACCGTCAACGGAGATGTCGTGCTGTCCCGCGCGTCCGGACGGTTTTCCGCGCGTTCCACGAACGGAAACGTCTCGCTCGAACTGCTGAGTCTTGAGAGCGGCCTCGAACCGATGGAAGCTGCTTTGCCTGATCCGGCCCGCGATTCCGGCCGCGCGGCCGTCTCCGTGCAAACCGTCAACGGTTCCATCATTGTCGCGATTCCTTCCCAGGCGGACGCGGATCTCGACGCCAGCACCCGGAACGGCGATTTCTCCAGCGACCAGCCACTGCTCGCGCACACCTCCTCCGCGGGAAGGACCATCCGCGGTCGGGTGGGTTCCGGCGGGCCGCTGCTCCTGCTGCGCACGGTCAACGGTTCCATCCGCTTACGCATTTCGCGGCCTCTCGTCTAAGTTCTCAGGCGGCCATTGAGCCCGAGGGAGGATTTTATGTTCGGCAGAGTAATGGGATGGATTGGCGGAGGATTGCTTACCGGCGCGCTCGCGCTCACGTCGACCGGCGCCGCCGCCCCGCAGGCGAAGACCCCGAAAGCGTCCTCCACGCAGCGGGCGTGCAGCAGCAGTCCGCAGAGTGCTCGCTGCGAGTGCGTGGACATAGACGATCTGCCCGACGCTCTTGCGATGGTTGACGAAGTTGCCCCGCGCCTCGCCGGAGAAAAACTCGCTCTTGCCGCACAAGCCATGTCCCGCGCACAGCAGGAGATTCAGGACGCCTGGCCCGTGGTGCAGGATGCACCCGGCGGAAACTCCATTGAATTTTACAGCTCAGACTCCGGCCGTGGATGGCTCGGCATCCGCATGGAAGAAATCAGCGAGCAGAAAGCGAAAGACATGAAGCTGCCGGCGGCGCGGGGCGTCCTCGTCGACTCCGTCACGGAAGAGTCCCCCGCGGCGAAAGCCGGCCTCAAGGCCGGCGACGTGATTACCGAATTCGACGGCCAGCGCGTGGAAGGC
>Ga0335085_10008810_pt1 | contig 15320 bp, 13 predicted proteins | sample Lox_Sample_45_FD_206712 | JGI IMG/M metagenome (GOLD analysis project Ga0335085, IMG submission 206712) | Soil microbial communities from Loxahatchee National Wildlife Refuge, Florida, United States - Lox_Sample_4.5 | ecosystem: Environmental > Terrestrial > Soil > Wetlands | place: USA... | reverse complement strand
TTCCTTGGTGCGCACCGGGAGCGTGAACCACACCGTCTTGCCGTTGGGCTGATCGATGACCCCCCAGTCCTCGGCGGTGGCGTCGACGATCAGCAGGCCTCTGCCGGACGGCTGGGCCGGCGCGGGCGAGAGGCGGCGGGGAGCTCCGGCGCCGCTGTCGCGGACCTCGACGCGGATCTCGCGACCGATCGAGACGCTGATCTCGAACGGGGTGCGGGCGTGCTGGACGCAGTTGGTGGCGAGCTCCGAGCTCATCAGCTCGGCGAGCTCCGAGGTTTCCCTGGGCTGCTCGCTCAAGAGGTCGCGCACGAACCGCCTCGCGGCCGTGACCGAGGCGGGCGCGCAGGGAAAGGCTCGCTCGGTCGTCATCCCGCGTCCCGGAGCTTCAGAACCGTCGTCAGGCCGGTCACCTCCACGACCCGGCGCACCGCCGGGGTGGGGTCGCGCAGGTGCACGTTCGGCACCCGCCGTGCTCCGCCGAGCAGGACCGCGATGCCGGCGCTGTCCATGAACTTCAGGTTGCGCAGGTCGAACACGAGCTCCGCCGGCTGTCCATCGCAGACCTGCGCGACGACCGATTCCAGGGTCTCTGCGTTGGAGACGTCGAGCTCGCCCGCGACCGTCACCACGGCCACCCCGGGCTGCTCGTTGCGGGCCTCCACGTGCAGGTCGGCCGGCCGGCTCACGTCCGCCACTGGATCCCCACGACCGCCGTGTCGTCGCTGTGCTCCTCGGCGGGCAGCCGGCGGGCAAGGTCGGCGACGAGCCGATCGAGCTCCGGTGGCTCGGCGGCCGCGGCCCGGCGCAGCCGCTCCAGGCCCTCGTCGAGGAGCTCGCCGCGACGCTCCACGAGCCCGTCGGTGTACGCGATCAGGATCGCGTGCGGGGGAACGGACACTTCGGTCTTCCGGTACTGCCAGTTGCGAGCTACCCCTATCGCCATGTCAGGCTCGAACTCAAGCAGGCGCGCCTGACCTTCCGCAACCAGCACCGGCGGCAGGTGCCCGGCGCTGGCGATGCAGAGGCTGTGCTGCTCGATGTCGACGCGCACGCACAACATCGTGGCGAAGTAGTCGGGCGAGCTGGAGTTGACGAAGTTCGAGAGTTTCGAGAGCACCGCCGCCGGGTCCGTGTCCTCGGCCGCGTAGGCCAGCGCCGCGTGGCGCAGGGAGGCCATCGTGGTGGCCGCCCGCAGGCCGTGGCCGGAGACGTCGCCGATCAGCAGCAGGGCACCCCCGTCGGGGCAGGGGATCACGTCGTACCAGTCCCCGCCCACGTCGATCCCGGAGGCCGCGGGCACGTAGCTGGCGCTGATCGCGAGCCCGTCCAGCTTCGGGAAGGCCTCCGGCAGGAGCGCGTGCTGGAGCGTCTGCGCGATCCCACGCTGCTGGGTGTACATCTGACGGTTCTCGCTCGCGACGCGGTCGAGGACCACCGCCAGGCGCTCGGCGTCGGCGCGGCGGCGGACGATCCGCTCGGTCAGAACCGCCGCCGCCATCGAGACCAGCGCCCCCACCAGCGCGATCATCCAGGGGAGGTTCTCGAAGAAGGAGCCCCCCAGCGACCGTGCCGGCGTGACGACGAGCGTGAAGGCGCCTTTGCCGAACGGGACCACCGTGCTCGCCTGCCGTCCGGTGATCGGGAAGTGCGACATGTTCGTGACCAGCAGGTCGCTCTTGCGCCGTGAGCGGCCCAGGAAGAGCGCGTAGTTGAGGTCGCCGAAGCCGGTGCTTTCGGCGAGCTGCGAGCGTTTGCTGGCAGGCAGCGGGTTCTCGGCGTAGGCGATGTAGCCGCCGCCGGCGCCGGGGGCGGCAAAGGCGTAGCCGAGCCGGGGAACGGCGCCCGGGAGCAGCCCGGTCAGCACCAGCTGGCCGCTCGTGCGGGCCTGGGCGAACAGCCGCTTGGCTTCGGTGGGCCTGCTCGCGAGCACCGGCGGGGTCCCCACCACGACGGTGGGGGCCGGGGGCAAGCCTTCGGCCCGCCACAGCGATGCCGAGGCGAAGGGGCGGCCCACTCCCACGAGCGGGGTCATGAAGGCGCGGAACTTCTTGGGGCTGCCGCCCGTGGCGTCGGCGAGCTCGGCGGCCGAGGCGAGCGGGGTCTGCAGGCTGGGGACCGCGGTGCTCAGAACCAGGCTCAGCTCGCGGGCGCGCAGCTTCAGCAGGCGGGTCTCGTTGTGGTTGTAGAGGATCAGCGCAGCCACCGACAGCGCGGCCGTGATCAGCAGCCCGACCGCGAGCGTCAGCAGCGCCGCGCGCGAGAGCCGCCAGCGTGAGCCTGAATAGGGCGCGGCGACCGCCCCCTGTGCCTCCGGGTCGGCCTCGCGGCCGCTCTCCGTGACGCCCGCGGGCCCGAGCGCGGCTGTGGAGCCTGGACCAGCGTCCGCTATCGCAGCATCACCCGGCTCCATATCAGCGACCTACTGTACCCCCAGACGGCCTTCGTGATTCACTGGAGGCCCCTCGGGCGGCGGATGTTGCCGGCCGTGGCGAGGCTCCCGAAGCGGCCGCGGGAGACACTACTATCCGGCGCCTGATGCTCGATCCGCTGCCAGCGGCTGGCGTTCGAGGACGCCTGCTCCCCGCCTCACGGCTGCTCGCGCTCGCGCTCGCGGGGGGGATCGCGCTGACCGCCTGCGGCTCCAGCGAATCGAAACTCGACACCGCCCGGGTGGAGCGTGCCGTGGCTGCCTCGATCCTCGCCCAGCGGGGCCTGCGGACCACGGTCAACTGTCCCTCCGACGTTCCCATCAAGACCGGCTACACGTTCACCTGCAACGCCAACCTCGACGTCGGCAGCTACCCGGTGACGGTGGTCGTGACGAACTCGAAGGGCCACGTCCGCTATGAAAACCACGCCCCTCTGATCGCCCTGAACACCGAAAAAGTCGAGCACGCGATCGCGGCCTCGATCGCCAGCCAGCGTCATCTCAAGGCGACCGTGAAATGTCCCGAAGAGGTCCTGCAGAAAGCTGGGGTCACGTTCACGTGCACGGCGGTGGTGAAGGGCAACCCCAAGCAGTACCCCTTCGTCGTCACCCAGGTCGACAACCACGGGCGCGTCAAATACGTCGGCCGGTGAAGGCGCGCGGCCTTTGAACCCCCAGCGCGGCCTTTGAACCCCCCCGCCCGGCCGACCGGGCGCGTGTAGGCTAGATCGCCGCTCGTCACACGCGCGCGGGCGCCCCGTCCGGCGCCCGACGACGACGTGGGACCTGGCCGGGTTGGCGCCAAGCGGGTCTTCAGCCCCAGTGTGTGGGTTCGACTCCCACCAGGTCCCCTTGCCGGAGCACGCCCAGCGCACGATCTGCCTCGCGCTCCTGTTGCTGGCTGCCCCGGCCGCGGCTGCGTGCGCCTCCTCGGCGGGCCACGCGACGACCGCCGGGTCGCCGGCCGGCGTGGCGCAGACGGTGACGCAGACAGGCCCCGCGTCGCCCGCGAGCCCCGCGCCACCGGCAGCAGGCGCCGCCCCGGGACCCGCGGCCGGCCGGAGCACCCCGGCCGCGCCGGCGCGGCCGCACGTCGTGTGGGACCCGATCCCGTTCGGGCAGAAGCGCAAGGAACAGATGGCGGCCTACGTGCGGCGTCACTACGGCAGCTTCATGAAGCCGACCTGGCGCCTGCGGAGCCCGCACGTGATCGTGATCCACTACACCGAGACGCCGAGCTTTCAGGCCACCTACAACACCTTCGCCCCCGACATCCCCGACCCCGAGCTGCACGAGCTGCCGAACGCCTGCGCGCACTTCGTAATCGACCGCGCCGGCGTGATCCACCAGCTCGTCCCAGTGGGGATCATGTGCAGGCACACGGTGGGCCTGAACTGGACGGCGATCGGGATCGAGCACGTCGGCTACAGCGACTCCGAAGTGCTCGACGACCGCCGCCAGATGGCCGCCAGCCTCAGCCTGGTCCACTGGCTGCGCTGCCGCTACGGCATAGCGACCGGGAACGTGATCGGCCACAACGAGAGCCTTTCGAGCCCCTATCACCGCGAGGACGTGCCCTCGCTGCGCACCCAGACGCACTCCGACTTCAACCACGCCGACATGAGCGTCTACCGCCACCGCCTGGCCCGCGCCGGCGGCTGCGGGTAGGCCTCAGCCGGACTGCGGGAGCTTGACCGTCCGGCCCCGGGCGGGCGCCGAGGGCGGCGGCACGACCGGGCCGATGTCCCCGTCGGGGGCCTCGTCGAGGTCCACGATCACGGGCGCGTGGTCGCTCGGGCGGGAGCCCTTGCGGGCCTGACGGTCCACCCACGCGGCCCGCACCCGCTCGCTCACCTCATCGCTCGCCAGCACCAGGTCGATCCTCATGCCGAGGTCCTGGTGGAACATGCCCGCCCGGTAGTCCCAGTAGCTGAACACCCGCTCCTTGGGCCAGCGCTCGCGGATCACGTCGTGCAGGCCGAGCGCCAGCAACCGCCCCAGCGCCTCGCGCTCGGGCGCGGTCACGTGCGTGTGGCCCTCGTAGGCCGCGGGGTCGAACACGTCGGCGTCGGTGGGCGCGATGTTCATGTCCCCGCACACGAGCGCCGGGCGCTCGTCGGCCGCCAGCGCCCGCTCGAGTGCCGCCAGCCACTGCAGCTTGTAGCGGTAGTGGTCGGAGTCGGGGACCCGCCCGTTGGGGACATACACGCTGTGCACCCGTACGCCGGCGCACGTGGCGGCCACCGCGCGGGCCTCCTGGTGGGGGAAGCCGGGGCCGTCGGACACACCCCGGGCCACGTCCTCGAGGCCCACCCGGGAGAGGATCGCAACCCCGTTCCACTGGGCCTCACCGTGGGTGGCGAGCTCATAGCCGCGTCCGCCGAGCTCCTCGGCCAGCAGCTCGGCGAAGGCCTCGTCGGTGAGCTTGGTCTCCTGCAGGCACACCACGTCGGGTCCGCGCTGCTCCAGCCACGGCAGCAGCCTGCCGACGCGTTGCTTGACGGAGTTGACGTTCCAGGTCGCCACCCGCACGGGGGAACCGTAGCGAGGCGCGAGACCAGCGAGCAGGAGGGCTCCGCGCCGAGCCTGCCGGGCCCGTGGCTGGCGCTACGTGGCGAAAATCAGAGGACCGGCGGCCAAAAGATAAAGCTCAGCTAAAGACAGGGCCTGCCCCGATCCACATAAAGACGCTCGGAGCGGGAAGCCGGGCGGCGGCGGCAGAGGCCCGCTCACCGCTTGACGCACCACCGCCCTTGTGCCAACCTAGCGCGAGCAACGCCTTCGCCGGAGGGGATTTTCCGCGGCGACTGGTGGTTTAGAAATCGGGGCCGTCCCATCGCCGAATGGGGGCGACGGAACGCCTCACGTCTACGGAAACTCATGGAGGGCGAAGGAGCAATGGAGAGACGGATCAGGATCGTGGGGCTATGCCTCATCGCCGTCTTCGCGCTGAGCGCGGTGGTCGCGACGACCGCCCAGGCCGGCGTCGAACTCGGCAAGTGCAACAAGGTCGGAGCAACCGGCAAAGGTAAGCAGAAATTCAAGGGCCGCTACAAGAACAAGATCTGTAGCGCAGCCGAAGGTGGCGAAGCCACGCCGGAAGAAATCGGAATCGGCGGCGAAACCAACAAGTACAACTGGGTCCCGGGCACAGGCGGGAACGGTACGTTCACCGGCAAGGGCAAGGAAGTCAAAATCACGACCGGGCAGCTGAACCTCGTGTGCAAGACGAGCAGTTCCACGGGCGCGATTCGCGGCGCGGAAACGCTCGAAATCACGTTCAAATTCAACAAGTGCCAGCAGCCGACGAACGAAAAGAAAGAATGCAAAACGCACGGTAAAGAAAAAGAAGAAATCGTGTCCGACAAACTGCTCGGCAAACTGAGCGAAGGGCCCAGCAAAGAACCGCTGATGACCTTCGCACACCTGAAGTCGGGCGCCGCGAACCCCGAAGAACCGTGGATGGAATTCGAATGCATCGAAAAAAAGTTCACGGTCACCCAGTCGCTCGGCGGCGAGTCGACGCAGGAACCCAACAAGATGACCAAAAAGGGCGGGATCGAGTTCAACGAAGTGACCGGCGAACAGGGCCTGATCGCGGAATTCCCGAACGCCTTCAACAGCGAAGAAATCGAAAAAGAAAACCTCACTGCGATCTTCTCGCAGGTCTTCAAGTACGAAGCCAGCTACGAGCAGCGCACGACCTAGCGTCGACGGCTCCTAGCCACAGGTTGCAAGGAATACGACGGGGGGCCTCCGGGCCCCCCGTTTTCTTTTGCCCATCGGAGCTCCCGCGTCGCCGGAGGACCGCGAAGCGCTCCCGAGGCCTACCCCGCCCCGCCTCCGCCCGCGGTGGCGCCGGCAATCGCGGCCCGCGCGGGCGCGGCGCCTCCGGAGCGGCGCATGATGCCCGTGTCCCTCGTCAGGCGCTGGGCGAGGGTCACGGGGATCACGCTCACGATGATCACGAACAGCACCACAACGTTGACCTGGGGCAGCTGCTGGCCGTTGCGGATGTGGGCGTAGATCCAGATCGGCAGCGTGTTGCGGGCCCCGGCGGTGAAGGTCGTGACGACGATCTCATCGAACGACAGCGCGAACGCGAGCAGGGCGCCGGCCACCAGCGCGGTGGCAACCGTCGGCAGGGTCACCAGGCGCAGGGTCTGCCACCCGCTGGCGCCGAGGTCCATCGAGGCTTCCGTCAGCGAGGTGGGGGTGCGGCGCAGGCGCGCGAGGGCGTTGTTGTAGACGGTCACGATGCAGAAGGTGGCGTGGCCGATCACGATCGTCAGCAGCCCGAAGGACAGGGCGGTGAAGCTGATGAACGAGTTCAGCGCCATCCCGGTGATGATCCCCGGCAGCGCGATCGGCAGCACCAGCACCAGCGACACCGCTTCGCGCCCGAAGAAGCGATAGCGGGAAACGGCGAAGGCGGCCAGCGATCCCAGCACGGCCGCGATCGCGGTCGCGATCGCCCCGGCCTCCAGCGACAGCTTCAGCGCTTCCCTGACTTCCTGGTTGTGCCAGGTCGAGGAGAACCACTTCGTGGAGAGGCCTTCCAGCGGCCAGCTCTGCACGTTCGAGGGGTTGAACGCGTACAGCATGATGATCACGATCGGGAAGAACGACCCGGGAGGGGCGCCCAGGTGACCCTCGCGGGCCATGCCGAGGGGGCGCGATGGCGGTGTCTCCCACATGGGCGTTACCACAGATGCGTGATGTTCGGCCGAATTGCTGGCGTCCTCGAGGACCCGCTGGCACGATCGAATGGATGCGATCTGGAGGTTGCTTTGGTGCGGCGTTGGCCGCCTCGATCCTGGTCTTGATGCTCGCCCTCGGCTGCCCTGCCGCCCAGGCGGCGAGCAGCGAAGGCTGCCCCGCCTCCCACGGCGCCAGCGCGGCGGTCGAGTGGGGCATCAACGGCTCCGAACAGCTTGCGGCGGGCTTCCGCAGCGTCCACGAGGGCGCCCCCAACCAGGTCCTCGGGCTCGGCAACGTCCGCTCCGTGCAGGCGGGTTTCAAGTTCGCCGTCGCGCTGCTCGGCAACTGCACGCTCGTCTCCTGGGGCTCCAACAACAAGGAGCAGCTCGGCAACGGCAACCGCCTGCAGGCACAGAACCGGCCCGCGCCGGTCGTGAATCTCGAAAACGTCAAGGAAGTGACCGTCGCCAACGCCCACACCGCGGCGCTGCGCTACGACGGCACGGTGTGGACCTGGGGAGCCTCCGAATTCGGCGAGCGGGGCAACGGTGAAAAGGGCTTCGAACGCACCGCCCTGTCCAGCGAAGCACAGATCGCCCGCCCCCGCTACGAACCCGTGCAGGTGCCCGGGCTCGAACACGTGGTGCAGCTCGCAGCCGGCGGGGTGCGGGACTTCGCGCTGCTCTCGAGCGGCGAAGTCGTGGCCTGGGGTGAAAACCAGAACGGCGATCTGGGGATCGAACAGGCGGGCTCCGAAGAAGAACAGTGCTACGGCGAAAACCATGCCCGCACCGCGGTCCCCTGCGCCACCCTGCCGCGACGGGTGAAGATCGAAGGGCACCCCCTGACGGGCGTGGAAAGGATCGCCGTCGGAGGCGAAGCGGCCTACGCCGTGCGCAACGGAGGCAGGGAAGTGCTCGCCTGGGGCGAGAACTCCAAAGCGCAGCTGGGGACCGGCGACACCGAACGCCACCCCACACCCAAGCCGGTGATGTTCTCCCCGCCCTCTCCGATCGTGGAACTCGAGGGCGGCTCCCACCACGCGCTCGCGCGGCTGGCGAACGGCCAGGTATACGCGTGGGGGGCCGACGAATCGGGCCAGCTCGGGTTCGCAGGTGCGGCCGAAGGCGCCGAAGGGTGCGGTCAGCACGCCTGCGCGGTCATGCCGACGCTGGTGCTGTCGCTGGGCCACGTGGTCCAGATCGCCGCCGGTGAAGCCAACAGCCTCGCGCTGAAAGAAGAAGAAGCCGGCCAGAGGGTGATCTACAGCTTCGGGCACAACGGCCTCGAGGAAGTGCTCGGGCTGGGCGAATCGGCGCCCGAAAACACCCCCGTGCCGACCCCCATCAAAGGCCTGCCCTCGGTCGGAGGGATCTCGGCGAGCTCGAACATCGGCATCGCCTACCTGCAGGAAGGCGCCCCCCCGTCGCCGCTGCTGTCGGCGCGCAGCGCCACCGAAGCCCTCGAAGTCGGCTGGACCGCGCCGGCGGAAGCCTACCGCCTGCGTTGGAGGCCGCTGGGGACCAAGCCGTGGAGCAAACTGCTCGAACGCGAAGCCACCTGCCTGGGCGAACCGAACTGCGCCTACCAGCAGACGATCGCCGGCCTCGGGCCCCAGCCCTACGAAGTCGATCTCGTCGACGCGAAGCTGAGCGAAGGCAAGACGGCACACGAAAAGTCCCGCTACATCGCGGCTACGCCGTCGCCCGCCCCGGGGGCGCCGCTGAACACCGCCCCGCCCGCGATCGGCGGCTCACCGCAGCAGGGGCAGAGCGTCACCGCCTCGGCCGGCTCGTGGACCAACAGCCCCACGAGCTACGCCTACCAGTGGCTGCGCTGCGAAGGCTACGGCGAAGGCGGCGGCGAAGAAGAACTGGGCTCCGAATGCGAAGCCATCGAAGGCGCCACCGCCGCCACCTACACGCCGCAGGCGGCGGATGCCCGCCGTTCGCTGCGTGTCAGCGTGAGGGCCTCCAACGCCGCCGGCTGGAGCCTCGCCGTCTCGCGACCCGAAGTCGCCCTCGGAAACGGGGAAGAAACGCTCGCCCAGGCACCGGAAGGCCTCTCGGCGCCGACCGTCACCGGCCTTGCGGTCCAGGGCAGGGTGCTGAGCGAGCACCACGGTGGCTGGGAAGGCGAAGTCGGTGCCTACTCCTACAAGTGGCTGCGCTGCAAGAGCCGCACCAGCCAGGGCACGGGTGGCAGCTGCGGGGCGATCGCGGGCGCCAACGGGCAGAACTACACGCTCGGCGGCGAAGACGTGGGGATGTGGATCGAGGTCCAGGAGACGGCCGCCAACAGCGGCGGGTGGAACGTCGCGACCTCCGAAGCCGTCGAAGCGATCCCGCCCGAAGCGCCCGTCAACAGCGCCCCGCCGGGGGTCACGGGCACGATCCAGCAGGGGCAGAGCTTGACGGTACGGGAAGGCACCTGGACCAACAACGCGAAAACGCCCGCCTGGCAGTGGCTGCGCTGCAGCGCCACGGGCGGCGGCTGCACGGCCATCACGGGGGCCACCAAGAAGACCTACAAGCTCGAAGCCGAAGACGTGGGCCACGCGCTGGCCGTCAGCGAAACGGTGGAAAACGCCGTCGGACGCAGCGCGGCGGCGACCTCCGCGACCACCGTGGCCGTCCCCGTCCCCCCGCCGGCCCCGGAAGGCATCGCCCTGCCGACGGTCACCGGCCTTGCCCAGCAGGGCCAGACCGTGACCGCGCACGCCGGGACCTGGACGGGAGAACCGACCAGCTACTCCTACGCCTGGAGGCGCTGCTCGCCCGTGGGCACCGAATGCAAAGCGATCTCGGGCGCCACCAAGCAGACCTACCAGCTGACCTCGGCCGACGTGGGGCACACGATCCAGGCCAAGGAAACGGCCTTCAACGCCGGCGGCTCCACGATCGCCAACTCCGCCGGCACCGCCACCGTCGCCGGAGTGCTCCCGGTCGACTCCACGCCGCCCGAACTCCAGGGCCCGGCCCAGCAGGAACAGGCGTTGAGCGCCACCAGCGGTACGTGGACGGGCGAACCCACGGGCTATGCCTACCAGTGGCAGCAGTGCAACTCCTCCGGCTCCGCCTGCGCCACCATCAGCGGCGCGAGCGGGCCCACCTACACCCCCACCGCCGCCGACGTGGGGGCCACGATCCGGGTGCGTGTGGGCGCGAGCAACGCCACCGGCGAAGGGCTCCCGGTGACCTCCGCCGCCAGCGCCCAGATCCTGCCCGCCGCGCCCGCCGCGAGTGCCAACCCCACGATCACCGGCTTCGCCGTCGAAGGCCAGCTGCTGACAGAGCAGGCCGCCACCTGGACGAACACCCCCACGGGCCACAAGCTCGCCTGGCTGCGCTGCGAAGGCAGCGCCTGCACGGCCATCGAAGGCGCCACCGGGTCGACCTACGTGCCCACCGCCGCAGACCTCGGCTTCACGATCGCGGTGCGCGAAACGGCCACCAACGCGGGCGGCTGGAGCGCCGCCACCTCCACCGCAACCGGCGTGGTCGCACACGTGCCCCGGCCTGTCCTCTCCGCGATGACCCCGAACCGCACCGCCGCCGGCGCCGGCGCGTCGGTGACGATCAGCGGAACCTCCTTCACGGGCGCGACGAAGGTGATGTTCGGCTCGCGGCCCGCGGCCGCCTACACGGTCAGCTCGGCCACCTCGATCACCGCCACCGCACCCCAGGCCACGGGTCAGGTCGTGGACGTGGCCGTCACGACCCCGGGGGGCACGACCGCGACCGTCCCGGCCGACCGCTTCTTCTACACCGAAGCCCCCGAAGTCGGCCGCTGCCTGGCGCTGAAGGGCGGAGCCTTCTCCACCGGCGCCTGCGCCGGAGCGGGCAGCAAGTCCGCCTTCGAATGGGAACCCCAGCTGCTGCAGGGCGGCTTCACCCTGAGCGCCAAAACCGCGAGCGTCGAAACGGTCGGCCACCGCATCGTCTCCTGCGTCAGCGCGGGCGGCCAGGGCTCCTACACCGGCCCGCGCGAATCCTCCTGGCAGCTGACCTTCAGCGGCTGCGAACTGTCCGCGCAGAAATGCACCTCGGCGGGGGCCGCCAGCGGGGAACTCCGCAGCGCCACGCTGGCGGCCACGCTCGGGTGGGAACAGCGCCCGCTCAAGACGGTGGCCATGCTGCTGAAGCCCGAACAGGACGGCGCGGCGATGCTGACGATGCAGTGCGGCACCAGCACCGTGGAAGTCAGGGGCGGCGTGGTCGTGCCGCTGAAATCAGGTTCGATGTTCAGCTCCCAGACGGTCAAGCTCGCCGGAACCAAGGGCGTCCAGGAACTCTCCCAGTACGAAACCCCCGGCGGCCAGACCGTGTCCGCCTCCCTGGAAGCAAGCTCGGCCGCGGGTGGATTCGAACGGGCGGCGCTGAAGGTCAGCTACACGCAGACCGGCGAAGAAGCGCTCGAGATCAACCCGGTGCTGTAGACCCGCGGCCCCCGCGGCCCCCGCGGCCCCGCCGCGGGGTCGCGCGCCACGACGCCGCACCGACACCTCGCGCCCGCCGCCCAACGCGGCGGCCGATCGCGCCGCCGGGTTCTCACAGCCGCCCCCCAGCAACTGTGGATGGATTCTTAGGCCGTATTTGGGTGCGCGTTAGGAGCCGGGGTGAAGATGACGGCGTTCTTCCAACCCCCAACGCCATCCCGGTGCGCGGGAACCCCCCGCCCGCGAGACACACCGCCCCGCCCAGCGAAAGGAGGAGCGATGGCCCGCATCGTCGTTCAGACCGATGACCGCCGAACCGTCCTCGAGGAGCCCGACGTGCAGCTCTCCGACGTCAGCAACGCCCGCCGACGACTGCAGCTGATGGGCCGCCTGCAGGCGGCCGTCGGGGACGCAGAGCGTTCCCGTCCCCGCCGCCGGCAGGTCAAGCGCCTGCTCACCATCGTCCCAGCGGTGGACTACCGCGAGGTGAGCGGCTGAGCCTCCTGCGGGTGCGGCCGCACTAGCCCCCGGACCCCCCGCCGGGGGCCTGCGTCCGCACCCGCTCGAGCACCAGCTCCTCGACGAGGTCCCAGTAGCGCTCGCCGTGGGAGGTGCTGGCCCTGGCCGGGTCGCCGATCGCACCATTGGGCGAGATCGAGGCCACGCCCTGCTCGAACAGGCTCTGCACGGCGCTCTCCATGTCCCCTGTGTAGCCCGCCTCGGCGCGATCCATGTGCACGAGCTCGGGGTGGATCGCCATCAGCATCGAGGTCTCCCACTCGCCCGCGTGCAGACCCCCCTCGCCCAGCGGCACCCCGTACTCGCGTTCGCCGGCGAGCGCGACCTCGAACAGGGCCCCGAGATCGGTGAGCGCCACGACCCGAGCCCGCTCCTGCGCCGGCAGGAGCTGCACGGCCTCGGCCAGGGGGGCGAAGTTCCCGCCGTGGGTGGGCAGCAGCACGATGTGCTCGAAGCCCCCCTTCAGCAGCGAGCCCACGAGATCGCCGACGACCCGATGGAAGGTGTCGGCGTGCAGCGACATCGTGCCCGCGAAGCCGACGTGGTGCTCGGAGCAGCCGATGCGGACGGTTGGGGCCAGAAACGCATCCATCCGCTCCGCCACCCGGCGTGCGAGCTCATCGCCGATCAGCGCGTCCGTGGCCAGCGGCATGTGCAGGGCGTGCTGCTCGGTGGCACCGAGCGCGAGCACGACGGTGGTCCGCCCGGCGTCGAGCTCGCTCCGGACCTCCGGCCAGCTCATCTGATCGAGCACCTTCATGGCCATCGCGAAAGCCTAACCCGGCGCGCGTTCCCCGAACCGTTACCTACTCAATAACACCGTCGCCGGGCTATGCTCCGCGGTCTCCTTCAAGGAGACCATGCAAGGAGTCGGGCCCCGGATGCAGTCAACGGAATGTGCACGCCTGCCGGCGCGGCTGGCGGCGCTCGCCGCTGGGGCTGTCGCGGCCCTGGTGCTGGCCTCGGCGCTCACCCAGCCGTCCCCCGCGGCGGCCGCCGCACGGAGCCCCCACCCCCACGTCCTCTCGCGCTCCGCGCGGATGCTGGCGGGAATCGTCCGCCACAGCGCCCGCATGACGGGCCACAGGGGCCCGGCGGGGGTCGTCACGATCCGCTGCTGCGGGCACCGGCGGACGCTGGCGGTCTACTACCGCTCCCGACCACCTGCCGGGCTGCCCTGGCACGGCACCTATCAGTTCACCGTGCGACGCAGGGGGGCGTTCCTGGAGTCGGTCGGGGTCGCCTTCTTCCCGACCGGGTCGCGCTGGTCCTACGGGGCGGCCGCCAGCAACGAAGGCCCCCGCTACGAATTCAAGATCTCCTCGCCTCGGCACTCCCGCGGCTGGCGCCTGGACGTCTCCGACAGCTATCTCTCCTGCCCGCCGCCCTCCTCGGGCCCGCCGCAGTCCTCCGCGGCCGCCCAGTGCGACGGCTTCAGTGACGCGTTCTCGCTCGGCGAACGCCAGCTGGGTGCCCGCCGCGTGAGGGCGCTGCTCAGACACGCGCTGGGCGTCGTGCACAAGGCTCGCCGGCGCGTACCGATCTCGGGCGCCGAGGCTGCCATCGCCAGCGGAGGGTCGGGAGCGGTCGCGGTACGGGCTGCGAGCGCGCCGCAGGGGCCGTCACCGGCGTCCTGACCGCCGTCCGCGTCCGCGTCTAGCCTCGCGGGCCAGCAGTGGCGGCCTCGCTTCCGTTCACGACCTCCCACGCCGAATGGCTGGGCCTGGTCATCGGACTGATCAGCCTGATCGGGATCGGGGGGATCGTCTCGACGCTGATCTGTCACCACTCCGGCTGTTACAGGCGGGGGCGCTTCCGCCACGGGCATTACCGCCTGTGCCAGGTTCATCACCCGCTCGTGCCGTCCGACGGACACATCACCGGGGAGCACATCGATGCCGTGACCAAGCAGCTCGCGGCGGAGAGCCGCCACCAGCCCCAGGGGGCGGAGCACCCGGGGGCCGGGTCCGCGGGTCCCTAGCGCGCGGCCAACGCGCGCCCACGCCCCGCAGAGTGGGGCTGGCGCCTCAGCGGCGCTCGAGCACCACCACCGGGATCTCCCGTGAGGTGCGCTGCTGGTATTCGTCGTAGGCGGGCCAGACCTCGGCCATCTTCTGCCACAGACGGGTCCGCTCCTCGCCCTCGGCCGTGCGCGCATGGACCGGGATCCGCTCGTCCCGGACCTGGATCTCGACGTCCGGCTCGGCCACCAGGTTCTCATACCAGGCGGGGTTCTCCGGGTAGCCGCCCTTGGATGCCACGAGCACCCAGCCCTCGCCGTCGGCGCGCTGGATCAGCGGCGTGGTGCGGGTCTCGCCGGATCGCCGCCCGCGGGTGGACAGCAGCAGGATCTCGGCGCCCCGCCAGTGGTAGCCGCGCTCACCACCGGTCTCGCGGTATACGCGCACGTGCTCGGGGCCGAACAGGTCGTCGTCGGATCCCTCGCTCATCGGCAACGATGGTAGCCACACCCCCCCGCGGGATGGTAGCCACACCCCCCCGCGGCCTCCCGCCCTGCGGCGATCTGCTGGACATTGGTCCGTTTGGGTGATACACAGGTCCTTGACAGGGCCCGACTGCCTGTGGGGGGTGGTGCGTCCCGGGAGCGTTCCCGGGGCGGGGGCACAACCCATCATTGCTGGAGGAAGTCATGGAACGACGTAATCTCGCGGCGGGCGCCGCCGCCCTTGTGTTGGGGCTGCTGATGTTCGGCGGGACGGCACTGGCGCACGTGGCCCACCACAAGAAGGCCAAGCCAAAGGACGCATCGAGCGAACAGACCCCGTGTGTCATCTACACGGAACCGGGCTCGTTCATGGACCAGGGCGAGTTCGGCACCGCGTCGAGCATCGCCGACATCGTCTCGGTGGAGTGCGAACCGGTATACGCCGAGCACTACGTGACGATCAGCGCAAACGAGCTCTACAGCGCCTGCGACAAATCGCTGTACTGGTCGGAAGCGGCGCCGTTCGAGCTGAGCAAGTCCGAGCCGAGCTTCACCGTGCGGCTGGACAACGACGGCAACACCGGAGCGGTCCTTTGGGGCGGCCCCTCGTGCGCCGCGAGCCAGAGCCTCGTCGCGGCCCACCTCGACGAAGCGCCCTACACCACGGTGACGACGAGCTTCACGGTGTTGCCGCCGCGACCCACCACACCGGGAGTCACTGCGGAACCGGGACCGCCGACATACGAAGGCGCTGTTGAGGGCGAGGAAAACAGCAGCGCGGCCGCGAT
>Ga0335085_10008808_pt1 | contig 15325 bp, 17 predicted proteins | sample Lox_Sample_45_FD_206712 | JGI IMG/M metagenome (GOLD analysis project Ga0335085, IMG submission 206712) | Soil microbial communities from Loxahatchee National Wildlife Refuge, Florida, United States - Lox_Sample_4.5 | ecosystem: Environmental > Terrestrial > Soil > Wetlands | place: USA... | reverse complement strand
TGGGGTGGCAAGCTCGTGCTCTGCGGCGGACCGTCCGACGAGCGGCGCCGCCTTGGGCCCATGGCGCGCGGCGAGATCGACGCCGTGTTCGACGAGGGCATCAAGGTCTGGCTGAACGAGGCGCTGGCTGCGGGCCTCCTCCCGATCGAGCTTGAGAGCAATGAGTTCGACGCCATGGGCAAGCTCGGCTGGCGGCGTGTGCCGCTGCCGAAGGCGCGCTTCCCGGGTCTCGCCAAGGATTTCGAGACGCTCGATTTCAGCGGCTGGCCCATTTACGCCAACGCCTCGTTGCCGGATCAGACGGCCTACGACGTCTGCGCGGCGCTCGCGGCGCGCGCGGCGGAAATTCCGTGGGAGGCCGGCAGCAACGGCACCGCGAAGATGATGGTGAGCGAGACGGTCTGGACTCCCATGGATGTGCCGCTCCATCCCGGGTCCGAGCGGTGGCTGCGGGAGCAGAAATAACGCGATCCGGTTACTGCCGCGGGAACGGAATGAAGCCGTCGCGGTTCGGCATTTTGATCTGCGGCAGCGATGTGGCGTCGATCACGTCGTCGCGGCCGACGATGCCGTTGAGATAAAGCACGTAGGCGGAGACGGCATAGACTTCCTCGTCGCTCAGCGACTTCGGATGATCCCACGGCATGGCGCGCCTCACGTAGTCGAACAGCGTCGTGGCATAGGGCCAATAGCTGCCGACCGTCTTCAGCGCCGGCTTGTCTCCAGCGAGCGTGCCGGCGCCGCCTGCGAGCGTATCGTTCGGCTTGCCGGCGCCTTTCTCGCCGTGACAGGCTTGGCACTTCGCAACATAGACGGTCTCGCCTTGCGCTGCCGTGCCGCTTCCCGCCGGCAGTCCCGCGCCGTCGGGCCCAATGCTGATATCCCACGGCGCGAGATCGGCGGGCGAGATCGGCGTGCCGAAATGGGGGGCATCCGCGGCCGACGCTGCGGCGGCGGCAACCAGCGCCGCACAGATCGCGATTGGCTCAAGACAGCGCATTGTGCACCTCGCCCTGCTGATCGACGCGCCAGCTTGCAATGGCGTTGTAATGATACTGGCCGCGCAAGCCGCGCTCGGCGGCGAATTGCGCCCGCGTTGGCTGCATCATGCCGGTATCGTCGGTGGCGCGGCTTTGCAGCGTCACCGGGCCGCCGTCCCATTGCCATGCCGCGCGAAAGCGCGTCAGCGCCTTGGGCAGCACCGGCTCGTTGAGCACGGCGGGCGCAAAGCTTGCGCCGCCGTCGGCGGAGACCTCGACCGACTTGATCTTGCCGCGGCCCGACCAGGCGAGCCCGGAGATTTCATAGAAGCCCGGCTCGCGCAGCGCGAGACCCGGCGACGGATGGGTGATGAATGACTTCACTTCCATCGGGAACACGAACTGCCAGGCTTTGCCGTCCTGCAGCAGGATCGTGTATTTCGACGTCTCGTCCTTGGTCATGACCGGCGCCGCGACGAGCTTGAGGCGGCGCAGCCATTTGACGTTCATGTTGCCCTCGAAGCCCGGCAGCAGCAGGCGCAGCGGATAGCCGTTCGAGGGTCGCACCCTCTCGCCGTTCTGATAGAGGCAGACCATGGCGTCATCCATCGCTTTGGCGAGCGGGATGGAGCGGCTCATGCCTGAGCCGTCGGCGCCTTCGGCCAGCACCCACTTGGCCGCCGGATCAACGCCGGCTTCATCGAGCAAGGTCGAGAGCCGCACGCCGGTCCAGTCCGAACACGACACCAGACCGTGGATCGCCTGCGCGTTGAGCGGCTGCGGCTGCGGCGCATAGAGCGCGCCGCTGTTGCCGGCGCATTCGAGAAACGTGATGCGCGAGACGCGCGGATAGCGCGACAGCGCCTCCATGGTGAAGACGAGCGGCCGTTTGACCAGGCCGTGAATGACGAGGCGGTGCTGCTCGGGGTCGATGTCCGGGACGCCGGAATGGCTGCGCTCGAAATGCAGCCCGCTCGGCGTCATCATGCCGTCGAGCAGATGATGCGGCGTGCGCGTCACGCCGATGCCGGGCGTGGCCGGATTGGCGGGCGGCGGCGCGACGCGCACTACCTTGCTCTCGAAATGCGACGGCTGGCCGTAAGGCGCGAACGGCGCGCCCGGTTCCCTGCTCCAGGGCGGTACGCCGAGCGGTTCGGCCCTCGCGCTCGATAGTCCCATGCCGGCCGCGCCGGCGACGAACGCGCCTTCAAGGATAGCACGACGGGTCAACACGCCGTTGCCGGCGGCATGGTCGTGCCGGCCCGACGTGTCCTTGCGTTTCCTGCCCATGGTCGATCCTTTTCGCTTGTCTGCCCGCCGCCGCGCTTGCGACCCTCTTGGCGGCGACTATGGTGCGCACACTCTACCCTAACGTTGCCGCCCGGAAAGAACGTACTGCTCAATGATCAGCGCCGCCATCGTCGGACTGGGCCGCTGGGGCCGCTCGCTGGTGTCTTCGGTTGCGGGTCACGGCGACGACATTCGCTTCGTGGCCGCGACGACGCGCACACGAGAAAGCGCCGAGGATTTTTGCCGGGAGCACGCGGTTGCGCTTGCCGGCAGCTACGCGGACATTCTGCGCGATCCGCAGATCGACGCCGTCGTTCTGGCAACGCCGCATAGCCAGCACCAAGCCCAGGCCTTGGCGGCGATTGCGGCGGGCAAGCACGTCTTCGTCGAGAAGCCGATGACGCTTGATCTCGCCGGCGCGCGGCTGGTGGCCGAGGCGGCGCGCAAGGCCGGAGTCGTCCTCGCCGTCGGATTGAACCGGCGCTTTCATCCGAGCGTCGTCGCTTTGCGCAAGCGATTTCAGGAAGGCCGGCTGGGTCGGATCATCGCCATGGTCGGCCAGCACACGACGTCGACCGTGCAGTTCGTCGCGCCGGACAATTGGCGCGCCGATTCGCAGGAGGCGCCCGGCGGCGCCTTCACTGCCGTCGGCGTGCACGTGCTCGATCACATGATCGAGTTCGCCGGCCGCGTCCGGGAGGTGCACTGCGTGACGGCGCGCGCCTATCCGGGGCCGTCCGACGACACCACGACCGTCATGCTGCGCTTCGAAAGCGGCGCGACCGGTCTGATCTTCTGCTCGGTGGCAACCGCCACGAATTTTGCATTCACCGTCTACGGCACCAGCGGCCTTGCCGAGATTTCGCGTCCGGCGCTGTCGCAGTTGCGCTTCGCGCCGACCGCGACCGCGGCGCCGACCGGGCTGGTGCCGGCGCCGCCGGACGAGATTTTGGAATTTTCCGGGTTTGACGCTCTCAATGCCGAGCTGACGGCATTTGCACGCTCGATCCGCGACCGGGCGCCCTATCCGGTGCCGATAGCGGAGGTACTGCACGGCATGGCGGTGCTCGATGCCGTCGTGCATTCGTCACGAACCGGTGAAGTGGTTGTTGTTGCTGATTGATCGGAAAGAGAATTCAGCCGCCGCACAACATGCTTGCTGTTTTATTAAAGCGATTGATCGGGTCGTCATAATCGGCCCGCCACGGCCTTGCGAACCCTGCCGGTTGCCGCTAAAAGTAAGCATCGAGTTTTTCGGCCGAATGACTTGGCCACGCAGCGACGATATGCGCGCCTGACTGACATCTTTCACCAAAATCTCGATCGAACCGAGCCGCGCATGTTCGCGCGGTTCACATCGGCATGTCATGAGGAGAGACCCGTGAATAACGGTACCGTGAAGTGGTTCAACGCACAGAAGGGCTATGGATTCATCCAGCCGGAAGGCGGCGGCAAGGATGTGTTTGTCCATATCAGCGCAGTCGAACGCGCCGGCCTCCGCGAGCTGAGGGAAGGTCAACGCGTTTCCTTCGAGGTCGTGGTTGACCGCAAGACCGGCAAGTCGGCGGCAGAGAATCTCAAGACCATGTAAGTGGCGGTGCGCGGCTGCGTGAGCGGCCGCGCCGGAACGATCGAGTGCGATCTGGTACCCGGCGCACGCCCTCTGCATGCGCCGGAGAAGTTCCGGATTGGCGTTGGAGCCTGGTTTCGCTTGCCGGAATCAGGCTTTCGCTTTTTGCGCACGCCCCGGTTTGCCGCGCGGCCGGCGAACTACGCCAAGGTCTGCACGATCAGAACCACGTTGAGAGCGAGCACCACCGCCGTCGCGGCGACAGCGACAAACCGCGTCAGCGGCGTATCGGTGAAGTCGCCCATGATGTCGCGGCGGCCGGTGAAGTACAGCAGCGCAATCATCGGCAGCGGCAGCGCGATGCTGAGCACCACCTGACTGATCACCAAGGCGTTCGTGGTATTGGCGCCCAGCGCAACCACCACGAAGGCCGGCACCATGGTGATCAGCCGGCGCAGCCAGATCGGAATGCGGAACTGGACGAAGCCCTGCATGATCATCTGGCCGGCCATGGTTCCGACGGTCGATGCCGACACACCCGAGGCGATCAGCGACAGCAGGAAGATGCCCGCCGCGCCGGCGCCGAGCAGCGGGGTCAGGGTCTGATAAGCGGCTTCGATCTGCGCGACCTCCGGATGCCCAGCGTGGAACGCGCTCGATGCCATCATAACCATGGCGATGTTGACCAGGCCGGCGATCGCAAGCGCGATTATCACTTCCTGGTTGGAGAAGCGCAGCACCTTGCGCCGCTCGGCGTCGCTGTTGACCGGCACGCGCGCCTGCGTCAGCCCCGAATGGAGGTAGATGGCGTGCGGCATCACGGTGGCGCCGATGATGCCGACGGCGAGAAGCAGCGCCTCGGCGTCGGCAAGTTCGGGCGTGACCAGGTGATAGGCCGCCGAACCCCAGTCGACCGGCGCGATGAACATTTCGGCGAGATAGCAAAAACAGATGATGCCGACGATCGAGCCGATGATGAGTTCGAGCGGCCGAAAGCCATATCTCTCGAACATCAACAGCCCGTAGGTTATGACCGCGGTCACGCTCATGCCCGCAATCAAGGGCATCTGAAACAGCAACGACAGGCCGATGGCGCCGCCGAGAAACTCGGCGAGATCGGTCGCCATGGCGGCCACCTCGCTGACCGCCCACATCGCCATGACCACCGGCCGCGGAAAGTGATCGCGGCACATTTCCGCGAGGTTCTTACCGGTGACGATGCCGAGCTTGGCCGACAGGCCCTGGAACAGCATGGCGATGATATTGGCGAGCAGCACCACCCAGAGCAGGCCATAGCCGTATTTGGCGCCGGCCTGAATGTTGGTGGCGAAGTTGCCGGGGTCCATATAGGCGATCGAAGCGACGACCGCGGGACCGGCGAAGGCCAGCGAAGCGCGCAGCCCGCCGCGCTCCCCGGTCAATACCTGGCGCGCCGTGGCGAGCGTCTGTTCGGATAACGAGCCTGCGCGTACGACGGTATCGCTCATTGGCACCCGATCATCGTACCGGCCCGGACGTTTCGCATTGACGAAGCATTTACCTGAAAATGTAGCATTAGCTACAGTATAGGGCGGCATGCGCCTCGCGTCAATGGCTTCAATATGTAGCTCAAGCTACATTTTGACACGACCATAGGAGTATGGTGTTCGGGGGAAGGGCGGCTTTGCCGTCCGTTCGCATCCGATTTGTCGCCAGGTCGCAATGGGCAAGCTTCCCGCGGAAGGCACGCAGGCCCGCCGGTTCGGCAAGACCCGGTCGGCGCAATCGACCGCCTTGCTCGAGGATTATGTCGAACTGATCGCCGACCTGCTCGCCGGCGAGGGCGAGGCCCGCCCCACGGACATCGCCCGGCGGTTCGGCGTGTCGCACGCCACCGCGATCAAGACCATTGCCCGATTGAAGCGCGCAGGCCTCGCGACCGCGCGGCCTTACCGCGGCGTGTTCCTGACCGAGAAAGGCCATGCGCTCGCCGATCGCGCGCGCGTGCGCCATCGGCTGGTCGTCGACGTGCTGCGGGCGCTCGGCGTGCCCACCGAATCCGCCGAAGCCGATGCCGAAGGCATCGAGCACCATGTTTCCGAGTTGACGTTAAAGGCGTTCGCGCAGTTCTTGAAAACCCACGGGTGAGCGCTGGCCTATTCTCGCCGGGCTCTCCGCCGCGTCTCAGGAACTATGCCGCGTGATCGGTGATCGCATCGACGATGCCGTCGACGACCTCCTCGACCAGCGCCTTGTCGTCGCCTTCGCCCATGACGCGGATCACCGGCTCGGTGCCTGAGGGCCGCACGACCAGGCGGCCGTGGCCGTTGAGGCGGTTTTCGCCGCTGGCAATGGCGGAGCGGACCTTGGTGTTCTCCAGCGGCTTGCCGCCGCGGTAACGCACGTTCTTGAGCACCTGCGGCAGCGCCTCGAAGCGATGGCAGGCGAGCGACACCGGTTTGTCGAGCTTTTTCACCACGGCGAGCACCTGGAGCGCGGCGACGAAGCCGTCGCCCGTCGTCGTGTAGTCGGACAGAATAATGTGTCCCGACGGCTCGCCGCCGACGTTGAAACCGTGCTCGCGCATGTGCTCGAGGATGTAGCGGTCGCCGACCGGTGTGCGCACCAGCGAGAGCTTCAGCGCCTGCAGGTGCCGCTCGAGCCCGAGATTGGACATGATGGTAGCGACCACGCCGGGCTGCGCCAGACGGCCGTCTTCGCGCCAGCTCTCCGCGATCACGGCCAGAAGCTGGTCGCCGTCGACGAGATGGCCGTGCTCGTCGGCGATTACGACGCGGTCGGCATCGCCGTCGAGCGCGATGCCGATATCGGCGCGCATCTCGCGCACCTTGCGGCACAGCGCTTCGGGCGCGGTCGAGCCGCAGTCGCGGTTGATATTGAAGCCGTCCGGTTCGACGCCGATCGGGACCACGTCGGCGCCGAGCTCCCACAGCGCGTCCGGCGCGACCCGGTAGGCGGCGCCGTTGGCGCAGTCGATGACGACGCGCATGCCCTCGAGCGACAGGTTGCGCGGCAGCGTGCGCTTGGCGAATTCGATATAGCGGTCGTGGACGCCGTCGATACGCCGGGCGCGCCCAAGATCCGTGCTCTTGGCAAGCTGCTTGGTGATGTTGCCGTCGATGATCGCTTCGATCTCGTGTTCGACGTCGTCGGAAAGCTTGTAACCGTCCGGGCCGAACAGTTTGATGCCGTTGTCGTCGAACGGATTGTGCGAGGCCGAGATCATGACGCCGAGATCGGCGCGCATCGACCGCGTCAGCATGGCGACGGCCGGCGTCGGCATCGGTCCGAGCAGCAGCACGTCCATGCCGACCGAGGTGAAGCCCGCCACCAGCGCGGTTTCGATCATGTAGCCGGAAAGCCGCGTATCCTTGCCGATCACCACGCGATGGCGATGTTCGCCGCGGCGGAAGACGAGGCCGGTCGCCTGTCCCACTTTGAGCGCGAGTTCGGGCGTGATCACGCTATTGGCGAGGCCACGAATGCCGTCGGTGCCGAAATACTTGCGCGTCAAAGGCATTCCCCGCATCTGCCCGCTTCAAGGCAGGATATAGCGTCTTTTCGGTAGGGTCCGCCTCAAAAAATATTCCGTAATCTTACCGGTCGCTTTAACCTAACATTCGGCCGGCGGCGAAATGTCTTTTGAATCAAACAAATACGGCAGCCGCCTGGGGCTGCCGTATGGGGCGGTTTGAGGTCCGCAGCCGGTTCAGCGCTTGTGCCTGTCGTATATGCTTTGCGCCGGCTGCGTGACCGAGATCGGGTCGGAGCCGGGGAAAGACTCCTCCAGCGCCTTGTCGAGCTTGTCGTCGAGCTTTTCCTTGAGCCGCACGTCCTGCTCCCGGCGCTCCTTGCGGTCGTCGCCGTCGCGCTCGAAATCCGCATCATCAGGCGGGAGCGTTCGGGTCCTATGCCAATTGTCCATCGTCAGGGTCCTTGTCAGTACCCCAAGCCACGCGCCCGGGCCCAACCCCGTTCCGCAGAGATAACCCCTGGAGCGGACGAGCGTTCCTGGCGGGGCGGTCGGGCGATGCCCAAGCTTTGTGCTATCCAGGGCGGCGCGAGCCGGACCCCAAGCCCATGAAAAACATCACCTGCATCGAGGACCTGCGGCGGGCCGCCCGTCGCAAGGTGCCGCGCGCGTTTTTCGAGTATGCCGAGGGCGGCTCCTATGCCGAGGAGACGCTGCGCGCCAACCGCGCCGATCTCGAGCGCATCAAGCTGCGCCAGCGCGTCCTGGTCGACGTCTCCGAGCGCAGTACCAAGACCACGATCCTCGGCGAACCCGTATCGATGCCGCTCGCCTTGGCGCCGATCGGATTGTGCGGCATGCAGCGCGGCGACGGCGAGATTTTGGCTTGCCGCGCCGCGCAGGCGGCGGGAATTCCCTTCACGCTCTCGACCATGTCGATCTGCTCGATCGAGGACGTCGCCGCTGCGGTCGACAAGCCGTTCTGGTTCCAGCTCTACGTGATGAAGGATCGCGGCTTCGCGCGGTCGCTGATCGAGCGCGCCGCCGCAGCCAAGTGCAGCGCGCTGGTGCTGACGGTCGATTTGCAAATTCTCGGCCAGCGCCACCGCGACATCAAGAACGGCATGACGGTGCCGCCGCAATTGCGGCTGGCGAATTTCATCGACATCGCCACCAAGCCGGCCTGGGCGCTCAGCGTGCTGCGCGGCAAGCGCAAGACCTTCGGCAATATCGCCGGCTACCTGCGCGGCATGGAAAGCGTCAACACGCTGTCGCAGTGGATCGCCGGGCAGTTCGATCCGGCGCTGAGCTGGAAGGACGTCGAGTGGATCGCGAGCCTGTGGCCGGGCAAGCTCATCCTCAAGGGCATCAACGACGTCGAGGACGCCCGCATCGCGGCCAAGACCGGCGCGGCGGCCATCGTCGTCTCCAATCATGGCGGCCGGCAGCTCGACGGCGCGCCGTCGTCGATCGCCATGCTGCCGCCGATCGCCGATGCGCTCGGCTCGCAGATCGAGATCATGTTCGACGGCGGCATCCGCTCGGGACAGGACCTGATGCGCGCCATCGCGCTCGGCGCGCGCTCGTGCCTGAGCGGCCGCGCCTACATCTACGGTCTCGGCGCCGGCGGGCAGGCCGGCGTCACGCGTGCTCTCGAGATCATGCGCAATGAGCTCGATGTCTGCATGGCGCTCACCGGGATCACCAGCATCGGCGGCATCAGCCGCCGGGTGATCGCGTCGATGGAGGCGCGGCAATCGGGCGCCGGTAACCCGCCGTCAACCTTATGAAAACCCTTCGCGTGTTATGGAACCCGCGCCGTCGCGGCGTGTTGTGCCGGTGGGGATGTCCTGCCGCGCAAGCGGACCTTCAGAACTGACTTCCTACCCAAGGCCTGACTTCGTTCCCAGGCCGCAACGGCTGTCGCCCGATGAAAATGGGCGCAAGGAGGAGATTCATGCGTAAACTTGTGCTTGCAACGACTGTTGTTGCCGCCGTCGCCGCTTCGCCATGGAGTGCCCGCGCCGATATGGTGGGCGCGGCCGCTGGCGCCGGCGCCGGCCTCGTGGTGGCCGGTCCACCCGGCGCCGTGGTCGGCGGTATCGTCGGCGCGGTGGCCGGCAAACCGTTCTGGGGCCCCTCGCTCAGCCGCGGCGATTGCTGGGTCGACGATCACTTCCATCGCCACTGCCGAACCTGGCGACACTGGTAGTCGCGGTCATTCCGGGCGCGCTCGGCGCGCCCGGACGGCGATCTACTCTTCTTTATACCCATATGCCTGCGCGTTGCCGGTCGCGCCGTAGTATTTGTACGGCAGGAACTTTCCCGACATCGAAATCCGCACCCGGTCGCCCTTGGCGTCGGGCTGGCGCTCCATCTGCAGATCGAAATCGATCGCCGACATGATGCCGTCGCCGAACTCTTCTTCGATCAGCACTTTCAGCGCCGGCCCGTTGACCATCACCAATTCATAGAAGCGGTAGATCAGCGGATCGGTCGGCGGCATCGGCGAGCCGCGGTTCGGCACTTCGTTGAGGAGCGCCTGCTCGGCCTTGCTCAGCCCGAACATCTCGGCGGCCTTCGCCGCCTGGGGCTTGGTCATTTTCATCTGGCCAAGGACCGCGCCGGTGACCAGAACCGGCGACATGCCGCCGATCTCGCCGCAGATGTATTTCCAGCTCCAGCCTTTTTCGCGCTTGATGTCGAGCATCTTCTCGGTGAGAGCGGCTCTTTGCATGGACGACCTCCTGGCGTTTGGGCGTGCGACTTATGCCCAATGCCGGAGCAATTGCCGTGCCAGAAGGCGCGGCGGCCGTTGCGGGCTTAAATGTCGCCAGGCCCGATATGACGGCGGGATCAGCGCGGCACGAGGCCGTCGCGGCCGACATTGATGCGGCTTATATCGAAGCTGCCGTCCGGCTTTTTGACCGCCGCCAAAACTGCGAAAGCAGCCCCCGGCTTGAGCGCTGTGATGTCGCTGATCTCATAGCGAACGATCGGCACATTCGGCGTCACGATAATCTTCTTCTCGCCGTCCTTGTATTTGACGGTGACCACCGGCCCATCCACGCCGGTGACGGTGGTGCCGACCGTGCCGTTGGTCATGGTGCTGTTGGGAGCGCCGTCCCAGGGCTTGAAGCCTTCGCCGGTGCCGCGCATCGATTCGGCGAAGATGTGCACCTCGATCGCCTTCTGCGAGCCGTCAGGTTGCGGCATCGCTCCACTGCCGATGAAGGAGCCGTCCTTGATATCGGCCATGGACGCCTTCACCACCTCGACGATGCGGACCTCTTTGGCGAGGTTGAGCTTGATCTCGTCACCCTTGTCCGACTTCGCCAGCACCGTGTTGCCGTCCGCCTTCTCGATAACGCCGTGCAGGCGCGTCGTTTGCGGCGCCTGCGCAAGCGCCGGCGCGACCGCGATGGTGGCCAGGGCTATTCCCGCAACAACAATTTTCATTCGCATGTCACCCTCCTATCAGACCGATCGCCGACGCTTGCTTGCTCGCCCGTTCGCATCGGCGTCGAGACGCCGTCGGCCTTGAAACGGTGCAGATTACCGCCAAACGCCGTAATCGCCGACCGAGATATTCGGCGCCTGCAGGGTGCCGTCGGGCTGCTTCTTGGTGGCGAAGATGAATATTTTCTGGCCGACCTTCACGTCGGCCAAGGTGCCCGGAACGGCGGCGGTGATTTCGGTTGCGGGCGTCACCAGCACTTTCTGCTCGCCGTCTTTGTATTTCAGGGTCAGCATCTGACCATTGACACCGGCAACCGTGCTGTCGACGGTGGCATTCGTCATCTTGCTGTTGGGGAGGAAGTCCCACGGCTGATAGCCCTCGCCGGTGCCGCGTAGCGCTTCCGGGAAGATTGAGATCGCCACGGCCTTCTGGGTGCCGTCCGGCTGCGGCAATCCGGTGACCGCGATGTAGTCGCCTTGCTTGATGTCGGCGAGGGACTTTTTCACGATAGTCCGCACCGGCCCTTTGTCGGCGAGCTTGACCTTCATCATGCCGCCGTCGCGGCCTTTCACGCCCATGACGGAGCCGTCGACGCTTTCGATCGTGCCGCGCACGCGCACGATATCCGGCGCCTGCGCGGCAGCGAATGAACCGGCGAGCAGGAGCGCTAGCGCTCCGGCGCCGAACGTCCTGAATTGGATGATTGCCATCGTCGTCCTCCACATGAGCTTATGGCACGTGCGTTGCGCACATGCATTGGCGGGTAGACGTGAAACCCCGCGGGTACCTACGTTATTCCGGTAGACCGGGCGACGGAAGGGCCGAGATCGATTTCGACCAACGCCCGCAATTCCGCAGTCACTGCGGGGGTTTTGCCAAACCATAGGGCAAAGCCGCGCACCGCCTGATGCAGCAGCATGCCGAGCCCGTCGGCGGTGCGCAGATTGCGGGCCGCCCCCGCATTGAGCAGCGGTGTCACAAGCGGGACATAAACGAGGTCCGCAACGACGGCGTGACTGGGCAGACGCCCAACGTCGAGCGTGAGGTGGGGCTGGCGTTCCATGCCGAGCGTCGTGGTGTTGACGAGCAGCCCGGCGTCGCCGATTGCCGTGTCGATTTCGCTCCAGGGGGCAGGGTGCACGCGCTCGCCGAAGCGTTCGCGAAAGTGTTCGGCGCGGCTGAAAGTCCGGTTGACGACGACGATGCGTTCGATGCCGCGGCTGACGAGACCGTAGACGACGGCGCGCGCGCCGCCGCCGGCGCCGAGTACGACCGCCTTGCGCAAGTCCTGGTCCCAATGCGGCGCACAGGCGTCGAGATTGTCCAAGAAGCCTTCAACGTCGGTGTTGGTCGAGCGCAGCGCGCCGTCGAGCCACAGCGTATTGGCGGCGCCGACCGCCCGCGCGCGGTCGTCGGGTTGCGACAGCGCCAGCGCCGCTTCCTTGTGCGGCACCGTGACGTTGGCGCCGACATAGCCGCGCGCCCCAAGCGACTGCACGAAAGCCGCGAAATCCTGCGGCCGCACCGCCTCGCGCCGGTACGCTCCGGGAATGCCGTAAAGCTTGAGCCAGTAATTATGAATCAGAGGCGAACGCGAATGCTCGATCGGCCAGCCGATGACGCAGGCGGCGCGGGCGCCGGTGGTCACGCCTCGTCCACCACGGCATTGCGCAGCACGCCGATCTCGGGGCACTCGACCTCGATCACGTCGCCGGGCTTGAGCCAGACCGGCGGATCGACCTTCGGCGCATTCTTCACCGGCGTCCCGGTGCAGATGACGTCGCCGGCCTTGAGCGTCATGAAGCTCGTCGTGTAGGCGATAATGTCGGCGAACGAGAAGATCATGCTCGCTGTGGTGTCGTCCTGGATCACTTCGCCATTCTTGCGGCAGGTGAGATGCAAGGGCTTTGCCGGATCGATGTCGGTTTCGATCCACGGCCCGATGGCGCCGGTGGCGTCGAAATTCTTGCCTTGGGTGACGTTGAACTGGCCGTGGCGCGTCCAGTCGCGGATGGTGCCCTCGTTGGCGAGTGTGAAGCCGGCGATGGTGCCGAGCGCCTGCTCCTTCGGCACATGCTTGCACTCGCGGCCGATGACGATGGCGATCTCGCCTTCGTAGTCGAGCTGCTCTGAAATTTTCGGCCGCACCAGATTCTGGCCGGACCCGACCATCGAGTTCGGCGCGCGGTAGAACATGCTCGGATATTTCGGATTGTTGGTGACATTATAATCCTTGCCGCGGTTGGCGTAGTTGATACCGATGCAGAGGATTTTCTCCGGCGCCAAAAGCGGCGGCAGCAATTCGATTTCCGAGAGCCGCACGTCGGGGCGCACGCCTTCGGCGGCTGTCCGCGCCTCGCCGAGCGCCTGCGCGCGGAACACTTCGACGAGCGTCGAGAAGCGGGTCAGCCTGCCGCGCAGATCGACGATGCCGTCGCCGACAACCGCGCCGAAACTCGGCCGGCCGCGCAAATTGTAGCTTGCAAGACGCATGTCGCTTCTCCCCGAAATCGTTACGCGCGAGCGGCCTGGCCCGCGGCCTTCCGCCATCCGGGCGATGTGTTAGAAGTCATCGCCCGTACCGTCAACGGTCAAGAGACGACGGCTGCCGCCATGCCCGTCCGCAACCCGGTTTTCGATCCGCCGTTCAACGTGGTGCGCGCCAGCCATGTCGAGCTCGGCGTGCGCGACCTCGAACGCTCGCGCGCCTTCTATGTCGACTGCCTCGGTCTCCTGGTCAGCGACGAAGCGCCGGACGCGCTCTATCTGCGCGGCGTCGAGGAGCGCAATCACCATTCCATCGTGTTGCGGCGCTCGCGCGAGGCCGAGGTGCGGGCGCTCGGCTTCAAGGTCGCGAGCGAGGACGATCTCGACCGCGCCGAGGCCTGGTTTCGCCGCCGCAATCTGCCGACGTCGTTTCCCGACCTGCCGCATCAGGGCCGCACGCTGCGCACCGCGGACGTTCTGGGCACGCCGCTCGATCTCTACGCGCACATGGCGCAGAGCCCCTCCATGCTGCAAAAATACGCCGTGCATCAGGGCGCGCGCATTCAGCGCATCGACCACCTCAACTGCTTCACGCCGGACGTGCAGGCGAGCTACGATTTCTACGCCGAACTCGGCTTTCGCCTGACGGAATATTCCGAGACCGATGGCGCCGATCCGCGACTGTGGGCGGTGTGGCTGCAGCGCAAGGGCAATGTCCACGATCTCGCCTTCACCAACGGCGCCGGCCCGCGTCTGCACCACGTCGGCGTATGGACGGCGAGCGTGCTCGACATCATCCATATCTGCGACGTGATGGCGACGTCGGGTTACCTCGCCAATATGGAACGCGGGCCGGGCCGTCACGGCATTTCCAATGCCTTCTTTCTTTATATCCGCGATCCCGACGGCCACCGGGTCGAGCTGTTCACGTCCGACTATCTCACCGTCGATCCCGACCACGCGCCGATCCGCTGGTCGCTCACCGATCCGCAGCGCCAGACCTTGTGGGGCCATCCGGCGCCGGCGTCGTGGTTCGAGCAAGGCTCGGCGTTTTCCGGCGTCGCGTTGCGCGAGCCGACGCTCGCGGCGCAGCCGATCGTGGCGCCGTAGATGAAATCTCTCTTCATCGATTGCAACGATCAGCTTGCGCCGGTGTGGCAGCGCGTGCTGCGTGCGGACGATCCGGCGATTGACGTCAATCGCAAGGCTTTCGAGCGCTCGGTGCTACCGCAGGTGCTCGAAGGCTACGATATCTGCATCGACGACCACTCCTATATGCCGACCGACCTCGTCGAACAGTGCGGCGCGCTCAAGCACATCGTTTTCCTCGGCACTGGGCCTTCGAGCTACATGGATGTCGCCGAACTCGAGCAGCGCGGCATTCGCGTTCACACCATCAAGGGCTATGGCGACACCGCCGTCGCCGAACACGCCGTCGCGCTGATGCTTGCAGCGAGCCGCGACGTCGCGCGCATGGATCGCGGTATTCGCTCAGGCACCTGGGCAACGCGCGAGGGCGTGCAGCTTCGCGGCAAGACGCTGGGCATCATCGGGCTTGGCGGCATCGGCCGCGAAGTGATGCGCATCGGTCGCGGTCTCGGCATGGAGGTGCTGGCCTGGAACCGCACGCCGAGTTCGGGGGAACCGCTGGCTCCGCTCGATGACGTGCTGGCGCAGTCCGACGTCGTCTCATTGCATCTCGCGCTCAATGACGACACCCGCGGCTTTCTCGGCTCCGCACGGATAGCGCGCATGAAACCGGGCGTGATCCTGATCAATACCGCCCGCGGCGCCCTGGTGGACGAGAGCGCGCTGATTGACGCGCTGCGCAGCGGCCATATTCGCCACGCCGGGCTCGATGTCTTTCACGCTGAGCCGCTCAAATCCGACCATCCTCTGGCGCAGATGGAAAATGTCACGCTGACGGCCCATGCCGGTTTCCGCACGCTCGAAGCGTCGATGACCTTGTTGCGGCGCGCCATCGATATCGTGCGCGGCATTTTAGGCATGCCCGCGATGGCCTAGGGTCCCCGCAGGTGCTATCAAGAGAGTTGAAGTTTCATTGC
>Ga0335085_10008807_pt1 | contig 15326 bp, 5 predicted proteins | sample Lox_Sample_45_FD_206712 | JGI IMG/M metagenome (GOLD analysis project Ga0335085, IMG submission 206712) | Soil microbial communities from Loxahatchee National Wildlife Refuge, Florida, United States - Lox_Sample_4.5 | ecosystem: Environmental > Terrestrial > Soil > Wetlands | place: USA: Florida... | reverse complement strand
CAGGGAGAATATCCCGGATGCGCTCAAACTGTTCTTCCGTCAGTTCATATCGCTTGGCCATCCCACCCGCTTACCAAATTCCTTGTTTTCGTACAATCCTGAATGTCGATTGGCCCTAGGAGGAACGTTTTCGGGAAGTTCTTCACCTTCGACGATCTATCGGATGGACAAAGGCGGCGGGAATTTGAGCGTTGTGCATGCGTTTTATCAAAGCTCGTTTCCCGATAGCGGGATGATTTCAGATCTTGTGGAAGGAGACGACGGGGCCTTGTACGGAATCACCTCGTCTGGAGGGAATGTTTTCCGGCTGCAGGAAGACGACTTGAGTTATTCATACATCGGGACGTTTGAGACTTCAACTGCTGAAACAGGAATGGTGCGTTTGCCGGGCGGCGCCCTTTGTGGCGTGCTCCCCCAGGGCGGAGACATGAGTTTGGGAGAGGCTTTCATCATGAGCAGGGTTTCTTCTCCCGTCACCACTTCGAAGTGAGCGAACCCCCGAAGCGAATCGTCTGTCTTTCCGCCGAGGCGGCGGATTGGCTGTGGCGCGTCGGGGCGTGGGATAACGTCGTGGGTGTGACGGCTTTCTTTGAGCAACTGAGCGGAGTGCCGGCGAAACCGCGCGTGAGCGGTTTCAGCACGGCGCGAATGAAGGAGATCGAGGCGCTGAATCCCGATTTGGTCATCACGTTTTCGGATGTGCAGGCGGAGTTTGCGGCGGAATTATTGAAGCAGGGTTTTTCCGTGCTCGGGACGAATCAGCGCACGCTGGCGGAAACGGAGGCCACGCTTGCGTTGCTCGGGAGAGTCGTCGGACGTGAAGCAGAATCGGAGCGTTTGCTGGAGGAATTTCGCGGGGGGCTCGCGCCGGTTGACAATGGAAGCCCGCGTCCGCGCGTTTATTTTGAGGAATGGGATGAGCCGCTGGTCAGCGGCATCGGTTGGGTGGGGGAGCTTATTGAGCGGGCGGGTGGCGTGGATATTTTTGCGGAATTGAGGAACAGGCGTGCTGCGCGCGAGCGGGTGGTTTCGCCGGAGCAGGTTTGCCGGGCGAATCCGGAAATTATTTTTGCCTCATGGTGCGGGAAGCCGGTAAATCGCGCGGCGATCGTTTCACGGCCGGGCTGGCAGGAGATGGCGGCGGTTCGCACCGGACAAATCCACGAAATTCCCGGCGAGGATATTTTGCAACCGGGTTTCCGGCTGATGCGCGGTTATGAAAGCCTGAAGCGGGTGATCCGTCGCTGAGCCTTTTGGCTCAACGCCGCACCCGGAAGAATTTCATGGAGCCGCTCATGTCCGTGTTCGTGTAGCACGTGCCTGAACAGTTGACGTCCGTGAACGGCCCAGCGGGTGTGGGCGCCCATTGAAGCACGCCCGTGGACCAGGTCAGAACGAGTTTTGAGGAGTTGACGACGGTTGCCTGGATTGTTGGCGTCGGGATCAGAGCGAGGCCGTGATAGTTGCCCGAAGCCAGTTGCACGACGTTCGTCAAGCCGGGCGGCACGTCGATTTCCTGGTAGGTATCATCGCCCCAGCCGACAACTGTGCCATCGGCGCGCAGAGCATAAGTGTGGAAGTCGCCGGCGGCGATGCCGATGACATTGGTGAGACCGGCGGGCAGGTTGGTTTGCCCGAACGTATCATCGCCCCATTCAGCGACAGCGCCATTCGCGAGCAAGGCCGCGCTGTGCAGATATCCGGCGGAGACGGCGACGACATTACTTAAATTCGCCGGAACCGAGGTTTGGCCATAAGCATTGAAGCCCCACGCGACGACTGTGCCGTTGGTTCGCAAAGCGAGATTGTGGTTTCGTCCGGCGGCAATGGCGCGGACACCGGTCAGGCCCTGTGGAATATTGAGCTGGCCGAGCGAATTATCTCCCCAGGCCACCACCGTTCCGGAGCTCAGCAACGCAAGGCTGTGCGAATCGCCCGCTGCAATCGCGAGAACATTATTTGTGGCTGTAATGGGCACGTTGGTTTGACCAAAGTCGTTTCTGCCCCAGGCGATCACGCCGCCTTTTTCCGTGATGGCAAGGTTATGGCTGGCGCCTGCGGCGATGGAAACGAAACGCAGTGTGTTTGTGGGCACGGTCGTTTGCCCGTCTCCATTGTAGCCCCAGGCGACGAGGGTCCCGTTGTGATGCAATGCAAGGCTGTGGTAATCGCCGCCTGCAACAGCCACGATGTCGTTCATATCAGGGGGAACATTTGTTTGGCCGCCGGAATTGTCGCCCCACGCGATGACGGTGGAGGGAACCGCCAGAACACTGACGCGTGCCGTGCTGGAAATATTCCCGAATTGGTTGCTGACGGTGACGCGGTAATAACCTGATTGGGACAACTGAATGTTGGAAATTGTCAGAGTCGCGTTCGAAGCGGAGAGGTTCGCGCCATTGAATTGCCAATAGTACGACAGGGGGCTGCCGCCGGCGTTGACTGTGAGAGTCACCGTGCTGCCGACATCGACGACCTGGTTGGATAACGCCTGCAGAATGAGCGGACTTCCGGAGATGGTGAGTTGCGCCACCGCGCTGGTGGCAACGCCTGCCGTGTTGGACGCGATCAACGTGTAGGGACCGCTGTCGGTGGAAACGAGATTCGTCAGTACGAGGTTGGTGAGCGTGGCGCCAGGGATATTGGTGCCGTTGCGCTGCCATTGGTAACCGATGGGTTGCGAGCCGTTCGCCAATCCTGTGAACGTCCGGCTGGATCCGGCGCTCAGCGAAGCTCCAATCGGTTGCACGACGAAGTACGGCACCAGCGGCGTCACGGTGAGAGTCACTGCCGAACTGGCCGCCGAACCTTCGCCGTTGCTCACGACGACATAGTAGCTGCCGGCGTTATTCGATTGGGCGCCGACCACGGTGTATTGCGCGGAAGTTGCCCCGATGATGGTGTTGCTATTGAAATACCACTGATATTTCAAAGGCTGGCTGCCATTGGCCAGCACACCGAAAGTGGCGTTCGACGAGGCGGCGACGATCAGCGGAACGGGATTGGTGAGAATGGTCGGACTGGTTGGCAGGACACGCACCGACATGACAGCACTGGTCACCGAGCCCGCGGCATTGGCGACCACCACACGATAGGCGCCTTCGTTGGCGGCCTGGGCGTTGGAGATTGTCAGTGTGGAATTGTTCGCGGCTGCGAGGGTAGTGTTTTCAAAAGTCCACTGGTAGGTCAATGGGAGCGAGCCACTGGCGGTCACCGAAAGGCTGAAGGATCCGCCTGCCGGCACATTCGTGCTGGGGCTTTGACCGGTGATTGTCGGGGGCAGGACGATGGTCACGTGCGCCACGGTGCTGGTTGCGGAACCGTAGGGGTTGCTGACGATCGCCTGGTAATCACCCTGCTGCGAGGGCTGAATACCCGAATAGGAAAGGAAGTTATTTGTCGCGTTGAGGAGATTGGTTCCAAACAGCGTCCATTGATAGGTGAGAGGTCCGAGGCCCGTGGCAGCCACAGTCAAATTGATGCTGCCGCCAAGGGCAACGGACGTGTTTGCGGCCGGTTGTTGAGTGATCGTTGGCTGGCGAATGACGGAAAGGGCAACACTTTCGACCCGGTGTGTCGCGGGGTTGAAATACCACAGGCGTTGATTTAAACGGTCGACTATCTGAACCGAAGAGGTGACGGGCAGACTGCTGATCGCCAGCCTGGTTGCGGTGTCAAAGGCCTGATGATCGCTGAAGGCGATGGCGCCGTCGGTGGAACAGCTGTAAATTTCCGCGCCAAGCGGGCCCAATTCCACGAGGTTCGTGTCGTACTCGTAGCCGTTCCAAAACAGCCTGGTGCCGTCGGCGGACAAGACAAGATTTCGTGTCCCGTAGGGATGCTGGTTGCCGCCGGCGACCTCCGTGAACACATCGTTCACAATTTGTATTTTGTGAACATGGGCGTTGGAGATGTTGTCGTCGCAGTGGTAGTAAACCGTTCCGGTGGGATCGGTTTCACCATCGCCCTCCCGTTCACCCGTAGATCCCGCGACGGTTCCGGTAATGGTGTTGACGCTGCTGACGGTTATCCATTGGTCCTCGCCTTCGATGATCATGCGGCCCGCGATTCCTGGATTAATTTTGTAAACGTCCGTCCCCAGCGACAGCGGCGATTGTTCCGTTTGCGTTTTCAAATCCACGACGTGGGTTTGGCTGTGCTGCCAGTTGGATATGTACAGCGCATCGTCAAATCGATTGATCGCCATATCCGTCGGATTGATGCCGATGGGAATGACTTTTTCCACGATGCCCGTGTCCGTGTTCAGGAAGAGCAGAAATGCGTCCGAAAGACTGCCGCTGCCCGGATGCAGCACGTAAATATAATTGCGGTTGGGGTCCGGCACCATCTTTGACGCGTTGAGGTCAAACAACTGCAATGTCACGGGCACCTGCAGAGTGATGCCGCTGCCTGTCACGGTCAGTTGATTGGTGTAGATTCCCGCAGTCAGGTTGGCGGTGTTAAAGTTTAGAGTGATCGTGGACGGCGTGGTGCCGCTGCCGGCGGAGGCGGACATCCAGGGCTGGGCGACGGATAGATTCCATGCCGTTGCCAGCGGCGCGGTCAAAGAGACGGTTTGAGAAAGCATCGGCAATCCAGTGACACCGCTCAACGAAAGCACTTGCGGCGTGACGGTCAGTGCAGAAACAGTAAAGGACCAGACTGAGCCGGTCGTCACTCCGGAAAATCCCACCGAATCCACCCGCCAATAATAAGTCGCTCCGGGATTTACGGAAATGGGAAGGGAGAATGAATTGCTGCTCGTGGAGCCCAGGTAAAGCGAGGAGTTCGTATTTGCGGCGGCAACGTCCGTGGGATTGGCGCCCAAGTACACCTGGTAGCTCAACGCGAAGGGCGACAACGTCCATGAAACCTGCGGCAAAGGCGGGTTGATCACCGAGCCATTGACGGGAGTCGGATTCAAGCCGGCTCCGGGCAGGGTGGCGATGGAACTCATGGGAATTACCACGATCTGACTGGACGTGCTGTTGTAGAGAAAAACTTTCTGCTGATCGCCGGAAACGGCCATGACGCTGGCGGAGAAAGGCCAGGTGTAAAGTATCTGGCCGTTGCGGGAATTAAAGGCATGTTGGCTGCCAAGGGCCACGTCGCCATGCGCCGTGGTGGCATAGATCTGTTCGCCCAGCGAACCAAGTTCGTTCAAGTTTGCGTCGTAAATGTAGCCTTGCCAGAAAAGCGTCGTGCCGTCTGGCGACAGAACCAGGTTGCGCGAGCCGTAAGGATGCTGATTGCTGCCGGCCACTTCCGTGGCCACATCGTTGGTAATTTGTTCCTTGTGAATGTAGGCATCCGAGATGTTGTTATCGCAATGATAGTAAATTGTTCCGGTGGGATCCATTTCGCCGTCGCCTTCGCGTTCGGGCCATGGCATTGAACCAACTGTATTTCCCGTCGACGTGTCGATGATATTCACGGCGATCCATTGATCTTCTCCTTCCGTGACGATTCTCCCGGGTTTTCCGGCATTGATTTTGTAAACGTCGGTGCCCAAAAGCAGCTGCGGCAGCAGTGTCTGGCTGACTAAATCCACGACATAGGTGGCGTTCTCGCCCCAGCTGGCGATGTATAGCCGTCCTTCACCATAGTTAATGGTCAAGTCCACCGGATTGATGCCGACGGGAAGTGTCTTGTCGATGTTGCCAGTGCCCGTATTGATGAAAAGCAGCTGGCCATTTTGTCCGGAGAGCGCGGGTGGTTGCAGGGCGTAAATGTAGGGACGCTGAAGGTCCGTGGCCATTTTGGTGATGTTCAATGCGGCGATATTGACCGTGACCGGCACTTCGACCTTCGTGGCGCCGATCGTAAACTCGATATTGTTGGTATAAGTCCCCGCTGCGAACGCCGCCGTATTGAAACTCAGACCAACTGTGGCGGGGGTAGTGCCGCCGGCTGAGTTCAGGGTCAACCAGGATCCGCCCGTTACGGTTGCAGACCATGCGGTCGATACTGTGCTCGTCAAAGACAAGCTGGTGTTCGCGGGATTATAACCCTGAATCCCACCACCGCTGACCTGGGCCGGCGTGATGGCCACTTTGGAAACCGTGAACGACCAAACCGGCCCGGCATTTGTGGAATTGAAACCAACCGGATCGACGCGCCAGTAGTAAGTATTGCCCGGAACAAACTGCTGCGCGGGTGAAATGCCGGGCGTGGAAACCCGTCCCAAATAGAGCGGGGATGCCAACGTCGCCGTTGCGACTGCCGATTGGCTGCCGCCAACATAAACATCATAGGACAGCGCGGTGGGAGAGGGACTCCAAACCAGATTGGTTGGCGGCAGAGCGAGGACGGCGCCGTCCGCCGGGGTGGGTAAAATGGTCAGGCCGCTGATGGAAGCGATGCTGGCCATATCGTAAATCACGACGCTGGTGGTCGCAGGATTGTAGCGAAACAGTTTCTTCTGGTCGCCGGACAAGGTTTGCACCGTGGTCGAGAACGGCAGGTTTGTAATCGTAATGCCGGTTTGAGCGTTGAAAACTTCAGTGGGTCCGAAGGCGACGGAACCGTCGAGCGAAATGCCGTAAATATTATCCGTAAATTGGGTTAACAGTACGGTAACGTTGGTCGCGGACACTTTCTGGAGCTTGTTGAAAACCCATCTTCCGGCTGCGTCGAGGAAAATGGGTGTGTTGAGAGGATCGCGGCTTTGGGACGGGCCGGTTGCGATAGCCGATAATGAATTAGTGACCGCCAGGGCTGCAATGGACGAATTCGCGTACCCCGCGCTCCATCCATATTGTTGCCAAATATAGAGAGTATCGCCGGCGCCGTTCATCACCATTCCTCCCGCACCGATGCTTTGGTTGCCGCCGGTGTTCAGAATCAGTGTGTTTGTCCCCGTATTGAAGTCCAGGGTATAAATCTCCGGTCCCCAGGCTCCGTCGGTGTAATAAACCAGGCCTGATTGGGTGGCGACGACATAGAGCGGATTTGCAGGATTGTAGGTGTTCGGCGTGGTAATGTTTTCTTCGCCAACAACAGAGAAAGTGGTCAGGTCCACTTTTGAAATCGTCCGGCTGCCCGCGTTGATGACGTACATCGCGTCACCGCCAGGCGTCATCGCCATGTCGGTTGGGTTCAGGTTGACAGAGATTTCATTGATGATTGAGCCGTTGGTGGGATTCAACGCGAGCAGTGTTCCGGTGACGGAGCCGTTTGCCTGGTTCAAAGCGTAGACGCGCGGGCGCGTGTAATCGGGCAGCAATTTGTTAATGACGCGCCCGGGCAGGGAGTTCGTCGTTTGCGCCGTGGCTAGTGAAAGAGACAGCAGGAGCGCGGCGGCGGTAAGGGTTTTGGCAATTATTTTCATACGCTTCCTCGAACGGACAACTTCGCCAACGTCGAGCACAAACCGGAGGACGAATGTCACGACAACGACCACAGCACCTCCAAAAGTGGAGCCCAGCCAGGATGACTTCATTTCCTCAGAGTTAAAAATTCGCTAAAAATTCTCTGGTGCGGGCTGGTGGATGTCAACCGAAATGGGCTGAAATACTTTCGCGCGGCGCTCCGTACTTTGTCCGATTTGTGGTGCCGCACAAACGATGAAAAAACGCGGCAAACATTGCTGTCTGCCGCGTTAGTTGTTGAAGGAAAAGTGGTTGTGCTCGCTTACGGCAAGTCGGTGCTGCCCATCAGGAAACGGTCGCATTCGCGTGCCGCGCCGCGGCCTTCATTGAAGGCCCAGACGACGAGGCTCTGGCCGCGGCGGCAATCGCCGCAGGCGAACACGTTCTGGAGGTTCGTGCTGTATTTGTTGAAGTCAGCTTTGATGTTCGTGCGCGCATCGCGCTCGACTCCGAGCGAGTCGAGCAGCGGCTGTTCCGGTCCGAGGAAGCCCATGGCAAGCAGTACGAGTTGCGCGGGCAGCACTTTTTCCGAACCGGGCACGTGCTTGGGAATGAACTGGCCTTTGTCGTTCTTTTCCCATTGGACCTGGACGGTGTGGACGGCCTTGACCTGGCCGTGTTCATCGCCCTCGAATTTCGTCGCGGTGGTCAGGTAAACGCGCGGATCGTCGCCGAATTTCGCGGCAGCTTCTTCCTGGCCGTAATCGAGCTTGTACACCTTCGGCCATTCGGGCCACGGATTGTCCTTGGCGCGTTCCATCGGGGGCTTCGGCAGGATTTCCACCTGCACGAGGCTGTGGCAGCTGTGACGCATGGAGGTGCCCACGCAATCGGTGCCGGTATCGCCGCCGCCGATGACGACGACGTCCTTGCCTTCGGCACTGATGAAATTGCCGTTCTTGTGCTGGTCGAGCACCGCCTTGGTGTTGGCCGTGAGGAAATCCATCGCGAAATGGATGCCTTTGAGATTGCGGCCTTCGATGGGCAGGTCGCGCGGCTTGGTGGCGCCGGTCGCGAGAACGACGGCGTCAAATTCCTTGAGCAGCTTTTCCGCGGGATAATTTTTTCCGACTTCCGTGTTGCAAACGAACTGGATGCCTTCGGCTTCGAGCAGCTTAATGCGGCGGAGGACGACTTCCTGCTTGTCGAGCTTCATGTTCGGAATGCCGTACATGAGCAGGCCGCCGGGGCGGTCAGCGCGTTCAAAAACGGTGACGAGATGGCCGGCTTTGTTCAATTGCGCCGCGGCGCTGAGTCCCGCGGGACCGGAACCGATGACGGCGACTTTCTTGCCGGTGCGATTTTTGGGCGGTTCAGCGACGACCCAACCATTTTCCCAGCCGTGGTCGATGATGCTGCACTCGATGTTCTTGATGGTGACCGGCGGATTGTTCATGCCGAGCACACAGGAGCCTTCGCACGGGGCGGGGCAGACGCGGCCGGTGAAATCCGGGAAGTTATTCGTCTTGTGCAGGCGTTCGAGCGCCTCTTTCCAAAGGCCGCGATAGACGAGGTCGTTCCATTCCGGAATCAGGTTGTTGATGGGGCAGCCGCTGGCCATGCCGCTGATGAGCGTGCCGGTGTGGCAGAACGGAATGCCGCAATCCATGCAGCGCGCACCCTGCTTGCGCAGGTCGGGTTCCGGCATGTGAAGGTGAAATTCCTTCCAGTCGCTGATGCGTTCCTCGGGCGAACGATCTTTCGGCAGTTCGCGATTGATTTCCAAGAATCCTTTTGGGTTTCCCATGTGGTCAACTATTGAGATTAGGTTGTGTTTCCGAATTGCAATTAAGTTCGAAATCCGATTTCCGAAATCCGAAACAAAACCGAAGGTCGAAATCCGAATCGCCATGCGCGCCGGCTGTTCGGCGGCGTTTGGCATTCGGAATTCGAGTTTCTTTCGGCATTCGGATTTCGTTTTTCGAATTTTTCACCATCATCCCCCGCCGATGCGTGCTTCGTCGCGGACATTGGCTTCGAAAGCGGCCATGATGGCTTCTTCGCCAGTGAGACCCTTTGCCTTCATTTCGGCCAGGTATTTGAGCATGCGCTTGTAGTCCTTCGGCATGACTTTGACGAAGCGATTCACCATGTCATCCCAATTGGCGAGAATCTTCGCGGCGCGTTCGCTCTTGGTGTAGGTCTGATGGCGCTGGACCAATTTCCAAAGCTCCTCGATTTCGTTGGCGTCGGAGAGTTTGTCCAAATCCACCATCTGCATGTTCACGCGCGAAGCAAAATCGCCGGTTTCGTCGAGCACGTAGGCGATACCGCCCGACATGCCGGCGGCGAAATTGCGGCCGGTCTTGCCGAGGACGATGACGCGCCCGCCAGTCATGTATTCGCAACCGTGGTCGCCGACGGCTTCCACGACGGCGCTCACGCCGCTGTTGCGGACGCCGAAGCGTTCGCCGGCCATGCCGCGCACGAAAATTTCGCCCGCCGTCGCGCCGTAAAGCGCCACGTTGCCGATGATGATGTTTTCTTCCGCGACAAAGGTCGAACCTTTCGGCGGATAAATGATGATGCGACCGCCGCTCAGGCCTTTGCCGAAGTAATCGTTCGCGTCGCCTTCCAGTTCGATGGTCATGCCGCGCGGCATGAACGCCCCGAGGCTCTGGCCGGCGCTGCCGTGGAATTTCAGATGGATCGTGTCATCCGGCAATCCATTCGCGCCCCATTTCTTCGTGACGTCGCTGCCGACAATCGTGCCGACGACGCGGTTCACGTTGCGAATCGGCAGATCCGCATGCACGCGTTCGCCCCGTTCGATCGCGGGTTCGCAGATGCTGAGCAGCCGCGTGATGTCGAGTGATTTGTCGAGGCCGTGGTCCTGATCAATCTGGCGGAAGCGGGCTTTGTCTTTACATGTGCACGCATCCGGTTGGTACAAAATCGGCGTGAGGTCCAGACCTTTGGCTTTCCAATGGTCGATGGCCTTCCAGGGAACGACAAGGTCGGTGCGGCCAATCATGTCTTCGAGCTTGCGAATGCCAAGTTTGGCCATGATCTCGCGGAGTTCCGTGGCAATGAAGCGCATGAAGTTCACCACGTGGTCCGGGTTGCCGGTGAAACGCTCGCGCAATTTCGGGTTCTGCGTCGCCACGCCGACCGGGCAGGTGTCCATGTGGCAAACGCGCATCATGATGCAGCCGAGCACGACAAGCGGCGCGGTGGCGAAACCAAATTCCTCCGCGCCGAGCAGGGCGGCGATGGCGACGTCGCGGCCGGTTTTGAGCTGGCCGTCCGTTTCGACATAGATGCGGCTGCGCAGGCCGTTCAACATGAGCGTCTGGTGGGTTTCGGCGAGGCCGAGTTCCCACGGGCCGCCGGCGTGCTTGATGGACGACAACGGCGATGCGCCGGTGCCGCCGTCGTGGCCGCTGATGAGCACCACGTCCGCGTGCGCCTTGGCAACGCCGGCTGCAATGGTGCCGACGCCGATTTCCGAGACGAGCTTCACGCTCACGCGCGCGTGACGGTTGGAATTCTTCAGGTCATGAATCAATTCCGCGAGGTCTTCGATGGAATAGATGTCGTGATGCGGCGGCGGCGAAATGAGTCCCACGCCGGGAGTCGTGCCGCGGGTTTTGGCGATCGGAGGGTACACTTTTTTGCCGGGCAGTTCGCCGCCTTCACCGGGCTTCGCGCCCTGGGCCATCTTGATTTGCAGCTCGCGCGCGTTGACGAGGTAATTGCTCGTCACGCCGAAACGGCCGGAAGCGACCTGCTTGATGGCGGAATTCTTCGAATCGCCTTTGTCGTTGCTCCAGGTGTAGCGTTCGGGGTCTTCGCCGCCTTCGCCGGTGTTGCTCTTGGCGCCGATGCGGTTCATGGCGATGGCCAGCGCTTCGTGCGCTTCCTTGCTGATGGAGCCGTAACTCATCGCGCCGGTTTTGAAACGCTTGACGATGCTGTCGACTGATTCGACTTCCTCGATGGGCAGCGGTTTCTCGGCCCATTTGAAATCGAGCAGGCTGCGCAATGTGCAGAGGTTCTTGGATTGGTTGTTCACCAGTTCCGCGTATTCCTCGAACGTCTTGTAGCTGCCGAGGCGGCAGGCGATCTGCAGCTTGTGAATCGTCTGCGGATTGAACAAGTGATATTCGCCGTCCGCGCGCCATTGATACTGACCGCCGGCGTCGAGCATGCCGTTGACTGGGCGGTCGGGAAAGGCATGCGTGTGCCGCTTCAATACTTCCTCAGCGATGACATCCAGGCCCACGCCGGCGATGCGCGACGGGGTCCAGGTGAAATATTTGTCCACGACCGTGCTGTTGAGACCGACGGCTTCAAAGATTTGCGCGCCGCGATAGCTTTGGACGGTCGAGATGCCCATCTTGGCCATCGTTTTGACGACGCCTTTCACGGCCGCCTTGATGAATTTCTTGATGGCGGTCTTGTGATCGAGATTCGGCAACATGCCCTGGCGGATCATGTCGTCGAGCGTCTCATAAGCGAGATACGGGTTGATGGCGCTGCAGCCGTAGCCGATGAGCAACGCGAAATGATGCACCTCGCGCGGTTCGCCGGATTCGAGGACGATGCCGACCTTCGAGCGCGAGCCCTTGCGGATCAAATAATGATGCAGGCCCGACACTGCGAGCAACGCCGGGACGGGCGCGTTCTCTTTGTTGATGCCGCGATCAGATAGAATCAAAATGCTGGCCCCGTCCGCGATGGCTTTGTCCGCGGCGGCGAACATCTGGTCGAGCGCGGATTCAAGGCCTTTGGCGCCTTCCGCAGCCTTGAACAGGATCGGAAGCGTGGCGGCTTTGAATTTCGGCCGGTTGACGTGCCGGAGTTTCTCCAAATCTTCGTTGGTCAACAACGGATACTCGAGCTTGATGAGCGCGCAGCTTTCCGGCGTCGGCTTGAGCAGGCTTCCGCGCGAACCCACCATCGTTTCGGTCGAGGTGATATTTTCCTCGCGGATGGGATCGATCGGCGGGTTCGTGACCTGCGCGAAGAGTTGTTTGAAATAATTGTAAAGCAACTGCGGCTTGTTCGAGAGCACCGCGAGCGGGGTGTCCGTGCCCATCGAACCCAGCGGCTGCACGCCGTCATTGCCCATCGGGCCAACGATGAAGCGCAGGTCTTCGAAGGTGTAACCAAAAGCCTGCTGGCGCTGAAGAACTGTTTGATGGCCCGGCTCGCGTTCATGCGCCGGCTCGGGCAGGTCCTTCAATAAAACATGGTGCTCATCGAGCCATTGCTGATAAGGATGCTCGGTGGCGTATTTGTTCTTCAGCTCTTCGTCGGCAACGATGCGGCCTTGCTCGGTATCCACGAGGAACATGCGGCCTGGCTGCAAACGGCCTTTCATGGCAACGCGTTCCGGCGGGACTTCCAGCACACCGGCTTCCGAAGCCATGATGACCAGATCATCCTTGGTCACGTAATAACGCGAGGGGCGCAGACCGTTGCGATCCAGGCACGCGCCGATGCGGATGCCGTCGGTAAACGCGATGGATGCAGGGCCATCCCACGGTTCCATGAGGCACGAATGATATTCGTAGAATGCGTGCTTCTCCGGGCTCATGCTCTCGTGATTTTCCCACGGCTCGGGAATCATCATCATCATGACGTGCGGCAAATCGCGGCCCGTCAGGAGCAGCAATTCGACGCAATTGTCGAACATCGCGGAGTCGCTGCCATCAGTGTTGATGACCGGCAGAATCTTTTTGATGTCGTCGCCGAAAAGATCGGATTGGAAATTCGCCTGGCCGGCATACATCCAGTTGATATTGCCGCGCAGCGTGTTGATTTCGCCGTTGTGCGCGATGTAGCGATACGGATGGCTGCGGTCCCAACTCGGGAATGTGTTGGTCGAAAAACGCGAATGGACCAGGGCCAGACCGGTGGTCATGTCGGCGTCGCTCAGGTCGGGATAATATTTGGCGACTTGCTCGGGCATCAACATGCCCTTGTAAACAACCGTGCGGCTGGAAAGGCTGGAAATGTAAAACCATTTGCCGCCGGCGATCCTGCCGCCGTAACGAATGCGTTGCTCGGCAACCTTGCGGATGACGTACAGTTTGCGCTCAAAGGCGAGGTCGCTCTTGATGTTTGCGTTGCGGCCGATGAAAACCTGCATCATGAACGGTTCCGCGGCCCTGGCAGTGGCGCCCAGCGAGGAATTATCGGTGGGAATATCGCGCCAGCCGAGGAGCATCTGGCCTTCCTCGGCGACGATTTTTGCCAATTCATTCTTCACCGTCTCGCGTTCCGCCGGGTCTTTCGGCATGAACAGCATGCCGACGCCGTATTGGCCGGCGTTCGGGAGCTTGAAGCCGGATTTGTCCGTGGCGCGCTTGAAAAATTCATGCGGCATCTGCATGAGGATGCCCGCGCCGTCGCCGGTGTTGTACTCGCAACCGCAAGCGCCGCGGTGATCGAGGTTGACGAGGATCTGCAGCGCCTGTTCCACGAGGGAGTGCGATTTGCGCCCCTTCATGTTGACCACAAAACCGACGCCGCACGCGTCGTGTTCGAATTGCGGATCATACAGGCCCTGTTTCTGGGGAGGGCCAAGTAACACACTGTTTCCCGTCTGGTTCATAGTGTCGCTGCTCATCGTTTTCAGGTTCAATTTCCGCTCAATATAAAATGAGCGAAATTTTTATAGTTTTCACTTAAATGGGACAAGTCTGCAATGCTTCTTTTTGTGTTTTTTTGCGGGCTCGGTCATTTGAAAACCGTAACACCAAATCGAATAAAACCAAGGTCCGCAAAAGAAGAAAAACTTCAATGAAATCCGAGGAAAAACGATGCCGCGCCTCTCGCCGGTAAAGTACCTCACCTTATCCTGAACGGTTTGCAGGATTAGATTGGAGGCCTAAAATAGAGGCCGGAAAAAGACACGCTTATGCCCCATAAAAATTATTCTAAACGTGCGAGGATTTCGGACCCTTTCGACTTATACCCGGCGCAGGGTAATATCGCCATCGCCGAAGTCGTTTTCGCCGGTCTTCTCGGAGTCTTCCATCTGCCACGAACACGCTTTTTTGGAGCGCGCCTCCAGCATCATGGTCTCGAGCGCGTATTCCCAGGCGGCGAAAATTTGGGTTGGCTGCCAGTCATCGCGAGTGCGCGCCAAATCCGAAAGCACGGTCTCCTTCCTTCGGCGAAGTTCGGTAAGCAGCAGTTCGCATTGCAGCACGATGCTTCGCCCGTCATCCACGCCCGACGAATCCACAAACCGGGAAAACCACCTCCGGGTCTCGTCCGAAACGGGGCAAATCTGGGCGGCGACATCCAGCAGTTTTGCCCATTTGGGCAACAACTCGCCTTCGAAGCGGATGGTCTTCAAGGGGTCGGTCGAGTGTTGCATTGCACAAACCTAACGGGAGAGCGGCGAATTTTAAAGCCCCACTTGCAGCTCATGAATCAAGCCGGCCCTCACGCGTGTTTCCCTTTTCATCCGCCTGCCAATATGTGCCGGATCCGGCATCCAGGCAGGTCAACCATCCGCGATACACCGCAGCGGTATCCAGGCAGACGCCGAAACCTACATTTTCCGGTTTGTGAGACCGTTGCGGAGTATGGCCGCAGATGATTCGTTTTCCGGATTTGTGCGGCTTCAGTTGATCAAAAGTTTCCCAAAAAAGCACATCCTCCGGTTGGTCTGCTACGTCGATATCCGGGTACACACAACCGTGGACGAAAATATCCGTTCCGGTTTCAAAGAATTTTTCGGTGCGCTCGAGGAATTCCCAGTGCGCGTTTGGTATGAGGGAAGCCCAATCGTCGCGGTAATGTGCGTCGTATGAATGCAAGGTTTGCAAACCGCCGAAGCTTTGGAATGTTTTAAATGTGTCAAAATCCGCCCGGCCTTCGAGAATCATCACTTCGTGGTTCCCTCGAAGGAAGACTGGCGTAGATGACTGTTTCAATTCAAGGAGAGTTTCGATGACCTGCCGCGAAGCAGGACCACGATCGATGTAATCGCCGAGG